>Ga0209712_10005319_pt1 | contig 10079 bp, 6 predicted proteins | sample ArcOceMetagenome_FD_187443 | JGI IMG/M metagenome (GOLD analysis project Ga0209712, IMG submission 187443) | Marine eukaryotic phytoplankton communities from Arctic Ocean - Arctic Ocean - Greenland ARC118M Metagenome (SPAdes) (version 2) | ecosystem: Environmental > Aquatic > Marine > Oceanic... | reverse complement strand
TGAGCTTTCAAAGTGAGTTCTAGCAATTCTTTATGAGCATTTTTCATGTGCTGTGCCAGTTCATGAATATCGGGCATCAGTTTTTGACAGGAAATCACACCAAAGTCGAGCCAACCATTGTAACTCTGTAAGGTAATATTCAGCCCCATACCGTGATAGGGGATCGATACTGGGTAAGTACTGACTTGTTTGGCACCGGCAAAGTACAATGTCATATTAGGGCCAGGAACGTTGGATATCAGTACGTTGGCAAACGGTGGTAAAGAGTTTGCGACTCTGGCTCTAGTTAGCATTGAAGCTAAACTACTCATCAACCAAGGTGCTCCGATTGACGGGAAGTCAGTGGGTATTATGGATTTCACGTCTGACATCAGAGTCTTAGCATGAGTGGAAGAGGCATTGATTGCCTGGAGCCGCTCCAGAGGATCTTTGATGTCAGTCGCAAGACTCATTCGGGCCATGGACACTTGATTGCTCAGATCGGTGTTGCCTTCAGGCCTAACACTTACAGGCACAGCAGCCAACATGGGATCCTCGACACTGAATCCCTCATCCGCGAAATAACGAATCATACCTTCACCAGAGATGGCCATGACAACGTCATTTAGACTGACATTATTAAGTTTGGCAATCTTTCTACTTTCGGCATATGGAATAGAAAAGCGTGCAAAGCTGCGTTGATTGGTGATAGTTGTGTTGAGCGGTGTTTTGGGCGCAAGCCAGTTCATGCGTTTAGCATTACTGCCGTCAGGATTTTTCGTCGTTTTGAACAGATCAAAAGCTTTGCTCGTTAACTTCGGTAAATTTTTAGTTAATTTAATGGATTGGCTGATGTTGTGCATCACACCTGAAGTTGTTAGTTCAGCAATACCATAATTATCGCCCCTAGCGGCCTCTCTGTGGCGTTTGCGTTTATTCGCAACACGAGGTATGGCCGATACATCCATTATCGCTTCAGCTAATACTTGTCCGCCCATGCCGTCAAGCGCAGCGTGATGCATTTTAGAGTAGAGACCGACATAACGTGTACCTTTAGGTAAATCTGCGGGTACAGGTAAACCATCAAGTATATGAAATTCCCATAATGGGCGGCTGCGATCAAGTAAGCTTGAATGTAACCTTGCTACTAACTTATCGACGGTATTTCGAGTCGCGGGGGGCGGAACAATCACGTGGCGAATGTGGTAATCAATATCAATAGCCTCGTCCATAACCCAAATAGGGTTGGCGATATCAAATGGCATATTGATGAGTTTGCGCTGAAAAATTGGCGCCATGTGCATACGATTTTGGATATGAGTTCGCACATCCTCCATAAAATCACCTGAGTAATCAGCTGGCAATTCAAGTATGGCAAGGCCACCAACATGCATCGGTGTTTCAGGTGATTCCAAGTGTAAAAATGCTGCGTCTGAGCCGCTAAGGTGATCCATTCCGTTTCCTTGAGGTTGTTGAAAAACGTTTTGGGTTGGGCGCGGTCTTGTGGACTGCGTCACATGCCTCAATGCCAATAATAACCAAGTATGTATTCATTTAGCCTGAACACATATAAATCGTAATTTGGTTAACCTCATTTCAGCATAAACTGAGGGTGAACGTTTATTATTGGATTTAAAGTAACTTGAATTTTCGTTTAAAGCAACGATCGGACATGCTGGTTCTACCAACGCAGGTTCCTGATTTTTGCTGTAGCAAAGAAATAATTTAGCCGAAAATGGTGACTTATTTTAGTTAATTAAATTGCGATAGGGATATTTATTGAAAACAATCATTGGAAAATCAAACTGTTATAAAGTTTAAGACAACAATGTACGTTAAAAAAGCAGCCATTTGTTAGCGGCATCAATACTAGTTTTATTAATTTATCATATTAATATTTAAACTAAAAAACCTGTTCGCATCAGCAATGCCAGGTTTTACCGTTCCATTCGAAGTATTATGCGATTAGTAAAAATATAATTATCTAATCTCAATCAACATTTCGTTTCTGCGCCACATGGGTAAAGTCAAAGGTCCGTTGTAGCCGGCTTTTACCGGCTCGCCGATCGCTTTGTAACCATTTGCCGTAATCCAATCTGTTAGAATGTTGGTGTATTCTTCTACGTTACTATCACTCAATGTGCCACTAAACTGAATAGTGGCGACTTTATAGTCTTTAAGTTCACTCACATACACTTCAGGGTTGGTTGGTTTGGGTGTTGTTGCTAATGTGAAATCTTTTGGCATGACAAATGACATCAATGAGTTGTTTGTACTTTCATTCATAAACACCGGTGCGGTCATCGCGATTTCGGCGCCCTTTTTAGCATCATTTGTATCGTTCATAATGACCGGAGCAGTCATCGCAATTTCAGTAGCCCCTTCGTTTTCCCCAGTAATGTATTTGAACAATTTTCTAAAAGCACTATTACCACTTTCTGCAGACATACTAGTAGAAACCAACACCATTGAATCATAGTTACGCACTTCAATTTTTTTGGTCACATCTGATTTCAACAGAGTATAAGGTGCAGTTTCCACATCACTTTGTCCGACCACAGAACACCCTGCCATAAAAACTGCAGCTAGTATTGATAACATTATTATTAATAATTTCACTTTAAATCCTTAAATTTCGCTGTTTTTTTAAAGCCAGCTTTGAGCTCCAATTCAATAATCATTTATCAGAACGACAGGTGTATTTTTGTTTGTATGCTGTATACGTAATATTTTGAATAAAGTTCCACATTCAAGATTAACTAAATTAACCTGCGGTTTGCACAGCAACTAACAGAACTTAGCGTCACGGAAGAGTTGAGGGCGAAAACAAAACTAAACCCTCAGCAAATAATTTGAGCCTTGAATAGGAATCGATTTACTTATTGATAGGTACTGACTTCAATATTCAATATTCACTTTTTACAATTTGTATTGAGAAAATCGGCTGTTGATTCAATTAATAAAAGTCTTGAAGAAGAAAAGCTATGGTCGTCTTCGATTACCTGCAAAGCCACTTGATTATTTTTCATTAATTTTAATGCATTAACTAAAGGGGTAATATGTACCTCCATTGGGATAACATCAGTATTGGCAGCGATGAACAAAATAGGCCGTGCATTAACTTTCTTAATCCGTTGAAGCAGATCAAGCGCAGTGCCATGTTGCTTTGCTTCTTCTATTGCCTTATCTCCCGACCATCCCTCAAGCATAAATAAACTATCGCTATATTCTTTCCACATTTTAGACGTTTCTGGGTCATCAAATATGCCAGATTTGTTTGCTCCCATGTTCGCACCATCGTAAGAAATCGCACATTTTACATTGGGATTATCAATCAGACCGGCTACTGCCATGTGTCCACCCATGCTATGTCCTACAATTGATACTTGATCGATATCGATTCGCAACTTCTGGGCATTGTTATCATCAGTTATATACTGCAATACATTTTGTACGTCTTGTTCGGCGTTAATTATAGAAAACTCTCCTTCACTTCCCCATGCTCCACGATAATGAAAAAACACCACATTCCAGCCCTTCCTGCGCATAGCTTGAGCGACATCTAAGTTTTTTTCATTACCCGGATAACCGTGTAATAACAAAATTGTTGGGTGTGGTTCTTTACCCGCAGCCAAATAAGCAATTCCAGACATACGATCACCATTTGATGAGATTGTTAATTCAACAATGCTTGCAGGCGCCTCACCTAAAGCTTTTGAATATGCAGGTGATGACATAACCGCAACCAGTAATAACGTCATAGACAGAATAAGATTATTCAAAGTAACTCCTATTTAATAATATGTGTATAAACATACGTGACTCCAGATTAAGTACCCTGAACTCGAGTGACGTACCTTGGGCTGTTATAAAATCTTACTACGCCCTAGTAATACTTTGGGCCTTAACTTTAAAATTTCGACCAACAATAACTTCTCTGTCGAAAGAGTGATCCTGCCCGCAATACCTAAAACGCTTTGCTCTAATGGCAGGAGTCTTGATAGGCGTGCCATATAAAACTGATAAACGGCTTCTTTAGCTGCGGCTAAAACGGGACTGGATAACACTAACTTACCTTGGATGAAATAAGTGTTGATATCACCCAACGACAGCAGTACCGGTGTTGTACCTGCTTTAAATGGTTTTAAAGCTTTTTTAGCGCAAAAGCGAGAGATATTAAGCGCGGCATGTAGCCCCATGTCTAAGGCTACACTGGCTTGTTTGGCTAATGGTTTTGGAAGCGTGGCAGAATCACCGGCAACAAAAACATTACTAAATTCTTTGGTTTGTAAGTAAGCATTAACAGCTAGCCCGCTGGAGCTACCTTGTGTATTGATGCTCTCAAGATACTCAGGTAGTTTGGTGCCCGCTGACCAAATCGTTATATCTGACTCGATTGATTTTTTGTCGTTAAAATGAATGCTAGATTTTTTTACTTCGGTGATTGTTTTGTTGAAGTAGAAGCTGATTTGATAATTTTTACATTGGCTTAGAATGTCATCTGATAATTTTTGTGGCAGAGCTTCGACTAACCGTGATGCGCGATCGATCACATTAAAGTGAAGTTGTTTGTTGCTTGCGTACTTCCGTAACAGCTCGCCCAACACTTCAATTCCTGTAAAACCGCCACCGATAATATTGACATTAACGGGGCGTTTGTTGCTATCAAGAACGGCTTCAATATCGTTGTGTATTTGTATTACGTCATTAGCCGTGCGAAACCCATAAGCATATTTGTTAGCACCCTTAATGTCATAGTTTGAACGTGTATGCCCAGATGTTATCAACAATACATCATAAATTAGGGTTTGCTCGTCATCCAGGGTGACTGTTTGTAAATCACCGTTAATGCTAGAAACTGACTGGTTAATAAAGCGATGTCCTAGTCTTTTGATGATGGTTTCTAGATTTAAGCTGAGACTGGTTTCTTTCTTAACGTCTGACAAAATTTCGTGGATATTGGGTGTCCACTGAAAATCCTGCTTGCTGTCAATCACTGTTACGTCATGACATTTACTTAGCTTGCTTGCAGCAGTAAGGCCGGCGAAATTAGCACCAATAATTATAATGCGGGACTTTTTACGATTTAGCGTCAAAAGGAATTTCCTGGATAGTTAAAGGCTATGATTAATAATAGCCAGATTAACAGTTCGGACTTAAGTATAAAGAAGATAATTGGCATCAATCAATATCTTTAATATGTAATAAGACAGCAAACAATAGCTGCTGTCTTATTTACCAAAATTTAGAAAGCGTAGAGTAGTCCGAAAAATCCATTGACCACACCACTGCCGTCAACAGTTGGACTGTTTTCACATCATCTGGGAGAGATTGCCAGCGCAAATTTGCTACCAAATTCCATTGTTTGCTAATCTGATAGTATCCGCCCAAAGTTAAACTCGGTTGCACAACACTGTCCACTTGGTACTGTGAGTATACGGAGTCATTTCGTTCGTCTAAATCAACCCCAAAATAATAATTAGCATAACCGGCAGACAAATATTCCAACTCTAAACCTAGATTAATTATCCACTTGCGCTGTGCATGAGCAAAAAATGTTCTTTGAAGCCCTGCAACTGCGCGTTGTCCTTGATACTTATTCGAGATGTCAGTCTCATAGGAAAATGACACAGTAGCGAAATCGAACGGATGAGTATAACTAGCAACAAACATGAACGAAAATTTGCGGTCATTTATACCATTCAAAAGATCACTATCATCGGTATCAAGTTGATTAGGAGCCAGATTCAACTCAACGCAAAGGACGGTTCTCCTCGCTCAAATCCACTGAGTTTGTAGGCTAAAGATGGTCCACGCCAACTAAACCTTTTTCCCTCGTAGGTAACAATTGGCAATACCTTTATTTCTGTATCTTTTCCCAGGTATGGGTTAGATGGAATAATAGTGGCGACTCCCGCAGACCATTAGACTAATAGACTAATAGCGACGAGCTGAACAAAAGGCTAAAAAAGAATACTGCAATATTTTTCATCAATATTCCGATTAGTGAATGTTGCAAAACAATACCCTGCAAACAAAGATCACTTCAAACACACCTGCGTACTTTTAGTTTTATAATTCACATTTAGCGTTTAGCACAGAAGTATATTTCGGTAATGTTTATTTGGCGAACCTAGCTCAAGCGATTAGCACTCCTGCATGCTCAAGTTTTTTATGGGCTAAGGTTAAAGCTTGGGTGCGGTCATAAACAAAGTCAGCATCGCTTAATAGGTTTTCAAAACCCAAATGCATTAATTTTTCTTTGGTGGAGGCCTTATTAACAACCATCACCACTTGTGTATCAAGATCTTGTGCATCTTTTATCAAATTTTCAATGGTCAGGGCAATAGTGTCATCTAAAAATGAAACATCACTTAAGTCCACTATAAGTGCATGGTGATCACCCAGACTTCCGAGTTCTCTGGATAGGGCTTTTGATACCCCAAAAATCATAGTACCGCTTAAGTAAAAATAGAGAATTTGCCCCTGTGCTTTATTGAGTAACGAACGTTGTTCTTTATTTAAAGGCAGTCGGTCGTCTACATCGCTAATGGCTTTGATATTTTTGGCTTGCGAGGCACTGAGTTTTTCAATCGTAATTATATTGGCGATAAACACCCCAATACCGACGGCAACCACCAAATCAACAAAAACGGTTAGCAGCAATACCCCATACATGATGACACTAGTTTGCTTGGATGTTTTATGAGCACGTTTGATAAAACTCCAATCCAAAATATCAATGCCAACCTTAATCGCAATACCTGCCAACACTGCGATAGGGATAACGGATATGAGCTCAGATGCCCCAAATACAGCCACAATTAATATGAACACACGGATCAGGCCTGACAATGCCGATTTGGCCCCCGTTTGGATATTTACCACCGTACCCATGGTTGCACCTGCGCCAGGTAAGCCGCCGAATAAGCCTGAGAATAAATTCCCTAAACCTTGGCCAATGAGTTCTTTATCTGATTTGTGTTCGCTGCGGGTGAGGTTGTCGGCAATGACTGAGGTTAACATCGAATCTATACAGCCCAATATACCCAGCACTATGCCATCTAATATCATGGTCTGCAGCATATCAGAGGTAAAAGTTGGAAAAACCAATGAGGGTAAGCTGACGTCAATTTCACCAATGCGTTTGATATCGGGGTCGGTCAGTAAAAACACCGATATTAGTGAAATAACCACAAGCGCAATCAATTGTGGTGGCACCCACTGTTTAATCCTACGGGGTGTAAACAATATTAAGAGAAGAGTACCTAGCGCCATTCCCAACTCAGTAATACTGATATTGCGTAAGGTATCAGGAAAAGCAAAAATCGCACCGGTAACACCGCCAGATGGCGCTGTAACACCCACCGCAGGTGCAAATTGCATAATAATTAATATACAACCTATGCCAGACATAAAGCCGCTTATTACACTGTAGGGCATCAAAGTAATGTATTTTCCCAGCTTCAATAAGCCAAACAATATTTGCGTGCACCCCGCAATCATAACAACCGTAAAAGCCATAGCTAAACCGGTCTCAGGATAACGTGCAACCATAGCGGTCACTACGGCTGCCATGATAACTGTCATGGGACCAGTGGGTTCTGATATAAGCGTAGGAGTGCCGCCAAATAGTGCTGCAAAAAGGCCAATAATAATAGCCCCATACAAACCAGCCTCTGGCCCTGCACCAGACGCTAAACCAAATGCCAGTGCCAAAGGTAAAGACACGATAGCAGCGGTTAATCCACCTAAAATATCGCCCTTCAAACTTTTTCTATTAATGGTGTTAAAAATCTTCAAGCGATGCCCTTTTTATACGCTAGGTTCAATTTGTATTAATCACGCTTATTGCTTAACGCAAGTTCGCTCAACATCGCATTTATAGCATATTTGTTAAAACTCGGTGGTCGGTTCAGGTGGGTGTTTTTGTTAGGCCAAACATCCCATAACCGACTAATTTTTCTGATAAAGTTGAACCATAATAATATCTGCTTTATTACTGTTCATATAGCATTTATTGACACATTCTAAACAACTATGAATGCACTCAACACTATTTATGAATATATGATCAGGCAAAAATTTAAGCCACTTAAGGGTATTTATTTCCAGACTTCATGTTTTACCCAGTCCACTTCCATGGTCCAATTTTGGGTCATAGGGGAGTCATTGATCTTAGCAAAATTCAGAATTGCGAATAATGGCTCAGGGAATTGATCTTGGTCTTTACTGTTGCGATACACTTCCACACCATCAAGGCGGAATATAATCTCATTACCGAGCAATTCTACTGAATAGTCATGGTATTCACCTAAGGTTGCAGCTTGCACTAACATTAGGGCTTGCCAATCACCACCATCACAATAACCTAGGCTGGTAATTGCTCGGGCTGCATAATGATCGGGACCACCATCACTGTGATGTTCAAAAATATCGATTTCACCTGAGCCTGTCATTGGCCAACATACATTTTCATTGGCTTCTTGTACTGGTGGCTCATTATTATAAGCACCTAACAACCACCAAGCCGGAAACATCCCCGATTGACCACTATCTTCAACTTTTAATCTGGCTGTCCATTTACCTTTGACAAACTCTTTAAGATTTTTTGAGGCAATACGTCCAGCTACATATTGGGTGTCGTGATGTTGTTTGCCTTGTTTGTTCATATTTTCACACGGACGTTTTTCACCTAGGTCGACCACTCTTATTTTGAGTGTTCCGTCGCTCACTTCCCGAGTGTTAAACTGATTATCTGGTACATAACATTGGTCCTCGTTATTCACCCATATCAGCTGATCTTGCCAGTTTTCTGGGTTAAAAGTGTCAAATTCATCTAAGAAGTCCACTTGCCAACCACTTACTACTGAGACAGGTTCTGGTTGCGCTAAATTTTCTGGAGCAGGTTGGGAGCAGCCAGATACTAAGATAGCTAATGTGATGATGGCCGAAATATACTTCATATAAGCTCCAAAAATTAGTGGGAACAAATTAGTGGGTGTAATGCAGTCAAACTATTGGTTTTTATACTTGACCAACGACTGCTTTAACTCGTAAATCAGCACGCATTAAAAACGGCCAATCATCAAAGCAACAACCCAGAATTTAATATTTTATACCACACATCGATTTTTCAACCATAAGGATTAGGTTAGCTTGGACTATATTTGCGACAGGTTGGAATGAGTTTAAAAAAGTGACAATTTAGAAGGATATTAAACCGAGTGAGAAGTATTTTCTTATCTTAGTAATTTACTAAACCATATATGGAGTGGTAAATCAGTGTTAATTTTTGTTATTTTGAGGCATTTCTCTGTAATGAGACATAATTTCGTATAGCCGCCCGTGAGCACTGTCACAAATTGCGTCTACTAGCATACCATCAGGATCGCAGGCTTTAGCATTCTCAATTAGACGCCCAAACTGATTAATGAAATTATTGCTATGACGCGTTCTAATTTCAGTACCATACAATAATTCCTGCATATCTTGTTCATCACCACCGTTTATAAACAAAAAACGTCGAACAAACAATTCCACGTCGCCTTTGACCATGTCAGACCATAAACTGCTCATCTCATCCCTGCTGATTAAGGCTGCGCCAGTTTGACCCTGGCTAGAAAGATAAAGCATGCCTATTACTGAGCCTAAGGAAACTCTAACCATTTCATAAATGCGGATGAATGACTGTTGTTGTGAATGCAGCACACTCGTTTGCATACTTGCAGCTTGAACCGCTGCGTGTTCTGCACTTTTCTGCATTTCAATATGTTGTTTTTGGATTGCAATGGTGTTTTCCGAGAGTTCTTTTTGCTGCAAGAAATAGCCAACCACCAACCATAGAAATGCCAGTGGGGCAAAAGCACCTTCAAGAAAGCTACCCAAAGAATCGAGGGGCTGCTCAAAAAATTTATCCCACCCTATATAAACAGCCAAATAAAAGATCCCAAAACCCAGCCAAAAAAGGGTGATGGTAGTTGCTAAAACTAACCGCCAATCTAAAATTTTAAGCAGCTTTTGTATCAAGGGCTCGTTCCTTTTTTGTGAAAATAATCGCGGGAATTGCTGGTAATAACCCCACTTTTTTATATCTCTTA
>Ga0209712_10005312_pt1 | contig 10085 bp, 9 predicted proteins | sample ArcOceMetagenome_FD_187443 | JGI IMG/M metagenome (GOLD analysis project Ga0209712, IMG submission 187443) | Marine eukaryotic phytoplankton communities from Arctic Ocean - Arctic Ocean - Greenland ARC118M Metagenome (SPAdes) (version 2) | ecosystem: Environmental > Aquatic > Marine > Oceanic... | reverse complement strand
TTGCACTTTTTTTAGTTTACTGACGGCCGATTAATCATCATCTATCACCGTCATCCCAGAAACGAGTCTTTAGCATCGTTTGCCTCCGAATTTGCGGTCCTTCTACTTCAACTTGCTCCATGGGCTCTTCAACGGGAGTTTCGCTGAATATATTCTTCAAATTTATAACACCTATAGATCCAAAGTCTCTCACTGCTATATCAGACCTGGTTAATTCATAATAAGGATACGGACTAACAATGGCGACATTTTTCATATCAACTTCGTGACAGGCTGCAGCTGACTGCGGCGTAGCACTAAATACTATGCAATGATCTGGTCTACGCTCGAGCCGAAGAGCCCCACCAAGCATTTGCTGCATCTCAGACCCATAGCCTGTGCTTAAACTTATTCTGTTTTCTTCCGGAAAGAAGCGAGACAATTGCATTTGATCAAGAATTTTGCCAACCAGCTCTTTCTCCATGTGAGATATTATTGAACATGGTACATAAACATCCTCTAATGCTGAGAGCCACTGGTTCACACCAGATTTTAGAACAAAAGGTTCAAGATCAATGACAGAGTCCTCATTCTGGGACGGTAGCTCTGTTAAAATAGTTGGGTCTTCCACGTTTGACATCCATTCCTGCGTAAGTGACTTGAGCTCTTTGCGATATCCACTCATTAGTATACTTGATTGCTCGGGAGTCGTATCCCATTTGAATATAGATGGTGCTCTTTCGATACCAGCAAAGTCGACAACCTTAATTTCTTCCAATGTTGGAGGGATGAGCTGGAGTTCGCCATTATCGAGAGCGTTCGCCCATGCTTTTTGTTTCAAAATTAATACATCATCAAGACTTGGAGAGAAAGTTTTCTTGTTCTCTTCATGCGAATTCGGATGTTTTAATTCCATCAGAGGACGTTGAACTGATGGTGCGATGCCTCCTTTGGAAACCCATTTTGAAGTTTCTTCTTTTAAATATTTGCGATAAGCATTTCCAACATCGCTACTCACAAGGAAATCATTGGTCCAGTGGAAGACTGCACGGATGGCTTCATCAGGTTTCATAGTGCCAACAATATTCAACAAGTCGCGGGAGGGCGCTCGATATCCATAACTCTTTGCTGCTCTTTCCCAAGCGACAAGCTGAATTTGTGTGATGTCAGATTCAACATCCTTTTCAGCACCATCCTCGATAGTTGCCGGATTTGTTGTGTCAAAACCTAATGCGGTCGTGCTCTCTGGCTCTTCATTTTCAACTTGAGTGTCTGCCGTCTCTCTCCATTTCTCAAAAGAATCTTTTCGAACCTCACGGTAGGTCTCGGCAATCTTCCTAGCTGTGAAAATATCGTCTGTCCAATAAAATATACGCTGTATCGCAAATTCTTCCTTATGAACCGATGCTATCCGAACATCTTCTAGCGTGGGAATCGCCAAGTCATAAATCTCAGCAGTTTTCATCCAAATATCGTACTGAAACCCAGTCGCATCGACTAAGACTCCTTCTAGGCTGAAGATTGCACCATATTCCTTGAATGGTTTATTCATCTTAGCAAGATACGGCGATACATTAGAGGAATACATTGAACTTTTGAGGCCAATAAGACTATCGACCTGGGATACTGAAAGCGTTTTATACTCTAGCAGGTCTGATTTTCTCTGGTCGAATCCAGGAGGTTGGCTGGAATCTACACCGAATGTCAATGACCCACGTTCTGGGAACTGGATTTTTTCCACATCTTCATTGGTCTTATTATCAATTTCTTCTACGGTCTCTTTCTCAGATCGCATGTTCGCACCATCTAAATCAGTGTTTTGTGTTTGAGAATTTTCAGCAATATATTCCCTGTTAGACTCTTGATGTTCTTGCACTTGGGGAGTGTCCACTATGTTAGCAACGGGAGTGTTTTGTGTTTGAGAATTTTCAGCAATATATTCCCTATTAGACTCTTGGTGTTCTTGCACTTGGGGAGTGTCCACTATGGTAGCAACGGGCAAAGTAGGTTCATCAGAACCTGTCTCTTTTTTATTCTTTCGACTCGGCCTTGTCCCAATAGAAGTCAAGATTTTATCAAAATCTATATCTCCATCATCCTTGAATATAGCATTGACATCATAATCTACTTTCGGAGGTGCAGCCGAAGCAACGCCGAGATTTTCGCCTCCTACACTTAAGCCAGCTTTTTCTCTCATCAGTTTTTCTGCAGCTTGGAATTCTTCCCATTGTTGTTGAAGTTCATTTTGTCCCTCAACAGAGCGCACACCGGACCTAGCGACCAATGATCTAAACTTTTGCTCTTCAAAGGTACCAAGAGACGGAATATCATAATCTATAGAATCATCATCGTCTTGCTCCTTCTCATCTAATAACGAGATAGAATCTTCCTCTAATTCACGGTAAAAGTCGCTATCTGGCGGTGGCTGAGTGGCATCTTCCACTGTTTCTTCGTAGTTGCTGTCACTGTACGTGTAACCTTCATAGTCAGAATCATTAATTTGGGATTCATTTGTGTCCACTGCCGCGGTTGGTTCATTCACCATAATGCTTTTTCCTCTATTTTGTGCCTTTGCCTTTGGTGAGCGCAGAATGTCACCAATTGTGATGGGGAGGACTTTCTTCACATAGGTAACTTCTGGGCCACGATTCTTCAAATCTTCTTGTCTATTGCGAATACCTTCCTTCAACTCCTCGATCTCATTTCGTAATTTCTCCTTTCTAGCAGCGTCCTGGGTTTTATGCATCAAATTTGTCAGCACACCAAGTGCCAAGTCGTCGAATTCTGTCTTGGCCTTTTCCGCTTGTTCCCTATCTATTGGTCCCCTTTTTCGTTGCTTTAAATTCTCTTCATCCACATCGGGTTTATCGCTCCACTCAAATGGTGGACGATATTTTATAGTCAGTCCTGATTTGGCTCTCATCTCCTCTTCTTTCATTTTGAACTCCTTCCATGCCTGCAGTTTAGTTTGAATTTCATCAGAATCCTCTGACAGCTGGTCTGACAATTTAAAATCGACATCATTACCAGTATCAACATCGCCCCCTTTCCTTTTATTTGCTAACTTTGTAGCGATAGAGCGGTACATTTGCCATTCTTTCAAGGAATCTGGTTGTGCGAAGGATCCTTTTGATGACGAGGAAGATGCAATTTGTTGCCGAAGCTCGTCAATTCCATCTTCGATATTGTCGGTTAGATAAATATCCTCATCATCAAATCCACCATTCTCAGATGCTTGATTCCGTCTTTCAAGTAAATCCTCTAATATTTTCAACTGCTGTTCTTCGAATGATGCAGATATCGATGATTCGCCCTGCATTGGTGGGGGCGAATATGGCGTCTGTGCGGCAGTGGAATATAATGCTGCATTTTTATTCCTTTCCTCTAAATCACTTTTCAAACTAGCTTCGTACTCCTGAAACTTCTTCATTTCTTCCTGCCGTTTCTCTGAAAATTCGTGATTCTTCGCAGCCTCCTCCACAATCTCTTTCACAACTGGATTATCGTCAATTGCACTATCACTAGTCACCTTTAGATTTTGGAATTGCAACCTCATCCGCTCTTGGTATTCATCAAATGACTCCAGAGCACGTTGCTGACTCTTTTCTCTTATTTCAACATCACGTTTCCGCTCCACAATCTCATGAAGGATTTCCTTTGCGTTGGGAGGTATAGATCCTGGATTTTCTATGCTAAGTCCATCTAGTTTGATTTGCATATCATTGGTGAATGTTTCAAGAGATTCATTGATAGATTCAATGTCTTCTTTTTGGAGAAGTGATGGAGGATTTGGTGGTTGTGTGGATGAGATCTTTGTCGTTCTGTTCGGTGTGTCCTGTTCATTGTTGGGCTGCCCAAGTGGAATGGGCTGTACGAAATTGGGTTCACTATAACTGCTACCAGTGGATAGTATTCTTTTCAATCGTTGCCCAGGAGCCCAACGCTTCTTTAACTCGTCGGGTTCATCTTCCTGTTCTTTCTCAATGTTATCAGTGTTCGATGCAGAGTGTATTTCACTAGATCCAAGAGGTTTATCCTTCCGTTGGGCCATGTAAGCCGAAAATAAATCATTCACGTCATCATCTTTTGCGGCAAGATTAATTCGAGAAGTCGTCCAAGTTCTCTCCTCCTTCTCAAAGATAGAATCGCGGTAGTCTCTTGCCAGTAAAGGTCGAATACCGTTGATCGTGAAGGCAGCAGTTGCAGCGACACTTTGATAAAGCACTAATTTTTCGATTCCCTTCATTTTTGTTATTTGTGAGATTTTATGCACGAGGATCAATTTTACTCGGATGTTTAAACTGAGCGGTCAATAATCTTCTTGTATCAATGTTCCTCTGTAGATGAAGCAGGAGTGTAGGAGTACAGGAGCTTCGAATTCTGAATTCTCAAGAATGCCGATGACGCAACAACCTTTTTTAAAAAATCGGTATGAACAGCGATGTAATTGATTTCCAAATAATTCCAGAAGCTAAGGATATAGATGTTTTGCCTAGATATGCTTGTATGTTATGCAATGTTGTTTGCTTATTCAGAATAGTATAAGAACAAGGCCGTGTAAAGATGATGATGAGTGAAAAAGCAGATGGAGATGTTCTTGAGATGTTCTCCTTCGATGATGTTTCGCGGTGTGGTGCCGTCGTGCTCAGTGCCGTTACGTTCTGCAAGAAACGAGAAAGGGGAAGGGAGGGAAGGACAAAAGAGACTTTTCAAACATCATCAACGCTGTGTATGATACGAATGTTACGAGCTATTCTACCGTTCGACCGTTCGTATGATACGATTGTACGGTCAGTCGTAGCAAGGTCGTAGTGATGAATTGAGTTATTCTTCAGCACACAAAGAACAGCATCTTTATCTGTCGTGAAACATGTGTTTTTTTTAACGTTTGACTGTTTTAAGGGCAAAAAATAGCTTGAAGCTTGAAGTGCATTGCCAGAGTTACCTGCGGCAGGTACACCACAGAAATACTATCATACAACTCACTCATACCAGTCTCGGGCATGTTTTCAATTTTAAGCATAATAATTGATGAATTCTTCAATTCTTAGATCCATCTGCTGCACAATTGCTAGCAATCCTGGATCAACGCCACCTGGAGTATTCTGAAACCCACGCAAAGCTTCCTCGGTCATCGCCTTCAGTTCTCTTGCAAAATCAACTCCTCGAACCTGCAAACCAGCATCTAATACAGCGATCCTCTCTTCAGCGGATTCGTATCCTAACAATTGACCCAAAACTTGGGCTCCTTCTCCCAATTCCTGACCTAATTCCTCAATAACTCTGGTTTGAATCATACGCATTACTTCTAACAACTTTGTAGTTTCGATGTCCATATTCTGCGCATTAGCAATACGTGTGCATTCTCCCTCCAGAAACCTTAAAAATCCAGGGGTGAAACTTGCTTTTTCAGTTGCCATCAATTGATCCAACACTTCCTGCTTCGATAGTGATCCACCATCGTCCTCCGCTGTCATACATCTTATGATTTTACCCAAAAGCATTTTATTATTGTCATCCACCGTCTTTGCCTCGCCAACAAACGCCTCGATGAAATAAACAATGTATTCAACAGCGGCTTGACCTCTTTCGATGAGTTCTTCGTCACCTGTGGCTTCTACTTGAGCCATTTGTTCGTTGAACAAACCGACTCCAGCATCTCCACGAAGGTCCATAAGAAGGTCAATATTCGATGACACAATCGAAGGAAGGTGGTCGCGTACTTCACAGTTCATTACCTCTACGAATAATGATTGAAAGCGTCCCTTCTGTTCGGGTGTTGGATCATTCGTGAAAGTTTGAGGGTCTGTGTCGGATGGACCATACTGAGCAGATCTTGACATCAACGAGATTTTATTCGTGGATCCTGATGTAATTCCAAAAGAATACACACATGGGCTGGCCAAGCAGAAGGCCGTGAGAAAGAATTTGATTGCTAGCTTCATTATCAAAAACTAATAAAATAAATGAGAAATCTTCACTTTATGAGTGGGTGACCTGTATGTGAAGACTGGAAGAGGTTAATAAGGTGAAGGAGAGGCATTGGCAAGGAGAGGTCAGTAGAAAAGGGTGCCAAAAATGACGTTTTGTTAGTTTCGAATTTGGGGTGGCAGAAACAAACCTCCGGGTCCTCTTCAGCGATATTTCAAACCATGATTCGCGGGTTTTCAATTGAAAAAATCTCACAATCTACAAAACAGTATGTATTCATAGTACGTACCGGTACGACGTACTGTATCAAGGACGTATCATACGATAGGTAATGCTGTGCAGCTATGTGTTTCGTTCTCTTCATTATGCCCTCGTATCGTACACTCCTCCCTCCTCCAAATTCTCATAGAATTGTGTGATCGGTTGCCTACTACGGAGCCGTCGATAATTGAGGGGTTTGGACCGCCCACCGCACCCCTCAATTATCGACGGCTCCGTAGTACTACTAGAAAACATTTCAGCTACACGCAAGCTACAATTTACACGTACGCGTAATTTGAACTTTCGAACTTACCAGATAGATTTTTGATTTTTCCGATTTCACTTTCAGCTGCTGTCTGAATTCACTCTAGCTAGCTAGGAGGTGGCATTCGAAAGTATCCTTTGGGACTCCTCCTTTGGGCTATCTGACGGATTCGTTGCATACTTGGAAATTTCAGGCCTGCAGTCTTTTCAGCAAAGTCACACAGGCTGCACATGAAATGAAATTGTGTCAGCAAATTTTCATATTTTAAGGCTTTGTGAAGAATAATCTCGAAATCACTCTACACGGTATTCTCTGCATTATTTTTTCAACGTTAGTGAGACAATTTCTTCCTCACTTTCAGCTACACGTAGGTTACAATCTGAAATAATTTTCTGAAGACAAAGACCTAAAATGGTCTACTGTGATCCTCATTTATGATTACTGTAGCTAAGTTGTTTGTATTGCAGGTTCATGATTGACCATGCTCGCACCAAACGAGATGAATCGTAACTTTTCCAGATTACGATTGTATATTGTTTTGAAATATTCGCAGACATGCCTTCATTTATGAAAGTGCGACGATTAATATATCCTCCCTAAAATAGACCCCGTGGCCTCCATCCATTCAATTTATCCGAGAAGAGGTTGGTGGAACAAAAGAGTCTGGACACTAGCGCCAGTAATAGCAATCATTGCCAAACGGCAGTGAGTGATCTCCTGTTCCTTTGCCTTAGCGATGTCCGCATCGCTCTTTCCCTTCAAAAGGGATCCAGTCCAGCCGATATCACCTGGCTCGCTTCCATCATAATGTTTGTTGAAGTTAGAAAGCTCAATAACTCCAATAGCAGCAAAGATCTGTGCATTTACTCCCATTCCAACAGTGGAGACGGCACCGAAAGGATCAGCATTCTGGTACGCCTCACCGGGAAGGTGGAAATATTCTTGGGTGATCAAACCAACAATGGCAAGCATTGCAACACGTCCGTGCTTAAGCTCGGCCCAACGTGCGTAAGTGAGATCCTGCTGGATTTCGGAAAGTCCCATGGGATCAAATCCGGCGTCTCCAGGCATGGTTCCATCAAGCTTCTCAGGGCGAGGAAGGAAGGGCAAGGACTTTGACATCTCAGCACTGAGAGCAGTGCTGGAAATACGGCTCTATTCATATATGTAAGGAACGCAGGAAAATTTGTCAGGGCGTTCGTTACTAATGTTTGTATTTGCATCAAGACAAAAAAGAAAAATAAGCACAAGCGATTTTCTCCGATCGAATGTCTCAGCCAAAGCCTTTGTGGTATATTCGAATGATTCTGTTCTCAATAGATCTGATTCGTCCATGTTCGGTACCAGGTAAAGTGACATGGTCAAATGATCATCAACTGAACTTGGATTTCAAAACGCAATCCATGGAATTTGTACCAATCTGCACATGCAACACCTCAATTGAACGTACCACAGAAGCAGGAGCGAAAGCAGCAGCAGAGCCAACGAGGGCAGCAACAAGAATAGAACGGACCATGGTGATGGGTGTATAAAGGTAATTGAGCTATCGGTGTTGATCAGCTTGAAGCTTGTTGGGTAAGCACTCCATGATGCATGGTGCATCGTGTTGGTGACGTAAGGAAGGAATTCTTTAAAAAATGGATCGGAGAGGCTGGAGTTCAATGTGTTCTGGGGATTCAAATGTTCGTGACTCACTCAGTTTCGCGCTCAAAAGGATTTGATTTTCTTCTTTATTTCCACAAAAAAATCAGAAAAAGTCAATGCTTTCACAACACACCCATGATGAGAAATGAAAGCAGCATATTATCTTCGAGCTCAAACCTTTGAAGCCCCATCAATAAAACACACGAAAGTTCAATTTACGATAAAGAGTGATGAAGACAAAGCGTGCCGAACAAACATCATGTTCGACAATCGCGTTTGTAGAGGAAACACGTATTCAAATCCTGTCATAACAGAGGATCAAAAGCGAAATCAACGAGTTTATGAAAGGGAACAGGCTGCAAGATTGAGACATCAGGATATCCTGAGAAATCGACAGGTAAGGAGGAATTGCAAGCTTTGTTTTTCATGCGCACCTACTCTCGTAATGGAATTGGGCCCCCATTTCCATTTTATCACAAGAAAACTTCTTAACATGTTTTGTGGTACGACATAGACAAATTTTAGGAACGGCACGCCACCGCCCGTGAGGGGAAGGATTCATGCTTCTATTCAAACTGATGGAAGTTTGGCAGAAATATTTGCAGAGGGTGAAAATCTGGACATAGTTATGATGAGGAATGGTGAAAACAGTGGAGAGGGGAGTACCGCTATTGTTGGGAATGACCCAAGTTCGTCAAGAACCGAGGTGAAGGAGGTTCATAAAGAAGAGAAAAATGAAGGAGATTTTCCTTGTATTGGAACAAGTGAGATTGCGAGGAAGGATAGTAATTGTAGTGAAAATTCCAATGCTGATGACACGCGTACGACGAAGGAAAATATGTTTACTGAGAATTTAACGAAGCTTGTGTTGGAAGAGGCGAAGAAGAACGCCATTGATAAGCAATTGCAATTTGATTATTGTAGCGATAATGATTGATAAATTGAATAATTTCTTCTTTGTTACAAAGTAGTAATTGACTCATTGGAATTTATTAAATTTCAATTGTCAATTTCAAATTGTCACTCAACCTTTCTCCCCTCCTCCCTCCTCTTCTGTTTCTCATTTTGGAGCAGAGGAGGCCACATAACAAAAAACAAACAAAGGCAACAAAGCAAAGAAGAGAGGCGACGCGACGCGCTGCCGCGCCGGCAAGAAGAAGGAGGGGACAATGAAAAACCGACCACCAGCAGCATCAAGCAACCACCACAGCGCAGCATTGCATTCATCATTCATTTCGATACCTGTACACACTCTTGTACCACCGTCCCAAATCACAACTTCGAAACTTCCATAAAAATGTCTAATCCTGGAGATCAAATGGCAGCAGCAGCGGACTCGCAAGTCAAGCTATTTCGGCAGATCCAAGAAGAGGTTCAAAAAATGCGCAATGACCAACAGCTTCTAATGCAACAACAATCAGAAAACGAGATGGTCAAACAAGAGCTGTCTTTACTAGATGACTCGTCTCAGGTATACAAAATGATCGGACCGGTTTTGATGAAGAATGATACTGAGGATGCAAAGCAGACGGTTGATCAGCGCTTGGAGTTGATCACTGGCGAATTGTAAGTTTTTCATTTTTCAAATATAATAAAAAGATTGAAGATCGAATTTCACCTACGTATGCCGTATTCTAATTTCATTGCCACAATAACTTTCTTTTCAACAGAAAGAAGGTGGAGAAAAATATCAAAGATAAAGAAGAAAAAGGCCAAGGGATTGCCAAAAAGGTTCAAGAAATGCAGGGTGTGATGCAGAGTGCCGCGGTCGAGGCTGCGAAAATAGCGGCTCAACAGGCAGCTCAGGGATAAAAGTTTGAATGGTTTGACATTCAATGCCAAAGAATGTATCTATCTTGAGAATATTACCTATATTGATAATAAATATTCTTAGTTCAAAATTAGCTACCGGTACAAAGTACGAGGTTCACGTCTTCATACACCGAACGAAGGATACCTATTTTAAGAATGACATATTTTTCATGTACACGTACGTGTAGATATG
>Ga0209712_10005309_pt1 | contig 10091 bp, 4 predicted proteins | sample ArcOceMetagenome_FD_187443 | JGI IMG/M metagenome (GOLD analysis project Ga0209712, IMG submission 187443) | Marine eukaryotic phytoplankton communities from Arctic Ocean - Arctic Ocean - Greenland ARC118M Metagenome (SPAdes) (version 2) | ecosystem: Environmental > Aquatic > Marine > Oceanic... | reverse complement strand
GATCGATTGCCAAACCACTAAGATTTCCCTGAAAAGAAATATCGCAGAATGAAAGGGCATATAATAGGCAAGGTTCTGAAGACTTCAGAAGGAAAACTCTTGCGCTTATTTTCTTCTAGTAGATCATCTGCGTCCCCGTGTCCCTTCCGAACGTTGCGTATATCGAAAGCTACACAGTACAAAAGTGCCAAAAAGACGTTTATCAAAATTGCAATGACCAATCACCCGGACGTGCTGAACCAACGACTTGATAAGGAATCTCCTGACTTCGAGGCTGAACTGAAAAAGTCAGTTGATGCATTCATGAGAGCTCGAAAGGCTTTTGAGTCCTTAGTTGAAGGTGAGGATGGAGGTTGTATGCTAAGAGTTGAGGCCGAGGCAATTGATCAAATGATGAACGACGAGCAATTTGATTCATGGTTTGAGAATGAGACCGGCTTCACGAATCCTTATCAATTCGATCTTGATCCAAAGACAATGCGAGAAGTAGCTGCCGCAACAGCATCTATGGGTGGTGGTTTGGACAGAGATGGGGGCATGTGGACTCTTGCAAATATGGTTGCAAATAGCGTGAAGGAAGGAAAAAACGCAGGAAGCACACTGAGGCTAGAGGCAGGAGAAATTAGGGATAAGATTCCAGTTCAGGAAATTGAGGGCATACTTCGACGAAGGCGTCGACCTGGAAGGGGTCGTAACTGACGATACATACTCTATCACCAATCTCCCACAATACTGGGCGAACAGCGCTTCGAGAATCTGTTCCTTAAAACAGTTCATAGCTTGAATTTCAAATTCAGCGGTGCGTATTTAACCTACATGTGGTATTGTGGATATGATGTATATACGATCTATCTCGAGTGTGATAATATCCGTCAGAACTCAGAAGAATCCTAATCATAAACCAGAATTGTAATTGGGATTATGACTATCTGAGACATCCTCTTGTGCCTATTCCAAACATGATGTAAAACTTAATTTGTGAGTAAGGTTTTGCACAAAACCTACTCGTCTTTATAAAAAGATTTTATTTTTAAAGCTCCCAAAAAATGAATTTAGGAATATCTAAGCGTAGATTCGGCGGCTTGTGCGACCGATACTTGTATGGAAATAGCAGCTAATAGCAGCTAATACCACTACTAACACTGAAGTGTAAGCTACAGCAGTAGCGATAGTAGATAGTGGGCACATCTCAGATCTACAGGTTGCAGACGCACAACAGCACAGCAGATCAGGCTTGTTGCAGCAGGACAGCAGGACGCAGGACAAACACACACAAACAACAAACAGCAACCCAATACCAGCAATAATTTGATTTGCCTGCGTTACTACACTAGACTACAATACTGCGCATTCCTTTATCATTTCAATTTCTTGTTTCAACACAGTTAGCGCACAAGGAAATCGACGGATAAGGATCACGAATGGCTCTATTCTTTAGAGTAACGTTTGAAACTCTCATCATTTACTCACTGGTGCATCTGTGCTTTCTGAGTAAACAACAGGTGGAAGGATTTAGTTTGACTTACAACCACAACAATAAGTGGTACTTCTCAAGATGAAATATTCGGCTTCATTGCCACCCAACAAACTGGCCTTCGATTGCTTCCTCTCATTCCGTGAAGAAACCATTGGGTCAAAATAATGCAATACCTCTAGAGTCTAGAGGTCGGTGACGAGGTGGAAGAAATATTTGGTCTACCACCGATCCTTCCTCTTTCCGTCAAATGGGAATGCGCTGTGAAAGATAAAATGGGTGGCGAACTCAAATTCTTTTCGAAGGAAGGCGTTCCAAGCTCTGCTAGAAATTTTTTCATGAACTTTTCATTCTCATCGGCTGGTCATGAGAAAACAACAGTCCAGCTTGTCATGGAATATGAAACTTTGAAGCCACTGGTCACTGCTGCTACGCCGTTCCTCAATGCCGATAACAACCTCGCATTAAAGTCCTCTTATCGCTTGCGCTAAAGAGAAGATGAGATTACATACAGGTGTAAGGTAGAAGTGGTGATATCTCTAGCCAGTACCATTTATCACAGCAGGCAGGTCTAAAGTTCGCAAGAACCCCATAAACACATTTGTATGCAATTTGCACCATCGATGCTCTTACTAGACATGCTGCATCTTTATATATTAATCTATTTCGTTGAGATTTTCTTATGTACTGTAAAGTTCTATTCCTCATACTAAGCTCAATACTTCAACGCCCAAATGATGTTCTTCTTGATCTATCTTGGTATTCTTGACGGATTCTCATCATTGTATCAAATTTTTCCTTAATGGTATTCAACACCTTTTGGTGCTCGCCAATAATATATTCCTCATCCATATTCTCTTCGCAACCTTCGGAGTCATCATCTGACGGAAGATTTTCTGGATCAATTTCGCGACAAAAAGGCGCATAAATAGTGGATCCTAGTGGTACCGCGACGTTATGGTCATCGTGATCGTTTGCTCTTGAACTAGATGACGGTTTCTCCACAGGTTTGACATCTTCGAAGTGCTGTGCAACCTCCGTCCAGTCAATAGCGCGTGTGCTCTGGACAACAGGAATCTGAACCAGCTCAACTCCGTCTTCTGATAGCATTTGCTTCGTTAAACTCGATTCTCCTCCTTCACTTAGGCGACCACCACCCGAAGGCGACCGAAGTCTACCAGTTGATATTGTATCATGCCGACCGTAGGGCAAATTATCCATATCATCAGCATCCCAAATAAAAGGGGTCGAAAAATGGCTGGGATTGAACAAAGCTGTAGTAGCTGAAGAGCTCATACTTTTCAGGTTGTCACCGCCTGAAAAAGAAGCTTTTCTTTTACTTCCACCTCTGGGGGAAGGTCTATGTGCAGGAGATGAAGAACTCCCGTGCACTGCTGGATCTTGAGAATCGGAATACGGTCCTGCGCTAGCAGTCCCACCCTTGATGCCATGACGATCTTGCAACCTTTTAAGCGATCTCTGAATCATTGCTCTGGCGTGAGCCCTTTTCAACAATTCATCACTATCCAACTCTGTTCCGTACCCACCAAGAGATCTACAAGGGTCTTCCCAAGCCCCAGTAGCATCACTCAAAATATCAAATGGCATTTGAGAAGAAGACTTGGTTGACTCATCCTGTACAATTTCTCCTAAATCGTCATATCCAAGCGCAGCGCCTGCTCGAATCATTGAACTTGTGTAAGCATTGGAAAATGCTTCAGACATTCTTGTACGTTTAGAGATAAGAGAAGCTACAAGCACCCTTTCTTGGCAACGGTGACGCAATGCCTTCATTCGCAGAAGATCCAAATGGTCAACAAGAGTATCAAGATTTGGCAGTACAGCATTAACAGTACCATTTATGCGTATTCCGGTACTCATTCCTACGCTAACCAACTTTGCAATCTTCATGCGAATATTGTTCGCAGTTTCGATTGAAGAGATTTGGGAAGAAGCTGTACTTAGAATGGCTTTCAACCCTTTTGCAATTTTTTCACCAGTTGCCTTTTCGACAGCTGCCTTTATCAACCAAATGCATTCAGGATCAACGTCTATGCGCCCATTCTTTGCAAAGGCAGCTTTGAAGATTTCTTGATATCGAGACCATAACCAGACTGTGACGGTAGCATTGATAACAGCAAAAGGACTAGCTCCAGGTCTTGCTTTCACAGCAAGGCTATTTATAAGCGCTTGAAAGCGAATCGTGTTGAGCCGCATTTTGAATTCGTTTGAAATCAACGTCTTCGAAATGGGGACCGCAGATGCCACTTTCAGCAAATATTCGCACAAACCTGAGCTAGTCAAAGTTACAGCCTTTTTCTTTTCGTCAGAGCTGCTTCTTGCAAGATCTTCCTTCGTCGCATTTTCCACGGCTTGATGAAAACGACCTTTGAGAATTTCTTGAGCATTTTTCTCTGAGACCGAGCTTGGACAAGCGGGTTTAACCATGTTCATTCCCATACTTTTACCAACGCGATTTACATCTACAAGAGGCTTCGAAGCAGATGATTTCGTTGGTACAGCTGGCACCTGAGCAGTAGATCCACCGTTTCTCGGAACGCTTTTGGCAAATTCAGTAGAAGCAGGTTTTGAGGTAGTTTTGCAAGTAGACTTCGCCACCTCGGAAGATTTCGAGGGCAACAGGACTTTGTCTTCCGAGTTCTTCACATTTGATAATGCTGCTTCATGACCATTTGACGGGCAGATTTCTTGTTGAGGTTTTGTTGGCAATTCCTTTTCAACTACAAATTTCTCAGAATTCTGTGTTTTATTCGTATTCGTAGAATTGCCTTTAACCATTCCCTTTTTTTCATGGACTTTCTCTGGCAGTAAGATATCTTTAATTTCAGTAGTTGGGGACCTTGGTGGAGCAGATGATGGTCTGAGTTTTGATATCTCAGTCGGGTCAATTACCAACTCGGCAGGCTTAATAGTTTTCCGTTCAATCTCTCTTGGAACTATATCATTTCCAAGAGAATTATTAGTGTGGGGTGGAACACTTTGAGATCTCATCAAACTGTTACGAGATGGTTGGTTACCATATTGGTTTGAATGATTCACTCTAAAGTTGGCCTGCGACATAGCCATCCGCGCTGCAGCATTTTGTTGTGCAGCAGCAGCAACTTGTGCCTGGAGTTGTTGCTCCCTTGCCAATATCACATTTCTATCTCGTATCAGCATAGCTGCTTGTTGGTGAGACAATCCTAAAGAGGATGGATCTATTGCACCATGAGGAAGCCCTTGGAGCATACTCTGCTGAGATGCTAAATTTGCCCACTCAGCGGAACTAGTAGGACCATATGCCTGCGGGATAACCTGGTGCATGGGATTAAAGTAATCCCCGAGATCGTTGCCCCCAGTATGAATAAATTGGCCGGATTGTAACGCTGCTTGCTGCAGTTGCATTTGATTCTGCATTTGAGCTGAACCTAAGGCCTGGAGAGAGTGGCGACGAAACTGTTCTTGAGCATTGATATGTTGTTGAATTCCTTGGCTCTGCAGAGCCCCAATGTTCATTGCGGCAGTAAGTCCATTTTGGTGGTTCGCCTGCTGATACAAGCCCGGAGGAACTTGATCCGCCATCATGCCTGCTGTCATCATTGCGTATGCTTGGTGCTGTTGAGCCATCAGAGCTGCCTGATCCTGAGGAAGTGAGTTAACGTGACTCGATCCACCTCCAGAGTTCGTATCTTTCGTCTCCGGCACACTTTTTGTAACTTCTTCCTCTTCTCCACCACCTCCTCTCAAACTTGGAACATAGGCAGCATTCTCATTCGCCCGAGTATCCTTAACCTCACTATTTGCAATTGCTGGCGTAGGAGGCACAGGTAGTATGGCAGCATTCGCTGTTTCAACATTTGCCGTTTTGGGCTGTTCAACGACGTCCGAAACTATCAGCTCACCTTCTTTTGTCTGTTCTGGCATTATTGCTGGAGGAATCGCTTGTGGTTCAAGCAGCGCTACAGGCTGAATTGGTCTTGGATCCAAAATTTCATTAAGAATTGTGGTCTTCACAATACCAACAGGTTGGTCATCAACAGGCATCCGATTTTCTGGAGTAGCTTTACTACCTGCGGGGGAAATCTCAGTTTTCAAAATTCTATCGATTGTGATACAATCATCAATCCCATTTTCATCGTTAGACGAACCTAATGACTTTTGAACCAAGCCCAATTCTTGCATAACTGACACAACGAGAAGAGGATCAATTTCATCGTTCATAGCAGTTCGCTGAAATGCCATCTTCGGGGAAGCTGTATGGTCAACAATCTTCCGCTTGCGTATACGACTGCTCAGTAGAACTCCAATCTCATTTGCTTTTCGCTTCAAACCGAATCTTCGACGTCGTCCCGAACCTCCCAGCGATTCAGGTTGTCCCTTGACAATATCAACAGAAAGACTATCCAATATTTTCTTCACCGCGAACGTTTCACTTGACATCGGATCACTTTGTTTTGCACCGTTATTTAAAAAAAGTGATAACTTCTTTCGTCTTTCATCGGCCACTGCAATGTTTGGAAGAGCGAACGGTTGCATTTGTGCTCCCATCATATGACCATATGACATTGACATACTCCTAGCTCCTTTTGATTGGGGAAATGGATGTCGAATATGATGTTGAAATGCAACCGCTTTGCCATTTTGGGATGAAACTTTTTTCAAGCCGTCATTTATCAACGCAAATGCAACAGCAGACGGTTTTCCATTCGGTCTCAAACCTTCCACATCTGGAGACATGCTCAAGAAACTAGTCAACGACGAAGAACCTTTTGACTTCGATGCCTTGGACGAGGCACTTTGAGTATCTACCCTACTAACCTTCCTTGATTGGGGCGCAAATGACGGCAACTGTTGAGAATGTTTTTGCAAGAGAGTGGCTGTTGCCTGCAAATTGAAGAAATCGTTTCCCAATGTGCCGGTGTGTGGCTTCTGCATTCGATTCCTTCTGATTTCTGCGCCTTTCCGAACCCGATCCAGCATTGCACTTGCTGCTACAGCAGCTGCGGCACTCAGATCCTTGTGCCTCCCACCAGTCTCCGGATCGATAGGTGCTCTCTCTTTGATTCCTCTTGCAAGAAGCTCAGCATCACTGATTTCATCTTCTGGCAAAATTACAAGATTTAATCCTGCTCCACACCAAGATAACTGCTCTGCATTTTCTACACCAGTCAACCCACCAAGAATTAATGCCGCCTCATCGATGTTCTTTGCTGCGGACAACTCTGCATTGATTTGCTGAGAAATCTTTTTCTCCATGTCCTTTTCATGTTGGACCGCCGACATTCGTTGTTGGAGTTGTTGGTAGACAGCTCTTGGATTTGATTCAATCGCAGCCAAGGCGGCATCACTTGACTTTGGTACGGATCTCAGCACCACTCTATATTTATCATACAGTCGCTCTGTAAACGATTCACGTAGGATTCGAGTCTGTTCAATAGCTGTTTTCAACCTCTGTCTAGCGTCATCGACAGATTGTTCTTCTGGCATGATAAACGGAGCATACATTTCTTCTAACTGAGATCGTGGACCTCTTCTACCTTTCCCTGCTGAATTGCTTTGGCTATCCCCAGTGCTAACACTGCCGAGGTTGGGAGTTCTAACAAAAGGAGACAACGAGTCTGGACTAATGCCACCCACAATCGGCCCTGGCAGAGATATTTTCAAAGGTGCATTTTGCGAACTAGTTTGCACAGAAGATACCGGCTTCACTACATATGATCCTGCTTTGTTTGCCAAATTTGTCGTCCCGGGTCCTATCGGGGCTGCTAGCTGTGGTGCGTTATGATTCAGTTGTTGATTCTCTGGCAAAGGTTGATTGCTTCCGTTTTGAATTGATTCTTTCTGCTGCCCTGAATCATGTGTCAAAGCCGACTTCAGCATATCCAAGTTTTTTGAGTTCACAGAAATTCGATTCAAAAGCTTGATCTCAGCAGAGCTTTCTGCTATCATCTCATTCTCATGCATCTCAACATCTGTGTCATTTGATAGAGCACCAGGGTCAACTAGCTCCGAGGTTGAATTCTTTGTCCCATCTTCACGAGCCACTCCTTTATCAGCATCCCCAACGGATGAAAAATTTGAAACGTGCAATGGTACCGCGGAAGATGGAATTGTAGCGTTCAGACTTCCATCGTCTGTATCTTTGGCGTCAGAAGTCATATCTTTCATACCCGATGCGGAAGAATCCAATTTCCTCTTCAATACTGCAAGATTAGACTTGCCACCCTTTAGCGAACGCGCCCTTTCCAAATCATTATCACTAGCGTCCTTCATTATGACATCTTTCTCTTCAGCAATCTTGTTGTCCCCATCGAGGCCACCTGTATCTCCTACGATAGCCTCAATGTTAGCGGGCTCCAGTGACGATTTAGTGATTTCTTCACTGTCCACATCATTCTGAATACAAATTTCTACAGCGTTATCATCCATGGCGATGCAGTTATAGCTTGTGTGGAGGTTGGATATATATCTGCTTTGCGTAATGCGTCCGGAGGCGGAGAAGTTCCGGTGTTCACTAAATCAGAGGCTAGTGCATTAGTATATACCATGGAAGAATGCGTAGGATTTCGCGTAGATCCTCCAGAGGTTTACACATCAATCCATTCATGCACCCAAGTGACTTTCATGAAACAATCATAGGCGATAATGGTGATAAAAAATCCCGAGAGCAGCGCGCACAAAGTTTTCCCGGAAAGATTTGAGAGGTGGAAAAACTTCGAGGACTTCATTAACTGTACCTTACCTGTAGTGCTGTATTATTGCTCCCGTTTTCTAATTTGTAACTCCATTGCCAAAGAGAGATCAACCATTCACTTCATCACATGGTCATGCCATCGTTTAGGGAACCTACGTTTGATAGAAATAATGCAGTAGCTATGCGCAATTCATACTTCAGATAGAAGGATTTGTTTCTCTTGGGAAAATTACGGCAAGCCCGATTTTCCTTGTTCTTGCAGGCGACTAATCACCATGCTATTATCTGCGACATAGAAAACTAGCTGCGTGTGAGAATAATCTCCCCTTCTCAAGGATCCACAACTGTCTAGCAATGTGGGCTCTCGCCTTTCTCTGGCCTCCTCTTTCATCTATCGCAGATTCAAGTTTATACAATGCACTACTACAAACTGTTTCTTCATTCGGTCGGAACTCTCTTTGCTCTAATTTTTTCTTGATCCAGTCAAGAGCTGGTATATGTCCACGAGATTTATCGCACTGTCTATAGCTTGCTAGCTCGTTTCCACCCAACTCGGCCCGCCTTTAATTATAGGGATGAGATTGTCTGTGGTTGCAGAATCTATATCTAGTGGTGATAGACACCACGCACATTCAAATCCATCTCTTTCCTATAATTTTTCCATTCTTTCTAACGGTTTTAATGAAGTTGTCTTGTTGACATTGTCCTTTTTGGTTTCCTCTTCTTCATCGTCACAAGATCAACTTTCGTTTCTTCTCTTTTCTTTTTCTGGCATGGACAATTATTCTAGAAAGAGCAGAAACATCACTATTGCACGACCCTTTCCGAACACCTATTGTTTTACACGGCATAATGCTTGCTGATACAGAGCATACGACAAGTTGTAAAACGGAGAAAAGAGACAAGCAGAAAATGCACTTAGTTGAGTTCTAGTACTGTAGTAGTTTTCTCCCTCGACGAAATCTTTTTAAATGGTGTTTCCGTGCTGGTGCTGAAAGAAGTACGCCACATCTATCTTCTACTATCATCAGTGCTTCTTGATGGCATAAACTGAGATATGTTGCCTGGGATGAGAGGGATTCAGTAATGGTAAAGAATTTGGCTGTCTGGAGGAGAACGTAACACAAATACTTGTACATAAAACAAGGCGGATTAGCAACACTGGCAACGGGTTGGAAGTTGGAATAGAAAATCCAGGAGGTTTTGAAAAAGAGAACCCCGAAAAGAAAGTCAACTTATTAGTTTCAAGTTGTTGGGCGCGACCGACAGAAGACAAACAAACCACAAATTTGGAAAATAGTACTACCCGGGTTACACTCGTTTCACAGCCATCACAACATGAGCAAGTAGATAGATACAAACATCGCTTATCGAGTAGAAAAGAGATTATATTATTTCTTATAGTAACACAGCGGGCAGGATATTCAATACATAGTTTTCACTTTGCTCATTTTCAATCTATTTACAACTTACATAAAAAATAAATTTTGCTGGTACGTGTACGTGTATACTGTCATACGTGATTTTTCTTAAAGTGTTGACTATGATACAGATGGAAACATGAAAGTGCTCGGAATAGTGATCTAATCCCTGAAACGGCAAAATATTGCAGCAAGTGCGCTGATAGTGATTGCATTGGTACGAACACCTCCATCCATAAAAACCAACAAATCGTCAAGAAGCGTAAACACCAAATAAAAGAACATGAGCATTGATAACAACCCCAACAACACCGAAACCGACCACTTTTTCCCTAGCGTTGTATCAAAGAAGAAGTAAACAAACTGTGGTTCTTTGTTATCGGCCAAATGATCCTTCAATGCCCACATGAAAACTATATAAACACAACCGTAGATGGGAGCGATCATGGCATCTTCTATACGAATAGGCATATGTCCTAGCACACCAACTTCCATCACGGTC
>Ga0209712_10005308_pt1 | contig 10092 bp, 12 predicted proteins | sample ArcOceMetagenome_FD_187443 | JGI IMG/M metagenome (GOLD analysis project Ga0209712, IMG submission 187443) | Marine eukaryotic phytoplankton communities from Arctic Ocean - Arctic Ocean - Greenland ARC118M Metagenome (SPAdes) (version 2) | ecosystem: Environmental > Aquatic > Marine > Oceanic... | reverse complement strand
TTATCTGTTCACGTACAATTCGCCGCCTGTTTTTGAATATAAGTGTCAAGAGACACAGTGCGGAGTTTAATTATGTACGCGGTTTTCCAAAGTGGTGGCAAACAACACCGTGTGGCTGAAGGTCAGACCCTTCGCCTAGAAAAAATCGAAGTGGCTCCAGGTGAGTCAATCGAATTTGATGACATCTTAATGGTAAGTAATGGTGACGATATTAAAATTGGTACCCCTTTTGTAAGTGGTAGCAAAGTTACAGCAGAAGTTGTAACTCACGGACGTGGCGAGAAAGTAAAAATCGTTAAGTTCCGTCGTCGTAAACATTCACGTACCACACAAGGTCATCGTCAGTGGTTCACAGAAGTGAAAATCACTGGTATCAGCGCTTAATAGGAGTATATACAAATGGCACATAAAAAAGCTGGTGGTAGTACTAACAACGGCCGTGATTCAGAAAGTAAACGCCTAGGTGTTAAGCGTTACGGTGGTGAGTCAGTTCTAGCCGGAAACATTATTGTTCGTCAACGTGGTACTAAATTCCACGCTGGTAACAACATGGGTATCGGTAAAGATCATACTTTATTCGCTTTATCAGATGGTAAAGTTCAGTTTGAAGTAAAAGGTCCTAAAAATCGTAAATTTGTGAGCATAATAGCTTAAATAGCCATAGCGCATAAATTTTTTAAAAGCCCCGCTTTATGCGGGGCTTTTTGTTGAACTGGTAAAAAGTGAATCCTTTTTAAGGTTCAACAACTATACTAGATTCAATTGAGTAACATTCAAGGTGTCGTTAAGTAATGAAATTTGTAGATGAAGCTGATATCCGTGTTGATGCAGGTAATGGCGGTAATGGTGTAGTCGGTTTTCGCCGTGAAAAATATGTTCCTGATGGTGGCCCAGATGGCGGTGATGGCGGTGATGGCGGTAGTGTCTACTTGATTGCAGATGAAAACTTAAACACCTTGATAGATTACCGTTTTGAACGATTTCATCGTGCTGAGCATGGTAAAAAAGGCCAAAGTGCAAATTGTACTGGTAGAGGTGGCGTTGACTTAGAAGTGAAAGTACCTGTTGGAACACGTGCAACTGACAGTGATACGGGTGAAGTGTTGGGTGATTTGAACAAGCATATGCAACGTATGAAAGTCGCCCAAGGCGGTTTCCATGGCTTGGGTAATGCTCGTTTTAAAACCAGTACTAATCGCGCACCACGACAAAAATCTGACGGAACGCCGGGTGAGGTCAGAAACCTAAGATTAGAACTGATGCTGCTTGCCGATGTTGGCTTACTTGGTATGCCTAATGCTGGTAAATCTACTTTCATTCGCAGTGTTTCAGCTGCTAAGCCTAAAGTAGCTGATTATCCTTTTACTACATTGGTACCAAACCTAGGCGTTGTGCGTCTGGACTCAATGCGCAGTTTCGTTATTGCTGACATTCCAGGGTTGATTGAAGGCGCCGCTGAAGGTGCAGGTCTTGGCATACAATTCTTAAAACATTTAGAGCGCTGTCGTGTGTTATTGCATTTGGTGGACTTAATGCCAGCAGATGGGTCAGATCCTGTAGATAATGCCAAAGCCATTGTCGCGGAACTTGAAAAATATAGCCCAAAACTGGCGGCTAAGCCACGTTGGTTAGTTTTCAATAAAATTGATTTGATGCTCGAGGATGAAGCTAACGAGTTGTGTAAGCAGATTGCAGATGCACTTGAATGGCAAGGCGAGTATTTCCAAATTTCAGCATTCCAAAAAATGGGTACCCATTCATTATGTATGAAATCTATGGACTTCATTGAGGCACTGCCAGCAGAAGTTGAACCTGAAATCAAAGATGAAGAATCAGGGTTCAAATGGGATACTTATCACAAAGATACCATCGAAGATGCTTATGATGACGACTTCGATGATGATGATGACGACTCTGGCGTAGAAGTGATTTACACCAAGAGATAGCTAATAAACGCGTCATTACTATAATGTGTATGACACATAATGAAATTACTCCATTAGTTGCTGGGGATTAAGTCAAGTTACCTTATATCTCCAGATAGTCAGTTTTAAACATTAGGTGATAATTTCAATCTGTTTTATTAACTTTTTGCATTAAGACATTGCCATAATTATTAAGGTATTTTGTTTTACAAGACACATATTTATATCCTCTGCGAATTAAGTTATTGTTTTTTTGAAAGAGTATGATTATTTTGACCCATAAAATAATGGGTCAATTATGCTGGAAGCTAAATTTTATTCGCTATTGTTAAATAATTAAATGATGCATCATTTAAGTTGATTTTGAGGATTTGGTGAGCCGCTAACATTAAAATAAATGGGTCTAAGTCCACATAAGTTTGCCCTGACTTTAACAAGAACAATTTCTTCTTTGCCAGCCACTTCTCAACATTCCGTAACATATCTCGTGCCTTAGTAGTATGTACGAGAATTTCATTATGTTGTCTCATCCCATAGTCAGTAACCTGGCGTAATGCTGTTTTAGAAACCAATGGTGTATAATATTTCTACTAATGAGCGAGACTAAAGTTTCAAAATCAAATTTTGTAGAGTAAAAAAAACCTGTAACACTTATTAAAGCCAGTAATGGTGAGGCATAGAACGCATTTTAATAGCCTATTTAGATCAGTGAATTCTATAATTTATATAACTAAGGCTATGTTTAATCTTTTAATTTACAAAAACAGCCTGCAACATATTTTATGAATATTACATAGGTTGAGCATGTCAACTGTAAGTTAAGTTGTGTAAAATAAAATTTAATATAATCAATATAAATATTCAAAAATGAAGATATCAATGATCGCTGCAATGGCCAATGACCGAGTCATTGGTGCAGATAATGCTATGCCTTGGCATTTACCTGCAGATTTAAAACACTTTAAAAAAATTACCTTTGGTAAACCTATTATTATGGGTCGCAAAACTTATGCTTCTATAGGTAAGGCGCTACCCGGGCGGCTAAACATAGTGGTCAGCTCTGATCTTCATTTTAAGCTAGCAGACGCAACCGTGGTGCAGGGATGTGAAGAAGCCATAGATATTGCAACAGAATATTGTAGTAAACAGCAAGTTCAAGACCCTGAAGTGATGATAATAGGCGGGGGCACCATTTATGAGCACTTCTTAGCATTCTGTCATCGACTTTATTTAACACACATTGATTTGAACGTCGATGGTGATACATTTTTCCCTGACTATATCGCAAGATATGATTGGCAAGAATTAGATAATGAAGCTCATCAGGCAGATCCACTCAACCCTTGTGCCTACCGTTTTATTACTCTCGTAAAACAGGTTGCTTAGGTTTTGACAGTAAGGTGTAGGTATACACGTAACCATAAATAGCGGTAATTAAAATGCTAGGTGTAACAGTCAACCATAGGTTAGGTGTTTGGTTAACCCAGTTAACACTGATGGCAATGCTTGCCTGGATTGCAATGGGTAATAAAGGCGCCAATAAACTACCAGGGATGGCATTGTTACTGAAGTATTTTGCTGAATTATCCAGCACATTTTTAAAGACTTTAAAAATAGCAATATTTTGTGAAGTTCTAGAATGTACGGTGCAGATAATAGGTACTACAAACATCAGAGATAAGTAACTTTCACTAAATTTAGACACTGATTTTTCTAAAACGAAAGTAAACAATATAGTAATAGTTGCACTTAGTGTGCCTTGTACTAGTGCTGATCTAAGAACTAGTTCCTGATCATCTGTAGCCATTGAATTAGCCCAGTATGACCAAACAAAGTAAAAACCAAAAGAAATAACAGCTGAAATAACTAATCGTATTGTAGAGTTCATAATATCATTTTGTGGTTGTTAAACTTGTTAATTTCTTTACTTACTTAAGTGCTATCTGACGATAGCCATCTTACTATGTTTGTTTTTTGAACTACAATAAAGAATTAACTTATTAAGAATAGAAAATTCCAAAAGTAATATTGCATTAGCAAATTACACAATGTCAAAACTGATCATGAATATTTTCTTTGAGTAGATACAGGTTTCAAATTGCCCTTCCAATTAAAAGGCTAGCGATATGAATAAGACAAAAGTGTGAGGGGTGTCAGCCGACTTGCCTTTTGCTGTAGCGAGAGCATGCGATGCAAAGGGCAACAAAAATTTGGTTAAAAACTCTAGCTTAAAATAAAGTTTTAGCGGTGATTATGGTGTGATTGGTCTATGCCTGAAGTATTGTTTCGCAGCATAGCAGCGATCAATGAGCAAGGCACATTTATTAAGCTGAGCAGGACCCTAATACTCCTGACGAGCCAGATTATACAGCGTTTACTATGTATTATAAATGTTCAAAAATTAAGCTTATCATTCAGAAAGCCTCAAGTGAGGCTTTCTGAATTTTGTAGTAATTAGATACAATCTAATTAAGCTTATTAAATAACGCTTCTAGGTTTAAACCTTTGTGACCCAGCATATCTCTCAAACGCCGCAAAGCCTCAACTTGGATCTGACGGACTCTTTCTCGGGTAAGGCCAATTTCTATCCCAACATTTTCAAGGGTTGAAGGTTCGTAACCTAACAATCCAAAGCGCCTTGCTAACACTTCACGTTGTTTAGGATTAAGGTCTTCTAACCACTTTATAATATTTAGTTTAATGTCTGAGTCTTGTATATCTTCCTCAGGCCCATGGCCTTTGTCATCAGCGATAACATCTAGCAAAACTTTGTCATTTTCACCACCGATAGGAGTATCAACAGAGCTGACTTTTTCGTTTAAACGCAACATTCTGGTGACGTCATGAACAGGTGTGTCTAACGACTCAGCAATTTCTTCTGCAGTAGGTTCATGATCGAGCTTTTGGGAAAGCTCTCTGGCTGCACGCAAATAGACATTTAATTCTTTAACTACATGAATGGGTAATCGAATTGTGCGAGTTTGGTTCATGATCGCCCGCTCAATGGTCTGTCTAATCCACCAAGTAGCATAAGTAGAGAATCTGAAGCCTCGCTCAGGATCAAATTTCTCAACGGCTCGGATGAGGCCAAGATTTCCTTCTTCAATTAAATCAAGTAATGCTAAACCGCGATTATTGTAACGTCTGGCTATTTTGACCACTAAGCGCAGATTACTCACAATCATTCGCTTTCTTGATGCTTCATCACCTTTTAAAGCGCGACGTGAAAAATAGACTTCTTCTTCTGCAGATAATAAGGGGGAAAACCCGATCTCGCCTAAATATAATTGAGTTGCATCGAGGTTTTTGGGTTTATCTTGCCTATCGGCTAAAATATCTTCCAGCTGTTCTTCGGTTTTTTTTTCAGTTCTGGCAAGTTCTTGCTCTGCAGTATATTTAATATCACTGAAAGCATTAACTTCCACTGTAACTTTTTCACTCATAGTCATCATTCCTTAACGTTAGTGTTTCTTCAACTTCTCCTGTAATTTACATATTATTTATTGTTATTATCTTATAGGTAGATAGCGCAAAGGATTAACGGATTTTCCTTTGTACCTTACTTCAAAATGAAGTTTAACTTTGTCAGTTCCGCTTCTACCCATAGTGGCAATTTTCTGGCCCGCCGTTACCCACTGCTGTTCTTTCACTAACATATTGTCATTATGTGCATAGGCTGTTAAATAAGCGTCTGAGTGCTTGATAATAACTAATTTTCCAAATCCACGTAATGCATTGCCTGTGTATACTATTTTCCCATCGGCGGCCGCCAAAATTGGTAACCCAAGCTTCCCTGAAAAATCTAAGCCTTTATTGCCTTGTTCTTGGGCTGAAAAACCACGCGAAACATTTTCAACTGAAGGCCAATGCCAACTCTTGACTCGCTCAGGAAATTGACCGGTAGAAGATCCAATTGGATCCTTGTTCACATTTTGTACTCTTTTACCATACGCCTGCTTTTTCGAAGGGTCAATAGATTGATTTACAATTAATTTTGAAGCCTGACTCGTGCCCTTATCTGACTTTAGTCGTATTGACTTCGCCAATTTCACTAGTGTTAAAAGTTGCCCAGGTCGTATCTGGTAGGGTGCTGAAATCTTGTTTATTTTAGCTAAGTCTTTATAGTCATTACCTGAATACCAAGCAATAGAATATAAGGTATCACCAGCTTTGACTTGATATGTCTTTGCTGAATAAGACTTCTGTTCAAAATCTCGAAAGGTTTTACCTTGATAAAGCTCAGAAACTGGTGCTGGTTGATTACGGTTTGAGCAGCCTACACCTATAGCGCAGTAAAGTATAAGCCCCAAATACTTAAATAATTTTTTAGAAAAAGCCGTTTTTCGACTTCGGATAGTCATTAATTATCAGCTGGTTTCTGACTTATTTTTTCCAGCATAATAACCATTCCCATGCCAAACAACATTAATACAATGGCATACCACATATAAGCAGGTTGTGTGTGTAGTGTCTCAAATGTGTGTGGCAATATATTGTTCTGCACTAGAGGTATTTCTTTACCATGGCGGTCAATCACTGACTCAATAGTTTGTTTCCAAGGCCAAACCTTGTTTAAAGAGCCCAGCATAAATCCACCTAATAAGGCCAAAGTCATTGTTTTGTAATGCTTAAACATCCAGCTTAGTACGTGCGAAAAACTCAATAAACCTGCTACGCACCCACCTGCAAATATACACAAGGTGACTAATTGCAATTCCTTCGCCGCTGTTAACATAGGCGCATACATGCCCAGTAGCAGTAATATAAAGCTGCCAGAGATACCGGGTAAAATCATTGCACAGATAGCAATCATGCCGGACAAAAATATGATCAAAGGGGATGTTTCAATAGTGGTAGGACTAATAGTCGTAATAAAAAAAGCCCCTAATGTACCAATTAAAAAGATAGCGACTATAGATGTTTCCCATTTATCAATATGACGTATGAGAGACCATACTGCTGCTAAAATCAGTCCAAAAAAGAATGACCATAACAGTATTGGGTGGTTAGCTAGAAGATACAGCACCACTCTGGATAAAGTTAAAATACTGATGATAATGCCACCAAACAGTGTAAGTAGAAACCCACCATTGATATGCTGCCAAGCAGGTTTTAAACCCTCTTGAAACAGTATTTTCAAAGCAGATGATCCACATTGCTTGAGGGAAAATATTAATTCTTCATAAATACCGGTCATAAATGCAATCGTACCACCAGATACACCTGGCACTGCATCTGCGGCTCCCATCAATATTCCCCTTGCGGCCAAACCTATATAACCAAACTTTGTTCTTGATGTTTTCAAATAATATCTCCAGCCACTAAAGGCACAAATTTAACTGCTTCGATAATTTTTGACTCAAATTTATCTTCCTGTTTAGTAATACAGTGCAGCTGCTGATTTTCTTTTCCAACAGGGATAATTAAACGGCCACCATTATTCAGTTGCTGATATAGCATCCCTGGTACTGAGCTAGCTGCTGCCGTGACTATAATCGCATCGTATGGACCTTTGCTGCTCCAGCCAAACCAGCCGTCACCATGTTTCATTTTGACGTTGTGTAAATCCAGTTGGTTCATGCGTCGTTTTGCTTGGAATTGCAGCATTTTTATTCTCTCAACTGAATAAACATCAGCGAACAGCTGAGCAAGTACTGCTGTTTGGTAACCCGAGCCTGTACCTATTTCCAAAACTGTTTGGGCTTGGGTGTCTGACTCTAATAATAACTCTGTCATACGAGCCACTATGTAGGGCTGGGATATGGTTTGACCCTGACCAATAGGTAAGGCAGTATTTTGATAAGCTTTGTGTTTTAGGGCATCAGGCAAGAAAATCTCTCGTGGCGTTTTGGCTATAGCGTTCAGCACCTTGGTATTGCTAATACCTTCCTTATGTAGAAGTTGAGCAAGGCTTTCACCCTTACGCGATGTTAATCTCATGTCATGCCTGTTTCCATGCTCTTGGTTTTTAAGCCTTGGCTAAGTTGTTATCCTGAACATCTAGCAATTCCCGTAATACTGAGGTAGCAAAGGTGCCTGCTGGAAGTGAAAAAATTAAATTTAATGTATCATTTGTCCAAGACCATTCAAGATCATGTGGAAATAAGTTAATGGCCCTTCTTTCTTGATTTAGGCCTAAATTTTCAAGTGTTTGGGCGATTGTAAGATGTTGCTGCACTAAATCGTGTTCAAACTGCAACGCATCATATTCGCTTGCTAGGTGACCCTTACCCCACAACGGAGCTGACAAATAGATGTCACGTTGTTGAATGCGTTGAATAATACTATTATCTATGTGTCGTGCACAGAAGAAGCTATTGCTACCTGCTAGTTGCATCACATCACCAGACAGCGGGTTGTTGAGATAACCATTTCGTAATCTACTGTGCAATACTTCATTAAATAACCATGAGCGTAGAGCAGATATAGCCATTGAACGTTTGTTTCTATTGCGGATAGTCTCGCCGTTGATCATCTTATCAGCTAACATTAAGTTACCGCCACGGGGATCATGGAGAGTGTTTCCAAATCGCTGCGCCCCATAATAATTTGGTACACCGCTTTGTATTATCTGTTGCAGTCTTTCATCAATCCCAGATGTAGAGCTGAGTTGTCTAAGAATAATATTAAATCGATTGCCTTTTAACACCCCAGTTCTTAGTTTTTTGTTATGTCGTATTGATTTGAGTACTTCAGCTCCTGGCTCGTTGAATTGAGTCCAATCAAATTCACCTTTACCAGGCAGATGTACACTAAACCATTGTTCGGTTTGCGCATGTTTGTCTTTGCGCCCAGCATAAGTCACAGCTCTTAAGGGTAATCGAGTAAATTTAGCAATTTGCTCGGCTAAATAAGCAGTATTTAAACCAGTTTTACGCACCCACAAATAGATATGTTCACCCTCACCGATAGGCTCGTAACCTAATATCTCGGTAACCTTGAAGTCTTCAGCATATGATTTAAGTTGCCCCGAAATATTCAGCTTAGGGTATTGGTGTAGCCAGTGATCTATTTTCATTATGTATCGTCAGATTGTTGGGTCAGTAGGACTACAGCGTAGGCTGCAATACCTTCCTTACGACCAGTAAATCCTAATTTTTCGGTAGTTGTGGCTTTAACGTTGACTTGGCTAATATCGGCGCTCAAGTCTTCAGCAATATTTTGGCGCATTAACTCAATATGTGGGGCCATTTTTGGAGCCTGTGCAACAATGGTGAGATCCAAATTGCCGAGTTGATATTGCTTATTTTTGATGAGCTTATAAACGTGGCGAAGTAGTTCGCGGCTGTCTACACCTGCAAACATTGGGTCAGTATCTGGAAAATGTTTACCAATATCTCCTAAGGCTAAAGCACCTAATAATGCATCACATAGTGCATGTAACACCACATCACCATCAGAATGGGCAATTAATCCCATATCATGTTCAATTTTTACGCCTGCAATAACAATAGGGCCTGTGCCTCCAAATTTATGCACATCATAGCCATGGCCAATTCTAATACTCATACTTCAGTCAAATCTCCTTTAATCACTTAGTTTGCTTTTGAGTCAAGTAAAACTCAGCTAACAACAAATCCTCAGGTTGAGTGATTTTAATGTTTGAGGCACACCCTTCTACCAACACCACTTTCTTACCTAAAAGCTCTATGGCAGAAGCTTCATCAGTGATATTTACATTTTGTTGGATTGCTATATTTAACGCTTTTTTTAACGTGACTAGTTTAAAAAGCTGTGGGGTTAATGCGTGCCATAAATGCTCTCTAGATTCTGTTTGTTTAACAATATTTTGCCCGTTTACTTTGACATTATTAGCTCGTTTCATTGTATCGCGAACCGGTGTTGCCAATATGCCACCTATGTTGTCCTGTGTTGCTAATTTAAAAAGGGCAGTTAAATCTGATGCATTAAAGCAGGGGCGTGCTGCATCATGTACTAATACCCACTCCTCATCATTTGGTAGATAATTGAGCCCCGCTAACACAGAATTACAGCGTTCTTGTCCCCCCTCAACTACCTCAACGCATGGATGACTAGCAATGGGTAATTGAGCAAATAATACATCGTTAGGACTCAATACTACAATGACACGTTGAACCTGACCGTGCTCAAGTAAATTAATGAGTGTATGTTCAATAATAGTTTTACCAGCAATATACAGATATTG
>Ga0209712_10005305_pt1 | contig 10095 bp, 8 predicted proteins | sample ArcOceMetagenome_FD_187443 | JGI IMG/M metagenome (GOLD analysis project Ga0209712, IMG submission 187443) | Marine eukaryotic phytoplankton communities from Arctic Ocean - Arctic Ocean - Greenland ARC118M Metagenome (SPAdes) (version 2) | ecosystem: Environmental > Aquatic > Marine > Oceanic... | reverse complement strand
GTTACTCTTGAGGTAAGGCTTCTTATGACCGAATGCTAAGTGTGATATTAGTGCATATCCTTGCTTACTCACCATCATCACATGTCATCCTTAGACACCAATTGGGGAATCTATGCCCACGCAAGAAGACAACGATAAGAAGCCACCGGCAGTTCTGAAGAATGCCAACTATTCAGATTTAACGAGACGTTGGGATGGCGTATCTGCTAATCAACTTGAATCCTTGGTATCGTCGAGTAGCACAGCAACCTCGGCAGTGCTTAACAACGCTAAAATTGAACATGTGTCAATTCTTGACTTGGCATATGATCGGGGGAAACCCAATATTCTCACAACGCCTATACAGCAGCAAAATAACCTTTTGATAAATGATGATCGGGATTTCATGGTTCCAAGTGCAATGCAAAGACCTGTATTACTTGAAAGAACTGACGAAAGTGTAAATGGAAATGTAGCGAATAATTCCCTTCTCGAGTCAAACAAAATGGAGGGCATTCCAGGTCCTATGAAAACACAGTTGGCATTAGGATCAGACTTGAAAAGGATAGAGATTCTGTCATCTCAGGCGTCCAAGCGGTATCTCTCAATCCGAGCAAAGTTTCAAGAGGAGAAAGTTGTTCTTCGACAAATTCAAAGATCTCTATCGTACCAAAAACGACTTCAGAGCCAAATTGACGATGAAGCTGCAACTTTACTCGCTACAAGCTGTGCATGTGCTAGTTCATCTGCCCTAAATGAAGTAGATGATGAACACCGTTTAAAGTCTGAAGATTTGTCTCAAAGAAAACTTGAGAATGAAAGAGTGATTGCTCAACTTGGGCGTAGGTTTGACGAAATCAAGACGAACCATGATACTGTCTCTGCAAATGAATTGAATATGGCACAATCGGTGGCAGACGCATTATGGAAACAATGCATCACTGTGGAAAAATCGTACCTTGACCCATCAAGCCATGGAATTGGTAGCTTTCATAAAAATTGTAAAATACACGGGCGGAAATCAGATTCGATTCTGAACCATGTCATTGGAAGAGGGTATGGCGCTCAGGCTCAAGGGAGGAAAGGAGTGTTACGCCAAAGAATCGGCGGATCTGACGGAAATAAAGCAATTGTGCAGAGAACAAAGAAAATGTTCTCGGGAAGGGTGTGTCATGTGGTTACGATAAGTGCTCATCTTTACTGCCCTGTATACTGCTTGAGATTTGACCGCACGGGACGATATTTTGTTTCTGGTGCAGATGATAACTTGGTTAAGGTGTTTCGAATTGGAAATGCCGTAAATCCTGAATCTAGAGAGCGTCAACGCTATCACTCTCTCAATCCTGATTTCTCCTTTCGACGCGGTGCCGTTTTGGTTTGCACCCTACGAGGCCACGCCAGTGTAATTACGGATATTGATGTTAGTTCTGATAATGCCCTCCTTGCAACCGCATCTGAAGATGGTGATGTCCGGGTATGGGGAATGACTGATGGATGTCCTGTTGCAATTCTTCGTGGCCACGAAGGTGGTGCAAATATGGTAAGTGGTGTGATTCGAAACTGCATTTCACATGAAGTCTGAATGATCGACATCTAATTTACATTATTCTTCAAGGTTGCGTGGTCTGCAATTACACCCTACCAGTTGACTACAATTGCTGGTGATGGTCTAGCAAGAGTCTGGGACGTCCGAGAGGCGGCTCTTAAGAGATGCAAAAATGTTAGATCACGAAGAGATTATTCAGCTCCACTTGAAGAAGAGTCCAATGAGAATAAGGTGGCAGATGAAATCTCAGACGATGTAATTCTCCCGCCTTTACCTGCACCGGGACAAAATGATATACAAGAAGAGATAAGCGGTCACGTGGAATTAGATAGTGCTGAAAACGGAGATTTATTTGTTCCTCCTTTACCTGCAGGTGCCGAGTTTGGTATTGGGGCTGAAGTAGTAGATGCTAATGGAAATCGAATAATTGCCCCTACTGCTGGAGCATTCATCTCAAATGGTGAAATTGACGAGGGCGTTTCTCTTCTATCAAGACTACAGCATGGTGATTTACCCGAAAATTCTCAACACCAAGGGGCAGGAACTCGATCGCGGAGAAAAAAGGTGAAGGTAATTTGTCTATCAAGATGCCCCATTGGTGGCCACTTCGCAACAGGCTCTGATGATGGTATCGGGCGCATATGGCTTGACGATGCCAATGATGCAATCGAAAAAATTGACAGCCAATACGATAGTGATGCAGATAATGTTACTATCTTACAACAAGGTCAAACTCGTGATTCTATGCAGCGAACACGGTCGAGCTCTCGCGGAGCTAGCAATGGTGAGTAAATGGTCTCGTGTAATTGTAATTATCTTTCGTCCGTTCGAGTATTTCTAATTTTCGACATTTGTATAGCTCCGTCAACATCGTCGTTGCTTGCTTCCCTGCACGGTCATCACAACGAAATCACAGATGTGAAATACTCAAATATGGGGGACCGCTTAATTACTGCCAGTCAGAAGGATGGGGTTGTAAGAATATGGTCATGGGGCACTGAAGCATCTAAAGGATTGGATGGATCTGTGAAGATAGATCAAATAAGGCAGATTTTTATACGAATGGAAGCACCGCGCCATCTCCAACAGCAAGTGTCAAGTGCGACAGCTCAAACGTCTGGGCCGACAAGCAGGAGACGAGGAGGCAACGCAGCTAACCAAAAGGCAGATATTGTCACTCAGTGCGATGTTGCAACTTGGACGGCAGACGACTCAAAAGTTGTCACGTCTCAAACCAGTGTTGCGAAAGCGAAAGATACTGACATTATCCCAGGGTCTCACATCCTATATATTTGGGATAGTAAATCTGGAGATTGCCTTATCGGATTGCCTCGTGCACATGATAAACTGTGTCCTGTGTTATTCACTCATCCGTTTGACTCAACCATTCTTGTCTCGGCAGGAGCTGACGGTAGTGCGAAGATTTGGGATTTAGAAGCTGGAAAATGTATATTCTCCCACCTCAATGTGCACAATCACGGTGCACTAGAGAATCTTACCGATCGTGGGAAAAAATGTGGATATTTGGACGGAAGTTTTAGTCCAGATGGTTTGCATTTAGTTCTCACTGATGATTCCGGCAGGGTTACAATTATCGATGTTCTTGGTACTGAAGAGTTAGCTAGTTCGTGTGCATCTCAAAGGGCCCTGGAGTGCGATAGTACCAAGGCACCGACCTGGATGCTAGAGCAGTATTTTGCTAATGACTATTACGATCTATTCTATGATGCCAATGGTTACTGTATCGAAAAGGGATCGAGAAAGCCGCCTCATCTCGCCCCTGAGGCTGCAAGGTGCATGCATACAGGTCACGCATATGCAGATCCGATACAACTTGCCTTCTCTGGATTGGATGGACCAATGCCACTATCTAATGATATAGTTCGTATGAATCGACTATCTATTCGGCAGCAAATGACAGTGGTTCGAAAGCAAGGTGGAATTTTAACTCAAAATGTGAGTGGAAAGAGGCATCTTATTGAGGCACGACCAAAAGAAATAGCACTTATCGGTGGCTCTGCGAATTATTCTCCGTCTGTCTCAAGTGGGACGGCTGTATCGGGATTATTAAGAAGATCGCCTAATAGAGTTACCAGGACATTCTCTAGTAATTATCGATGGATAGGATTTGAAGAATTGGAAGGCGATGACGATGACGATGGCCAAGATTCTGATGACGAAGAGTACCAAGATGCCAATGCCGCGGCGTCGGTTTTAGATGACGAACCTGAGCAAGAAATCTTAGATGTGGATGATTATCAACCAAGAGGTGACCGGCTCAGACAGAGAAATCGCAACTCGTCCCAGCGCTCCCGAAGTCGGCATAATAGACGCAGACCTCGGAGAGAAGCCGAAGAACTCGAAGAACTCCGTCGCAATGAGCCGACGAGGGCGTCTTCACGACAAATATCTCGAAGGAATGACAGTCAATATGTTGATTTGTCTGATGAATCAGACGTTGAAGAAATGCTCAGCGCTAACACTTCTCCCGTTGGTGAATATACGACTGATTATACTGTTCGTGGACACATCTACAAGCTCCCTAATGGCGCTTCGGTGAATAGAAAATGGCTTACACGAGTGAATTCCGTTCTGGGGTACACTGGATGGAAAACTTATTGCCCGCAAGTTGGAGATCAAGTTGTCTATATTCCTAGAGCACACTCAGAAATTTTGAAAGCATTCCCCATTTGTGAGTCATCTTCTGGCGCCCCATGGAAATCATGGCCAAAGATCAACCCATGGCCAATGGTGCAATGCGAGGTGAAAAATATTAGGCATAGGTTTCCTTTTAATGGTTATTTTGGAAGCAGAGCCAGGTACGTTGCGTCCCTTCATTGTTTTTGACAAAATATCCATATATTGCATCTAACATATTCTGCCAACAGGACTCCCATATGCAGTGTAGTTGCTATTCTAACCTTAGAGATAACTGGCATTCCAATTCACGACCAAGAGCGCAGCGTTCCTTGGGCTCGTGCAGATTTTATTCCAAGACCGTCGACAAGGTCAAGCAGTTCTACCTTCGACGTATCTATTTTCGAAAATGGCGAGTCCGACTTTATTTTGCCACTAGAATTATATAAGTGGAAGGTTCAGTCTTTAGAAAGGGTTATCGTCGAACAAGGAATTGGATCTGGAGTCGAACTTACAGATTTCTTCATGAACTCTGATGCTGAAGATTCGAGATTTGATCCTTTTCTCTGCGATCTGTATACTACTATCCCAGACGTTGAACGCGAAATACATTTTCAGGGCAGTGGGTACAGTAACGTCAATATCAAATATGAAGGGACGGACGAAAGTTATGCCAACACCTGGGATGTCACAGTTCGTGGGACAGAGGATCAGTGTCCCCTGCCGACTTGCTTGACAAATGAACAAACAAAGGCACTACTAGGAATTCTCGACTCTCTAGAATCAGATATGCATGTGAAGGCAATTTTTTCTGCACCTGTAGATACAAGAACTTTTGTGGACTACAATCAAATGATTGAAGTACCCATGGACATATCTGTGATAAGACGAAGGCTCGATCAGCAGTACTATACCAATGTGTATAGTGTGCTGGCAGACATAAAGTTGATCAGAGATAATTGTTACAAATACAATAAGATGGGTTCTGAAATCACATCTGAAGCTAAAAAATTGTTCGATACCTTCCAAGCATCGTTTGAAGAAATCATGAGAAGCATTGGACACGAACCATGTCCAAGAGAATCATGTATTGAATTGGATGCTGCAGTTCGAACCATTACAAGCAATAGGCGATCGTCGCGGTTAAGGGATCCACAAAGCGCTATTGGTGCGGACCAATCAGTAGCTCTCGACGAAAACTCCTCTCGTAGGACTCAAAGAGCTAATCAACGTGACAATATTACATCTGGTTCCGCCAATAGAGCGGTTTCAAACCGATCATTAAGGGCCAACGCGAGGTCTGGTCGGGAAGAACAAGCACCTCGAAGGGACGCTCCGAGAGAAGCTCCAAGGATTCGAATTAGTATGAGACGAACGCAATTACAGGAAGAATACATTTCCGAGGAAGACAGTAGCGGCGAAGAAGACGAGAGCCTAGAACCGGACGAACATATTATAAATACGAACCTCAAAGTACTCGTCAATGGAACAGAATTTGACGATTCGTTTGATGTTGGCGCTGACGGAGAAGAGAGCAAACCTACTGGCCATGATCGACCAAAGCGTAAAGCTGCGAAGCAATACTTGTCGAGTAGCGAAGAGGAAGTTGAAGTTTCGTGCGAAAAGGAGCCTGTAAGGATGAGTTCGCGGAGATCAACGAGGGCTTCGACAAAGATGCCTTCAACAGAATCCGACCAAGAAACTGAAGTAATTGCAAGTAAGAGGCAAAACACTAGGGGAGCTACTAGAAGGTTGCACATTGCGCCCCCAAAGGATGAATCTAGCGAAGACGAGTTTCTGGCTGACGACTCGGGAGACGAGACTGCCGGTCAGGATAGAAGGAGATCTGGGAGGAACCAAAGAAAAAAAACACCCAAGGCGAAAGAAGAGTCTGAGGAAGATGAGGCTATCGGTCGCCCGACAAGGGCAGCTGCAAGGAAGAAAAGAGGTGATGAATTCGAGAAAAAAGAAGAGTCCGAAGAAGAATTTACCTCGGCAGGTGATACTGACGGTCGCCCCAAACGGGCAGCCACAAGGAACCAAAGAGGTAATAAAGCCAAGACAAGAGAAGATTCTGAGGAAGAACAGACCTCGGAAGATGATATTGTTGATCGCCCCACAAGGGCAGCTACAAGGAACCAACGAAGTAATCGATCTCAGACGGCAGCAGGTGTACGCACGAGAGTAAATCCTAGAGCATCCCGTTCCACGGGTCAAACTCAAGTTGAATCATTGCAAGAAACGTTCAATAGAAGGAGAACGGCACGATCGTCTCGTTCTCGTCACTTTCAAGATAACACAGAGCAGCAACAAGATGCGCCGGGTGTTGGACGGCGCACCCGTAGATCTACCACAATGCCTTCGTCTCTTGAAAACTTGCCGGTGTCATCCCCTGTATCGCCTGGGGCAACCAGATCATCTTCTCGTCGCAGAGCTGTCGTTGCAGATTATCATGATTTATCCGAAACAGAATTATTTGAGGCGGAATCTGAGTTTGAGGAGGAATCTGAACAAGAAACTTTAAATACCGGTACAAGACGAAAGCGCTCGCGAGCCTCGCCGGAACGAAAACCAGGTAAGAACTTCAAATGCGGTAAAAGGAGTCACATTGTGCTTGTTCTTTGGACTAATCTTGTCTTGTTGTCGAATATAGTTTCACCAAAGAAAAGACCGAAAAAGCCGAAACGCTCTGTTGAAGTCAACCTTCCGAACCTTGATAAATGGCCAGGTCATATGGTAAAGACAGATATGATGGAAGAAGTTTGCAATGAAATCATCACAAGAGTGGTAAGTTCACTTGAATGGCGGTAATATCACGCTTTATATGGATTGATTCTGACAACTCTACTACTCTCCGCAGGAAACCTTTGACGCGGAAGAACTCTTTCACACTCCAGTGGTAGAACAATTTCCTGACGTGGCTGAAAAATACTATGAGAAAGTCTCGAACCCAATTGACTTTAGAACTATACGCGAAGAACGTGTTCCCCATTACAGGGTCATAAGCGAACTTCAAGATGATCTCATTCTCGTGTTCCAAAATTGTTGTGCCTTCAATAGAGTGAACTCTCAATACTGGAAGTATTCTGTGTAAGTATTCAACGTTGAAATGATCCATCGGTTGTTATATCAATTCTTTTCGATACTAATTCCCCTCGCCTTTTACCAACAGAGAAATATGGGAGAATTTAAATCAAATATTTGTGAGTGCCCTCACAGATCTTGGAATCGATACACCTCGCCGCTTCAACAAATGATCGTCATCTATTACTCGTTCGGATAACGGATAACTGACTAACGTGTAGCAGGCATCATAAAAAATTGGGGATAAATGTCAGTTGCACTTCATTTTAATGGTAGATTGTTATTTATTATGATGCCCCTATGCTTGATTTGTTTTATTGTTGACCCTTGCAAATGCTATAAAAACTCCTACACTACCGTCGTACCTCCGATATGCATGTATGTTTTATGATGAATAAGAATACGGTTATATAGCGGTTTAATAAAAAGAAGGAAGAAGGATCGACGATGCACAACACTGCAACACTACTGCACACTATGTATCGTGTAATCAATAAGCTATCAACAACCGACTTGCGAACACACAGCACACTTTCCTGCCTTCCTCAACGCTACGATTGAAAAACGGCCAACAAATGGCAAACTTTGGAGAATTGGTTCTTGTGCTTGGCGATCATCATATTCCCAATAGAGCAAATTTCATCCCTGAAAAGTTCAGAAGGATGCTCGTTCCCAATAAAATGCAACACATCATCTGTACAGGAAACGTAGGATCAAAAGATCAATATAATGAATTAAGAAACTTGGCCCCAAATCTGCATGTTGTTGCCGGCGATAGTGAGTGTGTGGATGATTCTTCACAAATGTCATTCGCAGACACACGGGTGGTACAGGTTGGAGAGTTTCGGTGAGAATTCTTTTGTCGAATGCAACTCCTTCAACGTTGATTCCTTTCCTTTCTCATTCAGTTTAATTAATTTTGCATAGGATTGGATTAATACACGGGCATCAAGTCTTACCCTGCGGTGATCATTTGGCCCTTGCAAGCATTCGTAGGAAGCTAAACGTTGACATTCTTGTATCTGGACACACCCACAAAAATGAAGTAGTTGAGCACGAAGGATTCTTTCACATCAATCCGGTAAGTTTTCAAAGTGTATAATGTTATCCCTCTTTAGAAATGATGATAAATATTCATTCTCGTTCAATCGAAAATCATGTTGCTCTAGGGATCAATCACTGGTGCATATTCGCCCTTTCAAGAGAAAGTCATTCCATCCTTCATACTTTTGGCCGTTCAAGGTGCCAATGTGGTTTGCTACGTATATGAATTGATCGACGGTGAATTGGAAGTGTCAAAAACTGAGTTCTCAAAGAATGGTGGAATGGTAATGTAGCGTTTCAAATACAAAAGGCTCGAGTTCCTTGGAGGTGAAACCAAGCGAGTGAAACTAATCTGGTGTTTTCGAATATTCAATTCATTTAGTGTACTGTAATTTGACAAGATTTTATAATTATACACTTGATTCGCCTATGCTGCTGGGCGGTCACACTATACTCCATCATCGTCGTGTCTCCCTTTCTTAGATTTTTTTTTCAAAATTGCTACAAATACTGTAATATTTGCGATGAACAGCAAGGCAATAATACCTTGAAGAAATCTCTTGTTTTTCAGCGCTTTCCTCGTCCTATTGTTTGCAGAAATGAAAAAAGATATGAGAAAACACGTCCATGATTTCAGATTAGTGTCGCACTCTCGATACTCTCGATTATACTTTTTGAACTTACATCGTTTGCAAAATATCCTTTGCTTCCATAAAATAGGCCTGAGCGCCTACCAAGTGACTGCTAGCATTCTGCAATTGTTCCCTCTGCCTCCCCATCAAGTTCAAAGTTTCAGCACCAGTCTGTTCTGATTCTGCGCACAAAGCTTGAGATTCTCGCATTAAATCCTCCGAATTGCGAATCAACATTTCCATATCATCATCTTGATCCAGCGCAGGTGCCCTATACCCGTCAAACAATTCCATTCGTTGCTGATGGTGCTGCTGGAAGCCTCCATTCTCCCTTTCCTGGATAGTTCTATCGACTTCTTGCAAAAGCGGCATGATTTCTTGGTCTACTCTTCTCTTGGATTCGTTTATTTTGAATGCATCTCCGGATTCCGCCGCAATTTGTTCCATGGAGTTGGCACACCTTCTAGCTTCTGCCAATAGACGCTCACACTCGCGTAAGGTAGTAGCAGATCTAGTGTTGGAAGATAAAAATGACCTTACTTTTGATAAGCTCTGATCGTATTCCTACAAACACAATGGTGTGTGGTGTTAGTAATGATGGTGCCAGACCTGATTTGAGAAAGAACAATTCGTGTTTGGGATCACTAGATACACGTAGTTGAATACTATTGACGTACCTGCCGGTATACTGAGTAATCATCGTTCATCTTGCAATAGGCTATGGTTCACTTTAGTGCGACTGATGGGTGCAATATTTCTCTTGTCTAGAGTTCGACAAGTACTGTCTGATGACTGATGAGAAGGAAGTGTTCTTCTGTCTTTTCGTGCTTCTTGCTTGCGTCTTGCTTGCGTCTTTTCGTGATGCTTCGTGCGACTCCCGCGAGCTTGCTAGCTTGCTGTGATTTATGAAAGAGGAAGAAATGAAACAGTCGCGTGTTGCTTGGGATGGGTTTTCTCCCCCAAGACAATATAACCGTAAATGTCTAGTAATCGCCACCCGGACGTACCCGGACGTTATCTTTTATAGGTAGGCGGTGATGAATATAGTTCATACTTCGATCTAAATCTCCACCCGGACGTTATCTTTTATAGATATTCAGCAATGTATAAAATTTATATTCCGAGCTAAATCTCCACCCCACATTAATACCGTTACGACTCTACCCCCCTCCA
>Ga0209712_10005304_pt1 | contig 10097 bp, 10 predicted proteins | sample ArcOceMetagenome_FD_187443 | JGI IMG/M metagenome (GOLD analysis project Ga0209712, IMG submission 187443) | Marine eukaryotic phytoplankton communities from Arctic Ocean - Arctic Ocean - Greenland ARC118M Metagenome (SPAdes) (version 2) | ecosystem: Environmental > Aquatic > Marine > Oceanic... | reverse complement strand
AAATTCATTTGTGGTTTCGATGTGTTTGTCCAGTATGGACCAACTCATTTTTTTAAATCTACTCTTAGTTGATTTTTTAATAATATCATCTTTCATTTCTTTGATAAAACTATCATCAATTGGATCGGATGGATCTAACTTTTCAACCGATAGACCAGGTTTAATACCTGTTTTTTCATACAATACTTCAAACATCACTTTAGTTAGTTCTAACGAATACTTTTCTGAGGTGATGATACAGTCATGGATTGTAAAAATTGGAGCTACAGGACATCGTGTGTGAAACTCTGGAACCACACAATCCAATATTAGATAACTCTCCACACGCTGCAGAAGTAGGGAGAAATTCCTCTTCCCAACTCTTTCCATAATCTTGAGAATAAATTGATTAACGTAGGGATAAAACTTCTCTAATAACCGAACTCCTTCCACCAATTCTCGATGTTTCCGGTTGCTTTGAAACAACACATACATTATATCCTTTTTGATTGATTTCCGTTGATAATTCGTTGGAGGAACTCCATATTCCAATTCAAATAAATGTGAATAGAAATCATCTTGAAACGGAGCATCTCTAAATTTTTGGAATTCGTGATGATCTCTAATTTCAGTTTCATTTATTCCCTTATGCTTTCTTTTCTCAAAGTGCGCAAACATTAAGGGAGAAAAGAGGTATGATTTAATATCTTTTATGAATTTATCAATTAATAAAGAATTCATTATTTGATGAAATGATAATTGATCATTAGATTTAAAGAAATCATAATTTAATATACTTGATAATAGATATACCTGACTACATTTAAGATCTACTTGAACCAATGATTCATTATTGTATTTTAAATATTTTTTAAATATTTTAGGATTATTTGTTATGGTAGAATTATACCTCCAATTGGTAGATGATTTTTTATACCAATACTGATTTGTTTCAATATCATTTATTGTCAATAACCAGATTCCAATTTTATTTTTTAGAACCAGTAACTGGTTGTCGTTTATTAATTCTTGACACAGGGTATTATATATGTATTTTATATGATTTTTGTACTCTTTTTTTATTTCTAAGTTTTGATTGAAGTAACTATCTAATAACTGAGTTTTAGAGGGTGCTGTTTTATGTTCTCTCCTTATGGTTTTTAATACCTTATCTGTCTTTTGGTAGAATTCATTTAACTTGATTTTATTACACCTCACACCTTTTAAATAATTGACATCTAACTCGATCACATTTTTATATTTTAATAGGTTTAAAATCAATTTATAGTCTCTATTTAAGATCTTATTGAGTTCTTTAGAACACAATCCGGTGTATCCACGTTTATCAAACTTTTTTATGTTTTTATGTGTTACCACTACTCTGGATATCAAATGATATATTTTCTCTTTAACATATTTCTGTCTTCGATTAGAGAGATTCAATTCTTCAATCAGTTCAGGTACGTTTAAATTATTTGGAATTAAAACTTTCATTATTTTATGCTGCTACAGTTAATTCTTCTACTTCCTTGTAATCACTATTGATTAACTCAAAATCTTGGTGGTTAATCTCTTTAATTGTATTTTCAAGAACCTTACAACCCACCCTGTGATAGTGAGATGAAAGTTCAGTACCCAAGTATTGTCTGTTGAGTAGTAATGAGATTCTACCAGTGGTATTAGCCCCACCAAAAGGATCGTACACCCAGTCAGTTTCGTCTGTTGTCATTAAAATTGGGATTACTGGAAGAAGTTCTGCCATCAATGCTGGATGTCCTGTTGGAAAGGCGTCGTATGCGGGTTTATTTTTACCGGTAGCACACTTAATCATATGATTCACATCTTGAGCTGCAATGTGGTTGTAAATCTTCTTATAGGGTTTTGAGAGTGATTTTGTTTTCTTAGATACATTTCCATTTTTATCCACGTCTTTAGCACCAGTCCTAATCCTTACCTCTTTTTCCTGATCCGTATACTTTAGTAGGTTGTACTTCGATTTTAAGGGATCTACTACGAACCATAAAATATATTCAATCTGATTTATCGGTCTTTTTACTTTTTCTCCCTGTGGATGGGGATTTGGTTTGGACCAGATGATACATTCCTTGTATTTAAGTTTTGTGTGTTTTAAAATGGATGCTTTTACCAACCCAGGAATATCCATAGCACAACCATTGTCATAGGTGTCACCAATATTTACAAAAACATTGGAAGTTTCATTAAGAACTCCTTCTACCTTCCCAAAAATCTTTCCAACATTATCAGCAAAATCTTCAGGTGTCTTTTCATGACCCAATTCTGAGCTTAAATTATTTTTATCGTAACCACGCAACATGTAGTATGGAATAGATGTGAATAGTGTAGCAATCTTTCTTAAGAATGCAGAAACATCTGTAATATCAACACAATTCATCTTAAAAGAGGTTGCCTTATTCGGAATTACAAAGGTGTCCTTATAATTGTTTTGAAGGTTCTCTTTTTCTTCTATAAATATATTGACTTGTTTAATGGTAAGATCTCCTTTTAGTAACTGTTCTGTGAATCCATGATTTTTGGTTAAATCAATTTCTTTTAATTCATCAATATATTTCTCACAGTCAGATAAATTCCATCCTTTGGTTACAACTCCGTTTAATAATAGATTTTTCTCAAAGTCATTTTTGATAATTTTATCAAACTGTCGGATTGCTTTTGGAGATTTCCATCGGTAGTCAAGTTTTTCTTTGATAATCGCGTAACGATCGTAAGATTTACCATTGTTTCCTTGACCTTGACGTTTTTCAACCGATTTAAAAACCTGTAAAACCTCTTTTGTAAGGTCGTTAGCGGTCTTTACTCGATACATATTTAAAGACAATCGAAGATCGATAGAAGGGTCTCCATCTACAAATTGGACTTTTACATCTTCCTTAGCTAAAGCACTTAGTAACCTAAGTCGACGATAACCATCAATTAACTGAAAGTCTCTTGAAAGAATTAAAGGTAATAACTGACCTTCTCTTTCTAAAGAAGATTTTAACTGGTTTTCAGAATCATCGGTTTGTGTTTCATAGAAGTTTTTAAATTCTTCAACTTTTACGATTTGATCGATTTTTACAACTTCGAATTGTTCTTTTAAATTTTTCATGATATAAAGTTTTAAATTATACCACAAAGAAATTACGAATGGAAAAGGTATACCTCAATAGATGCGCTACGATTAAAAAAAAAGATTTTAATCGATTATGAATTCCTCTAATTCTGAGGGATAAATAAGATGTTCTTTCGAAATATTTATTGAATAGACAGTTTTGCCGAGACTATTTTTACGAGAACTAAAACCATATTTATGAGCAAGTGATTCAATATTCATAATATTCTTCAATCGATTAGAAATTCGAGAGTGACGGGTTCTTATACCTTCTAAGTAAGTGTTAACTTCATTATCATAAATTTTTTTATACAAATGATTATAAAGAGATATGAAACATGATCTTGCTTTCCCATCCATGTATAAATCTTTTTGTCCAATTTCCAAATGGTTATTTAAAAGGTAAAAGAGGTAAACAGTATGAGAAACCTTCCCTTTGTGACCAAAATCAATTATTTGCCCCCCAATACTGATTGAATAATTTTCTGAAACTTCAATCTTTAATTGATCATCAGAAAATTCAAAAACATAGTTTTCACTCAGTCTATTACTAATGCGAGAAAGAATGTTCTTAATTTGGATGACCTGTGCATTTGTCGCATGCTGAAGGGCTGATTCTATACAGTTACGACAGATGTAACCCGATCTGATTTTTCCTTTAGTCTCATTTGGTTTTTCGCAAAAATCATTTATACAAACTTCTGTTTCCATGTGAATAGAATCTTGTAAACGAATAGAATTTAAATCCAGTTTACCAAGGTATTGAAATATATTTTCAATAATTTGATGAGCAATTGCAAGATATGGTTTACCCTCGGTTATATTAATCCAACCACCTGACTTAACAAGTATATTTTGTTCGCAATAGAAACTATTCCAATCTTTTAATGATGTGATATTAATTAATGAAGCATCAAGAGTTTTTTGAGAGATTACAACAACGAAGTCATCACTTTCTATCGAGTGATCTAACCTAACTAACTTGGACAATTCTTTCAAATCATCAATGGATATTTTTGTTAAATCTCGGTGATATTGATAGTAATCCGAAGAAATATTGTTCTCGAGAAGTTCAAAATTCATTGGACCTCTATCCTTTGAAAACATTTCAATAACTTCGATTATGTTGTCACGTCCCTGTGAATTTAGATATGAGATTTTAACTTTCACCTATTTATATTTATGTAAAAATAGCAAACTCAAAAGCGGTGTGCAAGATTACTTTTTTTTGTATGACAGATTTTGAATTTCATGATATTTATTAGGAAACACTTTTATGAAACAAAAAAAAACAAGACGGGTAATTGTCAGACTAACGGAGAATCAGTTCAAGAATTTGATGGATTCAGTTATAACTGAAAATCAAAATAGATACACAACTTCAGATCTAATTCGCGAAGCCGTAGTCGATAAATTAAATAAAATAAAAGAAGATGCTAACAGGAAGAAATAATTTAGATTATGAATATTTCAATCGATATTTAAAGAATTGTGGATATAACGACATAAGCGAAATGGAGTTATTAAATGATTTTTTTAAAGAACGATTAAATATTCCTCAAGAACATGAATTAGACCCTGAAAAGGTAATTTTCTTGAATGAATTGGTAAGTTTTTGTCGTAAAAAATAATCAAGTTAAAAACCTTAAAATACCAACTGGCGCAGAAAACAATTCTCGATTGGAACCCTTTAACCCCTGATTTTTATCCCCGTATTACATTAAATTCTTATCGGCACGATTGGTTGGGATATTGACCTTCCTGTAAAATTAAAGGAAGTTTTAATTATTTATCCAGATACAATTTTGTGAGAGTTTTTCCCATTGTGTTACATAGAATTTCCTGCGGGTGATGCACCAAAGAGAATTGTTCCAATTGATCATGATAGAGTTTAGATTTAGATTCTGATGTAATTAGGTAATAATGGAAATACTCATGGATAACCGTATTGATTAGTTCCCTATGCAATACATTGTTCTTCCTGTAAATTGTAATTGTGTTGTTAAAGAAACAATACTCCCCCGCTAAATGAGATTTACCGTCAACTAAAGTCAGTAGTGGTTTTTGTTTTCGAATTGGATATAAATAGAGACACCAGTTCAATACATCCTCTGCCAACCGAAATTGCCAATCTTCCTCTTCACCCTTCAGAAATACAATTATTTTATAAATCAGATTTAATAAGAACAACCCTCCAACCACAATAAAATAAATAGTAAAAAAGGTATCCATTATATTAAGTAACCGTTGAGTTCCATAACTGGAATCTACGGCGAGAATTTTATTCTGCCTAAAATAGATTTGAAAAGTTGTCTGCTTATACTTTAGTTCTAAGTATAAGTTCATAAAAACACTCTTATCCCTTTACCAGCATTAGATTGCAGTGATTAGAACCTATTTAAAAACGAACCCATCTTATACTTTCATTAAAAAATGCGGCATAATCAAAGTTTTGCGCTTATGTTAGCCGGGTTAATTTCTAAAAATTTAAAAATGTCATTACAGGGTCAACGAACAACAACCGGTGCAATTCCATGGGAAGAGTTTAAATCACTAATTGCTAAATTGGAACGAGATGGGAATTATAAATACTGCCTCTTAATTTCCATTGGGGTATTCACGGGTTTACGTATCGGTGATATACTCAAATTAAGATATACAGACTTTTCGGGGGGAGACATATTATCTGTGATAGAACAAAAGACAAAGAAGACTCGACGAATAAAATTAAATCACGATTTACTCGAAATAATATCTCGTGTCAAACGAAAACAACTGATAGATGATGACAATCAGTTTATATTTTTAAACAAGTATGGAACCAAACCAATTGACAAATCGTGGGTGAACGTTTCTCTAAAAAAAATATTTAAAAAATATAAAGTACATGTAGATGGAAATGTATCCACACACATGTTTAGAAAAACACTCGGAAATAGAGTTCTAAAATTGAACAACTACTCCAACCAGTCTATCGTTCTGTTAATGGAACTCTTTGGTCACTCGTCAATGGGAATAACAAAAAGATATCTCGGTATCAGAGAAAAAGAAGTAATGGGGGTGTACGAAAGTTTGAGTTTGTGATTCTTTTGGATTTCTGTAGGTTGCGTGCGGATAATATTTCGTGAAGGATCACCGTCACGGGTTGATAATAATTATTGTTAGTCGCACATTGGTATAGAATGTGGGGGGGTACTCCCTGGGGGGAGTCCTGAGAGAAGCCCCCGCTTAATTAAGGGTAAAATCGACTTCTCCAGAGGGGAGACGGTGATCAAATTCATATTTTTCTGGATTTTTCACCTAAAATCGACTTTTTTAAAAATAAATTTTTTTCAATTTTCTCTAAAAAAATCAGTTTTACACCTGCAGTAGTTTCTCCAGAATTTTCACCATAGCGTAAGTATCCAACTTACAGTACTCCAATAGTTGTCTCCTTGTTTCTTCTGCATCACCCACAAATGTTCCATTTACCATTGAGAGAAAAGTATTGGATGCAGTACCACCTTCTTTAATCTCAAGATCATTATATGAAAGTTCTGGAACTAATGAGGGTAGAACGTACTTTATTGAATAACTTCCTCTCATTTCGGGGGTATAATACCATTTCTGTTGAAAAGGAATCATCAAGTCTTTTAGACGATTAACAATCCCACTCAACTCTTTTGAATATTGAGGGAACACTTCTATAAGATCATTTATTTTACCTCTCTCAAAACCAATATTATAAACAATAATGTCTCCACTGGTGCCACAATCACTAATCAGTTGTTCTATAAATCCAATTCTTGGATCTTGAGATGGATCTGCGAGGTATTCCCTATGTTCTATTACAGAGGTTAAAGTCTCTTGAATATGAAGTGAATATTGAAATACCAGTTGTTGGTATGGTCTACTACCATTATATTTTGGAACAGCAGGACCTATAGTTTCAAAATCTAAATAGTATAAAGGATAGTTCAATCCATTTGTGAAGTTTCTAATCTCTTCAATATCAATATAAGTTGTTCCATTAACTTCTGATTGAACCTGTAACACTTGGTTTGGGTTTAGGTCTGTATGACCAAGATCAATCTGATCTAATGTGATTACACCTTGATTATATAAATCAAATTTCTTGTCTTTTTTAAGTCTTGAAATATTAAAAATCGAGTAGTCAGGGATGTGTTTCCAACACGTTCCTTTAAAATCACAGTCATAAGGGTCTGAACAATGATTTCCGATATCTACATTTGGTGTTTCAGGACTCTCAATCACATTTTTAAGTCTTCGAACCTCATTTGGTATTCGTGGGAGAAACTCTAAAACTTGATCATACACAGATTCAATGGTGAACAATTGATGAATATCTAATTCTCCATCTTTTGTATATTGATTATTAATATGGACGATCGATATGTCTTTAAGGTCAATACCAGAATTTGTAATGGTATAATATTGGATTGCTGCATCCTTAATATAGGTTTCCGATACTTTGGTTGAACTTTTTACTTCATACGCTTTCCACCCTTCTTCATCTTTTACCAAAATGTCTAATGCAGCAAGAACGTTGTTGTATTGGAAAGTAGCCTCATAAATGATTGACTCCCCTTTAGAAATAAAATCTTGTGTTTTCCCCACCGATTCAACCATTTTAAAATGATTTTCAGGAGAAGCATCAGCGCCATAGGGAAATAATTCTTGCGCCAATAAACCAATATTGGTTCCTTGATCGAACACCGCCTTTAGTGATGAAGGTGTAGGATCTTTTAATTGATAATGATGTTTATAAAGATAGAGTGACTTCTCGCACTGAAGCCCTCTAATAAAACTTGATTTAGAAAGTCTCATAAAATTAGATTATTATAATTATTTCACTTTATGAATTAATTCTACATATTCAGGATTAAATTTTTTATTTACTTCAAAATAAAAATTTTTGATTTCATCCATTTTTTTCCATTCGCTAACTACAGCATTCATTTCCCTTGCTAAATCAATTGAGTTAGGGTAATCTTTTTTGCGAAAGAACTTTTCATTATTTTTTAATAGTTTTAAAATTTCTTTTTCAAAAACTTTAAAAATTGTTTTGAAATCATCGTTTAAGGCAACCTCAAAAAAACTTCTTGGTATTGAATCACTTTTATATCGATTGAGACTTAACCCTATTGGCACTAAATTTTCAATAATATTTCCAGGTCCCCCCGCACTTTTAGGAACAAAATGATCAACATCAATGAGATGCCCGATTGAATAATTTTGATTAAAAAAAGAGTATATTTTTAATCTTAAATCACCTGGTATTTTAGGATCTAATTTTTTGACTTGTTTTAAACTGCAATCTGGATTTTCATTTAAGTATTTAACGTCTTTTTCTTTTAACTCAAAAAATATACTTGCTAAACCACGTTTAATAGAAGCATCATACTCTTTTAACGGTCCATTATAAGGGATTGTTCTTTTAAGTAACTTTTGATTTGTGAAATATTGATGACATCTTAACTTATAATTTGAATCAGAAGAGAGCTTATCTTTGAATAATCTTATTTTATCTAACCAATAAGAATCATCTTTAAATTGTTTAGAATAATCTAACACCTCTTCAATTGTGCTAAATACATCAACAGAAAAAGTTTCTACAACTTTACCTTTTGCATAAATACCCCCGCTTGTTTCTGCTACATAAATAATATCATGCATTTTTAATTTATGGGAAGGTGGATTTCTTTTATCTTTACTGATAGTAATCTCGAAATACCCTTTTTGCTTAGAATTATTCTTTTTTAAATCTCTAAAAGAGTTACTTCTCTTTATCAAGAATGATTTTGTTTTTTGATCTTCCATTTTCCAATAACTTGATTTCTCTTTTGGCATTGTTAAGCCTCCAATATAATTACCATCCTTTAAATGCTCTAAACCCATATTCTAATTTTTGTGTCCCTGAATTATTATTCCCCTTGAATCGGAAATAGTTTTTAAAAATTCTATAATAATTTGTTTAATACAGACTCCCAGTCTTTGTACTCGTTCCAAGATTGTATTTCATAATTCCATCCGAAGTGCAAAAGTTCCCCTTTAAAATCTTTTGCACCATTAGCTAACCGGTCATCAATTAAATAATCCCCTATTAAAAGATCTTTACGGTGCGTGATAAACATTTTCTTTTTAAATATTTCTCCAAAATGCTCTTCTATCCAAATTCTTTTATCAGAAAAACTACTTGGATTATTCCAAGGCGCAGTCGTTGCAATAAACAAATCATATTTACCAGATTCATATAATTTTATAACTGATTTCACAGCATTCTTTAATGGTTCTAAATCTCTAAAAACACCCTCTATTTCATCAGGTGACTTTTTAAAATGCATGGAGATTGTGTCATCTAAATCAATTTCGTTTACTTTTTTACCAAAATCGGCTAAAACACCGTCCATGTCAATTAATAATGTTTTCATTAAATTTTATATAAACCTTCTCTCATTGCTTTTAGTAATTCATCTGCTAATTCAACGTTTTGTAATGGATATCCTAATCTTTTTGCCATCTTGTTTTATTTTAATTACATCATACTTAAAAAATGGTCTAATACAAATTTATCCTGTTCAGCACATCCACGATTGTGCAATCCGTTTATTTGTATTTTTGCAATCTTAGCTTGACTGATTTCGATTGAAAAGTTACTTGTTATATTATCTTCGTTCCACCCCAATAATCTTGCATATTTTTGTGAAATTTCATTTGGTAAAAAATACAAACCCGGTTCATCTTCACCATCAAGGAATTCCCAATATTCAAATTCTGACTCCAAATCAATATTCTCAAGTTTATTCATGAAATCGGAATTAAATTCTATAAAATTCTTGATTTCATCCCTTAAAATAGTAGCAACTGTAGCTTCTTCTTTTAATTCAATAGTCTTATCTTCAACTTCTCTCCACCACATCCAACGAATACCAACTTCAGAAACGGATATAGAAATCTCTTGCTGTTGATCACCATCAAAGCAGATATA
>Ga0209712_10005303_pt1 | contig 10099 bp, 14 predicted proteins | sample ArcOceMetagenome_FD_187443 | JGI IMG/M metagenome (GOLD analysis project Ga0209712, IMG submission 187443) | Marine eukaryotic phytoplankton communities from Arctic Ocean - Arctic Ocean - Greenland ARC118M Metagenome (SPAdes) (version 2) | ecosystem: Environmental > Aquatic > Marine > Oceanic... | reverse complement strand
CCTTGATCTCCTTTAGTTCCTTTTAAACCTTGAAAACCTTGATCACCTTTATCTCCTTTAGTACCTTGAAAACCTTGATCACCGGTTTCTCCTTGATCTCCTTTAGTACCTTTTAATCCTTGGAAACCTTGATCACCTTTATCTCCTTTAGTACCTTGAAAACCTTGATCTCCTTTATCTCCCTTAGTACCTTGAAACCCCTGGAAACCTTGGAAACCTTGATCACCTTTATCTCCTTTGTCTCCTTGAAAACCTTGATCTCCAGTTTCTCCTTGAAAACCTTGATCTCCTTTAGTTCCTTTTAAACCTTGAAAACCTTGATCTCCTTTGTCTCCTTTAGTACCTTGAAAACCTTGATCACCTTTATCTCCTTTGTCTCCTTGAAAACCTTGATCACCAGTTTCTCCTTGATCACCCTTAGTACCTTGAAAACCTTGATCACCTTGATCACCTTTAGTTCCTTTTAATCCTTGGAAACCTTGATCACCTTTGTCTCCTTGAAAACCTTGATCACCTTTAGTTCCTTTTAATCCTTGGAAACCTTGATCTCCTTTGTCTCCTTTGTCTCCTTGAAAACCTTGATCTCCAGTTTCTCCTTTGTCTCCTTGAAAACCTTGATCTCCAGTTTCTCCTTGATCACCTTTAGTTCCTTTTAATCCTTGAAAACCTTGATCTCCTTTGTCTCCTTTATCTCCTTGAAAACCTTGATCACCTTTAGTTCCTTTTAATCCTTGGAAACCTTGATCTCCTTGGTCACCTTTGTCTCCTTGAAAACCTTGATCACCTTTAGTACCTTGAAAACCTTGATCACCTTTATCTCCCTTGTCTCCTTGAAATCCTTGATCACCTTTTAATCCTTGGAAACCTTGATCTCCTTGATCACCTTTATCTCCTTGGAAACCTTGATCACCTTTATCTCCTTGAAAACCTTGATCTCCTTTGATACCTTGATCTCCTTGATCTCCTTTAGTACCTTGAAAACCTTGATCTCCTTTATCTCCTTGAAAACCTTGATCTCCTTTAGTACCTTGATCTCCTTGATCTCCTTTAGTACCTTGAAAACCTTGATCTCCTTTAGTTCCTTTTAATCCTTGAAAACCTTGATCACCTTGATTACCAGTGTCTCCTTGATCTCCTTTATCTCCTTGAAAACCTAAAACTCCTTGGAATCCTTGATCTCCGTTAAGATCATCTACTAATATCCATGTGCTCGTTCCGTCCCATGACCATACTCCCCCGTTAGATGAATAATATAAATGATTTAGATATTCTCCAGTATAAGATCCATTTGGATCAACATCAGTACCACTAAAGGGTCCGGATATTCCTTGATCTCCTTGATCTCCTTTAAAACCTTGAAAACCAACAGATCCTTGCACCCCGTCAATACCTTGAAAACCCTGAAAACCGGTTGCTCCTTGAAACCCCTGATCTCCAGTTAATCCTTGATCTCCTTGAAAACCAATAGATCCTTGTACACCGTCAATACCTTGAAAACCTTGAAAACCTTGGTCTCCTTGAGCACCTTGATATCCTTGAGATCCGTCAACTGCGGCTGCAGATGGAATCCAAACATAATCGTCAACCAATGCGCCTGCTGTTAGTAATTCAACATCGCCGGATTGTACTTTATATAGTTTTAAAACTTTATTAGTATCATTAATTAAATCTAATGATCCAGCAGCACCGGATCCCATAACTCTATATCCTTTTATAACTTGACCAATTAAGTCCAAGTTATAATCCATTTCTGGGTGAGTTAATGCAGATCCCTTAATACCTGGATATAATGGTTGATATATCCCGTCTGGCTCTTCCCTGTTACCGGAGTCTTGTAGGTTGTCTTGTGACATTCTCTATTCTTTATTTTTATTTATATATTTAAAATACTCGACATGTATTATTGTTTAATAAATAGTAAGTGATAAAATTTCACCATTTTGATTTATTAATACCCTAACATACTGGGAGTTATTAAAATCACTAGACAAATCGCATATTGTATAATATAGATTTGATCCAGCTATTGTTTTTCTTTTTTCAGTATCATTATATACTAAATCACCTTCTTTAATATCTTGAATAGTTTTAGCATCTAATAATATAGTATTTGTATTTACTTGCCCTATCCTATCAAAGTCACTAGCATTAAAAAAACTATCAGTTATCTTGTATTTAGTTAATTTAGAAAGTTCCTTTGTTTTAATAGTATTTATTAAAGTACAACCGACAGCATCTGTTATAGTGTATGTATATTCTGTATTAGGTTTAAGATGCTTTCTATTATGAGACGAAGTTGTTGAATCTTTCCATTCTATTACTCTTCTCCCAGTCCCACCTGATGATACTACCGAGACATTATCTATCTTTGATTCTGAGCTACTTTCTAATAGAGGAGGTTGGTTAATTGAAATATTCTTTAGATACACTACACTACCTTGAGGTGATTCAACATTTACCCAATATTCTAAATGGTCAAAAGCTACTATACTTTTAGTAGATTGGCCAGTGCTCCATAAATATCTAGTACCTTCAACTATATTAGAATTAACCGACAACGTGCCGGTATTACCGTAACATGTTGGGTTTGTAATTATAATATTTGCGTTGAACTTCATATTTTATTATTTATGATTTTTGTCTTAATTGTAGTGTTATAGAATAACCCTTTGCACTAGATCCCTGTACATCCAATAAACTAACTGGTGTTAGGTATATTGAGTCTCCTTTATCTAGATCTATATATTTTGTTAAAACATGACTAATACATTTAGTATTATCTAAATGATGATATCTCATAAGTTCTAACTCAATACCTTTTGCTGAAACTTTAATAAGCTTATATGAAATAGCTACTTCAGATAATTCTGCACCATATGCTGCTTCTATACCTCTAATACAATATCTTGATAAATTATCATCAACTGTTATATAATTATCATCGATATTAAGACCTGCAATCATGGAGGTTCTAGGAATAATTAACATAGGAACCGATAGTGCAACACCAGCTGCTCCAGCTAATCCTCTTAAACCTTGAGTTCCTTGAAAACCCTGATTTCCCATTTTTCCAGCAAATCCTTTCAAACCAAGACCAGGTTCACCGATAGGTCCTTGTTCACCCATAGGTCCTTGTTCACCAACATCACCCTTTAACGATGTATGTAATATCCAACCGCTACCATCCCAGCTCCAAACTCCACCATCTACTGCATAGTATAAATGATTAACATATGATCCAACCAACATTGGGCTGTTATTAGGATTTGATAGTGGGCCACTTAATGGTCCATCTATTCCGTTAGTTCCTTTTCCGTAATCTGCCATTATCTATTTTTGTATTTTTTATAAAGTTCAATAACCTTAACTAACTGTTCTTCAAAATAAACCTGAATATAGTTACAATCAATATAGTTATTTTGATCTAATATGTATTCTGTTCTAGTTAAATTATCAAATGCATTCATTACTTTTATAAATGCAGGCATATATGATTTGTTTAATATATCTAAATTCGCAGCATCTGTGTTATTAGAAGTAGTTGTAAAAACACGCTCATTATTAATAACCGTATTTTTATTACTGCTAGATTCTCCAAAATCAATTACTGTATTAAAACTCTTTAATTCAAATAATCTTAATGGGAAACATGCAATATCACTCACACCGGTTAACGGTGCAAATTGATTTATAAATTCATTTAAATTTTCTAGACTTGAAAAGTTAATGGTTTTAGTATTACTCTCCAACTTCAACTTAACAGATATCTGTATATTATCAATAGGTCCTTGGTTAGATTGAAACTGATCCAAGTGAATATAAATTAAATTTAAGCTTATTCTATCTGTGATCATTATTTATTAAATATGTTTAGTGCGTTTGTTAAGAAAAAAGTTAAAATACCACCAATACCTGTTAGTAATACCCATCCGAATTTCACAAATCCCGATTTGAACCTTACAAGTTCTTTATGCTCTTCAACTAGTTCGGCATATTCTTTGTCTTTTTCTATTTGATCAACTCTAGCTTCAGTATTCTTTTTAGTCTCAACAATGACACCGTCAAATGGACTTAAGAGTTGTTTTTTCATCTCTTTAAGTTCAGTTTTCATGTCTGCTTGATTTTCTACTAGCTGATTTAATGTATTTTCTATTTGAATGAAATTAGGATCTTCCATCTTTTGCTTAAAAGTTGCAAATAATCCGTATAGTTCTTCAATTAATTCTTTAGGTGATCTTTCCTGTGACATATCTTAAGTTATATTTTAGTCTTCAGTCTATATATCTGACTAAATCTATGTAACCTTTTGATTATGTACTAGACTCCTAAAAAATCTTTAAATGTAGAATCCGTCTTGTGCTTTTTAACAAAAGAGGCATGTGCTTTCTTCTTATCAGAGCTAGATAGCTTAGAATACATATCAGAAAGTTTTTTGGAATGAGCAGCTCCGGCTTTATACGCTCTACTATCATCGGACATCGCATGAGTTGTGTCATACCCGTTCATTGATGTTGTGTATTTATCTAAATCACTTAGATATTTGTTAATGAAATACTGTTGAGCGTCGTATTCAGATACTTCTTTTTTATTTAAGTATATTTCATACTGACCTCTCCATGTTGTAGTCTTATATAGATTCAATATATCCTTACCATTAACAGTAACTTCCCACTTAATACCTTTATCACTAGAAGCGTCGTTGAATTCAACCTTTTTCAATTGATCAGCAACCGGTCCTAATAAAGAATTAACGGTTTTCTTAACATCATCTTCTATTTCCACAGGAGTTCCCCATTTGCTCTTTTCGTAGTCTTTATATCCTATGTACTTTTCTAGTGTTAATATGTATTTCATATCTTATATATCTTTAATTGTTAAGTTCTATTTGTACTTTTGCCCAATAATATTCAGTTCTTTTATTCTTATATCCTCTAGGTCCTCCATTCCAATTCCTTGCAATAGTTTCAAAACCTCCTTCAGGGTGGTGATAATCTTTCCAAACCATAAACATTTCAATAGACTTTGTTCTATTATATCTGTCCTTTCGTTTGAATCTCTTTGTTAATTTCTGAATCTTTAAAATTCTATTAACCTCCCTTATCATAATAGGTCTTATTTGAAGAGCTCCAACTGCTTCATTACCAATCAGATGGGTGTCTCCTATCGCTGAGTCATTTCCTAGGGATTCAACTTCAATTAACGCATTGATTAATACCTCTGTATTTACAACATCTCTAAGGGGCTCTATGCATATAGGCTCGATTTGTTTTACATGTTTTCTAGTTTCTTTTACTTTCTTTAATTCAAATTCCCTATTATTCTTAATATGATTAAGACCTAATATTAATGGAATTGAAGTTACTAGTACTATTAACTGTTTTTTCATGTTAGTGTTTTAGTATATGTAAATATAAACAAAAAAAGTGACATAAAAAAACTTTATGTCACTTATTTTTAAAAATAATTGAAGTTTAACGAATTAACGTCTTTTCTTCTTAATCAAATCTTGTATATCATCGCCTGAACCGTTACCAGATCCTGAACCAAATCCAGATCCTTTAGATCCTGAACCAGATCCTGAACCAGATCCTGAACCTACTGGTCCTCCTGGGTTATAAATACCATCTCCTGAACCAGATCCTGAACCAGATCCTTTAGATCCTTTAGATCCTGTACTAGATCCTTTAGATCCTGTGCTAGATCCTATGCCAGATCCTTTAGATCCTGTGCTAGATCCTATGCCAGATCCTTTAGATCCTTTAGACCCTGTACCAGATCCTGAACCAGATCCATCGTTCGGTATCCAACTTGATCCAGATCCGCCCGTGTTACTTTTCTTCTTCGTTAACAGTTTATAACCTACAAAGATTAAAACTGCAACTACTAAAATGTTAATAATTACCATATTGTTAGTTTGTTTTTGTGGCCTTAATAGCCTAGTTACATATTTATATAGACATAGTCCATATTGTTTCAAAAATAGGTTTAAACCTTAAGTAACTATTTACATTATATATCACACAAAAAAACGTGATTAATGATAACCACGTCTTTTTTAATACTTTCATGCTGGACCACCTACTCCAAATTGCACCATGACATCGTCTTCCGACTCGTAATTTCCATCTAAAACAACACTAAAGATAGTATCATTATAAAGATCTAGAACGTTAACTAAAGCTTTTGCTTTTGGTTCATCCATCGCAGAGGGACTAGCTCCGTCAATGAATCCCATAACATTAAATTATATTTATTTTCGTAACATTAATTAGTTACATAATATATATAAGAATTTCTTGAATTGTTTATAACAAAAAACAACTATTTATGAAAATAATGAAACTTTTTTAGTTTATATTATCAAATGTGTTGTTTTCTAGATCTTTTTCTAAGTTAAGCGACCAAATCCTATCGTTAGGTACCACAAACTTTCTTTTATGATCATATAAATAAAATGTAGTTCTATATATTGATTGTCTTACGATTCTAGCTTTTTTATTACCATTAATATAAACGATATCATCTACGTTAAAATCATTGCCTATTAAAAAGCTAATACCACTCCAAAATTTAGCAATAGTATCTTTAAATGCTATTGAAAATATACCAGCAGCAAGTAACCAGATCCACGATCCTATAAATGACTCAATTGTTTCCCTTAATTCTATCATCCCAATAGCTTTTATAATCTTTTATCGTTGCTTTAAATTGTCTTATCTTTAATAACCTATGATCTTCATCGATACCCGGCTGGACTTCGTTGAGTTCTTGATTAGATTCTACTGTTTTACCAGCAATAGTCTTAGATTCAATAAGGCCTTTACCTAGCATCTTATTAATAACTTCAGATTGAGTATACATTACAACGTTTTTTGCAGTTTCATAATCAAAAAATGCTGCATGATCTATTTCTTTAATCTGTAATTTATTTTTAGGAATTTCAAGATCCTTAAGACCTATTTGCGAAAGACTATCTATCTTAACAACGAAATAATACACAACCTTATTGTATTTGTATTTTCTAGAAGTTACAGTAAACGTATATTCTGTAGTATCTATTAATGATCTTTTTATTTTTAAACCAAGTTCTTCGTAGGTTTCTCTGATAGCTGCATCTATATTAGATTCACCATCTTCTATTCCGCCCTTTGGAATACCATATCCTGTATCGCTCTTGCGGCCAGTTGTATGTCCTAATAAAATCTTGTTATCGTAAATGATAGCAAGTCCTGCTGAATATCTTGGTTTTAGTTCCATACTCTATATATCTCCTTCTAACTTAACATACTTATAAACTCCTTTAATTACACTGTTCAGTGCAACTCCTTGAGATTTATCATTAGCAAATGTTAAGTAATCAGCTTCTTCAACGTTAAGATAGTGATATACACCGTGTTTAAATGTTATAAATAAATCTTTAGTTTCGTATAAATATGTTGAAGCCTCGACTGTTGAGGAATCGTATACGTTTGTTTGTGTTTTTATCATTGTTTATATTTTTAATATGTTACCATTACTACTTAATTTACCAAATTTATTATCAGTTACTACAGATCCATTTGAGAATATAGTATCTAATCCTGGTATTGTTCTAGTTCCTGCATTAATAATATCATCACAATTATGTATGTGACCAAATAGCATTAGTTTAGGTTCTACTTCCTTTACCTTATTCATTAGTGATTTGTCACCACAATATTCTAAGTTGTTAAATCTATCATAAGATAGGTCTAGCATTCCTCTTGGTGGTCCGTGCACTACAATTATATGAGTACCATCTTCGATTGCTTTCCCCCAAATTCTATCTAACTTATTTCTAGCTTTCATAAAAGCCCACTGACCGAATTGAGGAGTATGTGGAGATCCAAAGATCTTAATACCTTCTATTTCAATAGTTTCATTTTCAAGATAGTGAATAGCATGATCATTAAAATCTGCTTTAGTTACAAACCCTTTTTCAATTGAGGTGTCATGATTTCCTGCAACAAATATTTTATGTTTTATAGGTAAACCACCAAACCAATCAATAAATCCTCTAACCTCAGGCTCGTTATTATAAGGGTCTCTTGGATTACTACAGTCTCCACTATGAATAACCATATCAATACCTTCTGGTATCTGAAGTAATTCGTGGAACGTATGTGTATCACTAATGTGCCAGATTTTCATTGTATTTTATTTATCGTTATTGCAATTTCCACACATGTTGTTGTAGCCGGCATTTAGGGCTCCACATCCACATGTCCATGATTCATCTACTAGGTTCATAATTTATTATTTTATTGTAAGAACCAGCTAAATGCGTTCTTGATTATTGTAACGGTTACTTCCTGATATACAAACCACTTGATCCAAACAAATGGCCAAAATAAGAAATCAAACAATGTCCACCAGAAACCACCGTGAATGCTGTGTCCTATTATTGCAGTTGGTACTGCAAATATGATAGTTGGGAATGAAAAGTTAAATTTGTACTTACCGTTATTAAAGTTTGCTTTCATAATTTTATAGTTTTAAATGTGTTGCATTATTAAGTATTTCGTCGATTTCAACAACACTATCATTATAGTGCTTCATGATCTTTATTCTTTCATTTTTTATTTTATTATCATCAGAGATCCTATTTCTATATAGTTTGTTTCTAGCTTCTACATATTCCTTTCCTAAATACTTATAATGCAATAGTTTTAGTGGCTCCTTTTCAAAAATATGTAATAAATCAAACATTATCTTCCAGTTTCCCCATTTATGATCTTTATAAGGAGCGTTAGGTCGTACTGATTCCGGTACTACATGATAGGTATCACCTGATATTTTTAAATAAGAATGATCAACCTCATGACATCCTTCAACCCATTTTATACGTTCAATAAGGTTTAAATTTAATAAAATAGGTTTTGAATACCAAGGATTAGGTTCTCCTGTTTTTATTAAATCATATATCTGACCCTCTTCTGTTGGAAAAGTTCTAGAAGCCATATTAAACCCAGCTGGATAAAATAATGCAGTTTTATCTAAATGCTCCAGTAAAAATTCTTTAATATTAGGGTGGTGTATAAATTCATCACAATCTCCAATAATTACATAATCACATTCATTAATCCTAGCATCTTCAATAGCCATTTCTTTAATTTCCATCTGAAGAAGTTCATTAAATAATCCTTCCGTTCCATATGAAACTATCCTAGTGTTTGGATATGATTCTATTATTTCAATAGACCTATCATCAGATTCATTATCGCAAAATATAAGCATATCACAAAATGTCGAATAATGTTTAATGTAATAGTGTAATAATTTCTCTTCGTTCCATATCGTGGAGTAGGCCCATACTTTCATTTTATCCATTTTTCTTATTTTTTATAGTTCTTTAGTTACTTAGAGGGGCTTTGATACTTGGATGATATTTATAATCAATAACCTCATAATCAAATTCTCCAGCTAATAAATCAATATTACTAAACTTTACAGTTGGTAATGGATAAGCATCTCTACTTACTTGTTCGTTTGCCTGTTCTACGTGATTTAAATATAAGTGAGTATCGCCTAAATTTCCTATCAATTCATCTGGAATCATATTAACTTCTTCTGCAATCAAACAAAGTAAAGCGCCATAGCTTGAAACATTAAATGGAAGTCCTAAGAAAGTATCTACAGATCTTTGGTTCCACATTAAGGAGATTGCGCGCCTAGGTATTCCATACTGGTCCATGTGTTCGTGAAAATAATCAGATGATTGATTACCTGGAAGGGTACCTTGATTATATAAATCAATTCTTTCATCTAAATTTAATTCTCTTGTATTCATTTGAAATCCATAATGACAAGGTGGAAGAGTCATTTCTCCTAACTCACCAACATTCCAAGCAGATACCATTAACCTTCTACTATCTGGATTTGTTTTTAATTCGTTGATAAGGTTTGCGATTTGGTCTATTAAAACTTCTCCTTCTTTGTAACCGTATTCTAATACATCTTCTTGTTTCCATTTCCTCCATTGCTTACCATAGATCGGACCAAGTTCTCCCCATACTGCTGCAAAATGCTCATCAGTTTTAATTCTATCAATAAACTCTTCTAGAGTATCTGGATCATTGCC
>Ga0209712_10005301_pt1 | contig 10099 bp, 9 predicted proteins | sample ArcOceMetagenome_FD_187443 | JGI IMG/M metagenome (GOLD analysis project Ga0209712, IMG submission 187443) | Marine eukaryotic phytoplankton communities from Arctic Ocean - Arctic Ocean - Greenland ARC118M Metagenome (SPAdes) (version 2) | ecosystem: Environmental > Aquatic > Marine > Oceanic... | reverse complement strand
GACATCTTCGAATCTGACATCTCGACGTACAAAAACTTATACACTCATGAAACCTAGAACAAGTAGAACGCAGCATCGGCGAACAGAAGGCATTTGTACACATAGCAGTAGCAGGAGCAGGAGCAGGACGAGCCACCCACTTGGTCTTGGTACGCGTAAAAATGTTTTCTTCCGGGCCACTTTGGCCATCATGATATGTCACCAAATGACACCCATGTCGAGCAGCAGCTCCCCGTTCTGTCATGCTCAAGAGGACATTTCGTCAAAAAAATTGGATAGCGTATCTGGATCTACATCTGGATCTGCATCTGGGTCATCTGACGATACAACTACTACTAATTCCTGTGATATAACTGGAAACGCCAAAGAAGAATCGTTACAAGATCAAATTGATGACAGCTTCTATCACCCATTACACTCCGACCCATCCTGCGCGGAAGGAACAATAGAAGAATGCTGGAGTCCACCACAAAGCACTCTCGAAACAGAAGAAGTCACAATGATTGATGCAACTGCTTTATATGGAGGCAACGACCCATCCGAAGAACAAGGCGAAGGTATCAATGGCAATAGCGATAGTGATAAAGATATCGATGCCAAAACAGGAACACAAGAGAAAGGGGAGAAACGTAAACGGACTGTCACACTTGACAAGCACTGGGGGAGAGATGAGACTATATTGAAAATGAGGGATACGTTGCGAAACATGGGAAGAGGAAAAGGAAAGAAATCATCTGAAAATCCACATGCAAATAAAAGACCTCCCATCTTCTTAATGCCAGGGCTGGCGTCCACGAGATTGGTCTCTTGGAGGTATAAGGCTTGCTCGAATCCATTGTTGTCAGATGTCAAGGTGCAGGACTATGTATGGATGAATATTAATATGCTCTTGCAAATGGCGACTCTCGATGACTCTTGTTTTTTGGAATGCATGACTCTTGGACTGAACCAGACGGATACGAATGATATTGAAACGGGGTGTAAACTCAGGCCAGATGAAGGTTTAGATGCGATTTCGTCATTGGCTCCTGATAGTATTGGTTCCAATTTCTTGGTGGGTGGGAAAAATACAGTCTATGCGTGGCTGACGCAATGGTTGGCTGATAACTTGGGGTATGACGTATCGTCTATTATTGGACTTCCGTATGATTGGAGGCTTAGTCCTGATGTCATGGAAGCACGAGATGGGTTTTTGACTCTTACAAGAAGGAGAATCGAAGCGGCAGTGGCTAGCAATGGAGAGCCTGGTATCATGGTGGCTCATTCGGTAAGTTCAAAGTGCAATTTGGAAATTTGATTTTGTTGACATGCCGATGATTGATTGGAATGAAGCCAATGAATCCAATGAACAATGAATTTCAAAATCAATCAATGCAGCCCTCTCATTCGTAATGACTGACTGTATCTTGATCGTTTAGATGGGAAACAATGTGTTTCGGTTCTTCTTGGAATGGTTGAAGAATGAGATGCATGAAGAAGCATACGCCCGTTTAGTTAAGCAGGCAGAACGGAGGGAAATGACAATGCGAACGCAGCAGATCAGAGAATTGAACAATGCAGGGAGTAGTCCTGGGTGGGTTAATGTTAATACGCAGGCCATATCAGAACCGAAAGATGCGACGGTAGAATATGGTGTCACGGATCAAATGTACAAGTTGGCTAACTCGTTTGTGAGTTCACTTGACGACATGTGGCAGTCTTATGTAGCTGGCGTTGACGAAGAAACTGCCGCTAGAAGTGATGATGAAGAAAAGAATGAAAGTGATGACACGAAACAAGAACAGGACAATATCGAAGGCTCTGATCAATCTGATCAAAACAAAAAACGCAAGCACCCTCAGCTCTGGGAACTGGCGCAAGCGGAAGGAGACGATGAATGGCTTGAGTGGATTAAAAATCATATTTGGACCTATATTGGTTTGAGTGCCCCTCTTCTTGGTGCCGCTAATCCACTTCGTGCTGTCTTGTCGGGTGAAAATATGGGATTGCCCATGACAGAGAAGAATGCAAGAAGCATGGAGCTTTGTAAGTAGAAATTGCTGCAAGCTAGACAATTTATTTTACACTTTGGTTCTCATATGTTGCAATGTATCACTCCATACACGCACCCAAGCGTTTGGATCAACGCATACTCTGAATCCGATATCGACCTCGACGGGATTCTGCGACAATTTGAATGCAACTGTATCCTCTAAAAGTAACCTGGCCTGTTTGGACGAGTTAATAGACGGTATTGAGAAGCTGGGTGGGAAAGATCCTTGGCGCAATTTTCCTGCTCTGAAAGCTTTATTGAAGGATCGAGTTGATTGGGACACAGATTTCAATCCGATTTCTGTTAAATTTGAAGAATGCAACCCGTCAGACAAGCCGCCCTGCGTGAACAAGGGAGAGGCCTCCTTCACAGCTAAGGACGTTCAATCTGGGGAGATTTTCAAAAACTTCAATCAGATCTGGAAGGAAGAGAATGAACCATTGAAAATCAAGCTTGAGCAGCTGCAAAAAAGTTGGTGGGAACATCCCTTCCCAAATCTTTTGAATTCGACGTGGGACAGGCCCCATATCAAGCATGTCATTATGAGTTATGGGGTAGATCATCCTACTGAAGTAGGCTACAGATACAAAAAGTCTAATCTTGTGGATGACAAAAAAGCTGGCGGGTTTGACAACATTCCTCTCTTGTCGAGTGTGATTTGGGAGGAACCAAAATCGTATCACTTTGAAGAGAGCAAAGTTGCAGAACAGAAAACATTGAAAGAATCAGTTATGCTTAAGAAGAAACCTAAACGGCGTCCTTTACAAGATGGTAACAACAAGGGGTCACTTCATCGTTCAGGAGATGCGTCAGTGCCTTATATTTCACTGGCTTGGAGTCACACGTGGCTTCTTCACGCAACTCGAGCGATGAGACATTCTAGGTACTACGGTATGAAAGAGGGCGATAGAATCACCGACGACAACGTACTTGATTCTATACGAGTATCTTATAGACCCGTTGGTGGTAGTGATTGGATAGAAGGAGCTAATCACAAAGCACAGAGGGGAGATGACGACGGTGACGATGCAGATGATGAGGGGACGGGTGCCGACCATCCTCATGGAACTAAGTATAAACCCGAAATGTATCGCTATCAAAGTAAAGGGAAGAGCAGAACAACTGGTATGGAGTACACAACTGCTGTGATTGAAGCGGTTGGAGTTGAGCACAAAGAAACTACTCGCAACTATGATATTCTAGCTGCTGTGTTCACTGACGTGCTGAAGAATATGCATGATGATTTCGATTTAGTTTAGATAGTATGGTATTATCTTTAGTATCCTGTAAACTGGTTTAATCTCTTCGCTGCATCTCTCTTTCTCTTCAATATAATTAGATACCACGCATGTTTGAGAAATGATATATATGGAACTCATGCGAGCTACGAGTACACACTCCAGGTGTTAGTTGAAAACACATTTCAGGAAGTCGCTGAACTCTGGTATAGGTCGAGGCCAACGGAAAATAAAGGGTTACTCGCGCAAGGCGCCACCTACATGCACACGGATGCATTTCGGGAGACTTCAGATGCTGTTAATACAGGATTCTAATAGACGACCCATCAAGAGGTGAGAATCAGAAGAGGAAAATTCTAGCTTAGAAATATTATACTCGAGGCTTCAGAATGATTTCAGGTGTACAAGATAACATCTGATTGTGGTCTCTCCACTGTTTCGCCGTAATATCCAGCGACGAAGAATTTATTCAATCGAAGCTCATCACTTGTAGTTATGATACTCTCCACCATCCGATGTATCCCAGTATCTACTATACTGTCTGGGATGGGGTGGTGCGTGGTGCTCATTTCTATATGAATCTGTGGGAATATTTGAGCCGTAATGGTTCCTATCTAAAGTGATGAAGTCAGGGAAGGAAAATTTAGGATTTTGAAAGTTTGCAGATAATGATATGTACTCACCATTCGCCTCAGAATATCTGTAATCATCATGATTGGGGTCGGCATACATATAACCATCACTAGTAGCAGGCATTCTATTGTATGAACCAAGGTAATGTTGGTGCTCGTAGTTGTAAGTGCCATTTCCATAGTATTGGCCATGAAAGTCTTGACTGGGAGGATCATGAAGGCTCCATGTATTCTGTACGGTGCGCTCAGTGTGCATGTATTGTTCATGCAAGCTTTGGTCGGGATAGCTTGCTTGTAGATGAGTGGAGGCATTATAATAGCCTCTGTCAGATTCAGCATGGGGAGTGCGCATGGGAGACTCGTCGTAGACGAAAGATCTACGATCAGCTTCAGGAGATGATTGCTCATGTTGAATTGGGTGTGGATGACTCGGGATCATGTCGTTGTCAGCGTCAGCTTTGGATACTGAATCGTGGGCGCGTAGTGATGCACTGATGATCTCATCCATTTCCTTCGTCTTCTGCACCAAGCGCCATTTTGCCATCTCGGCTTTGTAGATAGCCCCTGGTAGTGAGAGCAACCGAAAGTAAGTGATGAGAATAATAGTAATTCATTGCAGTTAGGATCAGTGCTTTGACTCACGCTCCCTTAATTCTTGAGTGACGTAGGGTTCCTTCTCTTCCTTGCTAGCATTTCGCCACATGTGGCCAAGCAAACGAGAAATGTCAGTATTGTCGACATGAGGATTTTCAGCCCTTACTTTCTTACGGCAACTCTTGGAAAACCTCAAGAATGCTGACATGCTATGCAAGTAGAAAGTTGGTATGAATTATTTCTCTTGGCAAAATTATACAAATCAGTTCAACCATCACTTACGGACGGCGCGGCGCTAGAGGATGTTTCCGAGCTCTCCTCTTTGGAACTTGCCATGGACCATTATGATTATTCTTCTCTGTGTGATATCGGACTTTATCTTTTCGGGCTTCTGCCTCCCATTGTTCCTTTTCTTCCCTGGGTAACTTTTTGTATTCCTCCGCAAGAACATCAAAATCTGAGTCCTGCTCAAATTTTAAAAAGCTATGAGAAAAAGCACCAAGTATTGAAGCAACATAAATGAATTATATGAAGCAACTAGACGTATGCATTTGTTACATACCTTGTCATCAGTTGCACTTGTTTTGTTGAAGGAAAAGATCATAAATGCAGTTTTCGGAGGTGAAGGTGTAGGTTTCGGAACCTGAACACTGTTTCCAATACTCCAGCTTTCCTGATTGTTCTGAACCGAATCAATCTGTGGGGAAACGATCTTGCCATCACGACCCTCATTACTTGGCGTTTGCAGAGTTGGTGGAACCCGAACACTGTTTCCAATGCTCCAGCTTTCCTGATTGTCCTGAACCGAATCCATCTGTGGGGAAATGATCTTGCCATCACGACCCTCATTACTTGGCGTTTGCTGCTGAGTTGGTGGTAGCCAAGTGGTGGGCAGGGGAGGCATCGCAAAACCCGAAGGACTCGAAGATGCCTTGGAATGATCATATTGAGTAATTCCTACATTAATACTGGAATGCTGCATATTTGAATCTGCCAGATTGTTGGTGGTGCGTATGACGATTGATCACTAAGGAATTTATGAGGAGAGCACCTTACCCAATCCTTTGTAACCATGCCCTCTCCCGCCCAAGTTTGCTATACTTGACTCAGCAATTTTCTCACGGAAGGTTCCAAGCCTCTCAAATACTAGTCTTGCACCAGAAATAAGAGGAGAGGTATATTTATATGGGAATGAGCGAGGAATGTGAGCTTGGTTTTACACTTTCAAGCGTGAAAAGGAGAAAAAGTCCATGTGCATCAATCAATTTCGAAGAAATCTATCGGAGTTTCATCTAGGGAAGTGAGCTTGGTTTTACACTTTCAAGCGTGAAAAGGAGAAAAAGTCCATGTGCATCAATCAATTTCAAAAAAATCTATGTGAGTTTCATCTAGCTAGGGAATGCCACAGCGTTCAGATGGATAAACAATTCGCAGCTACAAAGCGTTTTCACTACACATAATTTGAAATTGCAACATTTTACGACCTTGCTCATTCTCTTCAAAATTCAGCTTTGATTCTTGCTATGAAGGCAAGGGACAGGATAAGGGATAAGGAGTTATTCTCCTCTTATTTTGGTATCATTTCATTCTCAATTGCGCTTTGTGTTGAGTGTACAAACAGTACCCCGCTATCACGAAGCCAGATTTCAAGGTACAAATTGTGCTTATAAAAATGAATTATGAAATCTGTGTGTCTTATTAGCACTTATACTTTATACTAGTAGTATGCACTGCTATTGTAGGTTAATTAAGACTCTTATTTTTATAACATAATTTTGAAAGAAATCGTGTTATGAAATGGGTACTGTTTGCAATTGCTGTTTGTACACGTTTTCCGACAAGATCATTGATACTCTCTAGTCTACTCTTGTATCATAGTTTTCAGTTTTTATTTGCATCAGAGAACTTTCTATTGACTTTCTCGATCGTGAAGACGAGATCTAAAACGACCAACTGACAACTGCTCAGTACGAGTACTAACCGATTCGCACTTCAACATCCTTTCAAAATGCCTGCTGGAAGAAGACACACTCCTCGGTTGGCGAAGAAAAGAGGAGCTTCATCTCAATGCCGCATTGCTAAATACTACTATGTCATTGCTGCCATGCTAGCATTAACAGTTCTGGTCATGCAGCTAATTATTTTATTTGAGATTCAGCTGACCACTATTTCTGAGTCTAATGGCGTAATAATCAGCTGAGAAGAAAAGCCATCTACTACGCCTGATGATATGCCACTCGATGATAAATATCCATGTGCCTCTGTAAAATCTCTCTCAAGCTTTCTGCAGGGAAAAACTGAAGGATTTTCAAATTGCAACCCAATTTGTCCATCAGCAGCATTCAATCATATTTACATTGCAATTCCATTTTACAATATCGATTCGAGCACTCTTAACAGGTCAATTCAGTCAATAAAACAACAGGACTATCCCAAAGACCGAGTTACCATACTGATATACGACGATGCATCCAATTTAGCGACTTCAAATGAAACATTGAGGCATGTTTGCAGCGATCAGGTGTATGAATTTCAAACGCCTCATTCCAAGAGTGGAAGCTGGGCCGATGCTCACCAAATACTCAACGATTTAAAGCTTATCAATGGCGACAGACCAAATCTGCTTTGCTTTCGTTCCACTGAACATCTTGGTCCTGCTGGAGGCAAATATTGGTTACTGGGCATTGCACGATCGATTGCAGGGCTGGATGACGTGGTGCTTATATTAGATGGGGATGACACCCTTCATAATCCACAAGCATTGAAAATTGTGAATCAAAAGTATTTGGATATGCCATCATGGTTTACGTATGGCTCTTATGAAGGAAAATATTCCGATCAAGTGAAAGACCTCACTCCAGCTCAAAGAAATGGTCAGGAAAAATTCAAGCCACGTGAAGGTCCCTGGGTGTATGGTCATCCTAGAACATTTAAGGCTTTTCTTCTCGATCATGTACAAATGGACGATTTTAAATACTCGGATGGTACCTGGCTCAAGAAATCCACCGATGGTGCCTATGTTCACCGAATGATGGAACTTTCTGGACCGGATCACATTGGCTACATACCGACCAAAATATACCAGTATTATTTTTCAAACACACAATCCACCTTAAGGACAGTATCGAAGGACGAGCGCCTACGCAATGATCTGCATGTAAGACAAATGGGTCCATCTGAGCCCCTCTAGTTTCCTGTGCATCTCGTCTTGTTGGTTTGGAAGCGGCTCTATTTCTTGCCTAAGCAACTCGTCTGGCTTCAAAACCAAATTGATTTGAACGGTCGTCACATCCATGTACACATCATTAACAACAACCCGATGTTTACAACGCAGGTTGAAGACATAGTTAAAAAATTCCAGGCACATCAATCCCTCATCGTCAGATCTAGATCGTCGCCTCCAGTAGAGGTGTCGTACCTGCATTCTCACACCACAGGTCGAACGGATCACGTTTTTGCCAGGTTTGTCTATGTCGAAAAGCTGCGGCGTATAACACCTCTGGATCAGGTTATTTTTGTTGATGATGATCAATATTGGGCAGAAGACTATGTGGCTAAATTGTTGGCAGAGTATCGACTCAAAACAATGACCACGTGGTATGGTAAGACGTTCAAGCGTAATGCATCGGGATATGGAAATTATTGGAAGCGCGAAATGAGGCACTCGGATATCATTGATGGCTCTAGGATGTCCGAAATATCTACGTTCAAGTATGGTGGACCGGGTGGGTCAATATGGGATGCCAATATATGACTGTTAGATAGCCAGCTCATGCGTCTCGCTACAGATTTGTCGTTTTGGGCCAAGATAGATGATATCTGGGTCTCTTATGTCCTCGATGCTCTTTTAGGATGGGAAATACGTCGTACGGATACATTACCAGTAGACATTGGAGCTTTTCTACTTCAAAAGGGAAGCTACCGACACAAGAAACACCGACTCAGTGAGAACATTACAAAGGAATTGTTAAAACTACAAGATATATCCGACATTACAGAGGTGGCTACGTGGAAGGATCCATCGGTGAATAAAACAAAAATGTTTCTCACTCTCCAGAAAGATTTTATGTGGGATATAGAATCGCACCATCCGACGATTTATCGTCATCCTGATTTATCAGGATCCTAATCAGAGGTCTAATCAGCATGACGTGTGATTACCAGTAAATACTCGATGGATTACTTTCTTAACCATTTATCATTCGTTCAATTCCAACGCGTATTTAGTTCGAGGATATACTCATATACAAAGGAATCCAATAAAGACTGCTGAGCGATATTTTTTCCAAATTTCAAATTGAAAGTTCTGCTTGTGGTTGGCGAGCAATTATTCAAATCCAGGATCATGCTTGAAGGTATTTTCGTAATCCTGAAGCCCATATGAATATTGAATCGTTTTCAACAACTCCGTCTCAAAATCAATCAACGAACATCGTTGTTCGTCCCTTGAAGCGGTACGTGTAGTATCTGCGTCAAATTTATCGTTTTTTGTTGCGACTGCGACTGCGTTTATCGAAACTGGACCTGGTCCTGGTCCTGATGCCATTTTTATGTGTGCATCCTTAGTGCCAGTCGCTATCTGGATCTCATCCTTTTCAATATCACGAATAACAATGTCGAATAGTGAAACATCGAGGGGTAGCTTGCAACCTTCCACATGAACTTTGGCATATTTGACAGCATGCAGCCACAAAACTTTCCCTGCAATATTATAAAGTTCTTTTAAATCACCAAAGTGATCAATCAAAGGCGATGGCGACGGCGATGGGCTTGAATCTGTTCCTTGTCCGTTGATATTCGCTTGACAACTCTTTACTCTCTGCAACATATCATTTGCCAGATCAGACTGATATTTCGTCCCGTATAGTACAATGAATTGTGTGATCGAACCATTAATCAGTGCGCAAAGATTCGTGATTATTTTGGCTTTATTTTGTTTGTCTAGATTCAAGGAAGTTGAGGAAGACGAAATTTCTGCTGTCTGCATTGGCACTGTCAAGTTCACCGTACCTGCACCTGCACCTGTGCCTGTCACCGATAATGGCTTGGAATGCATGGGCATATCATCCGAATGAGAATGATTCGTTGTTGATTCTATTATTTCATCTACAACGTGAGATTTCTCTAAATTGACACGACGGATACTAGGATCAATCGCTGGCTCAAAAGGAGACAACGTAGAAACATCAGCCATTGTACCACATGATCTTGCCCATTCTTCACTTGGATCGTCCATCACCACCACCACCTTCTGCTTCTTTTGTTGCACAGGGCCCGCATCCTCCGCTGTTGACTTTCGTCCGTCCATTGATTTCAGATTGGATCAGAGGAAGATCGTGAAGGACAAATCTCAACAAAAATAGATATTAAGACTATATTGACTTAAAATTCAGTGAGTGCTACTACTGTAAACTGTGAACTGGCTTGCTCTTTGCTCTGGTATCTTCAATCTGGTATCAAGGCATAGGGCATAGAATATAGAACATAGAAGCACCTTGCACCTTGCACCCGTGTACCTTGTTCGCCTTGTTGTTCACCTGTCCTTGTTTCGAGTTCGTTGTCTGAAGGGTGAGATAATTTCCCATTTTGTGTCAACCCCCATG
>Ga0209712_10005299_pt1 | contig 10100 bp, 8 predicted proteins | sample ArcOceMetagenome_FD_187443 | JGI IMG/M metagenome (GOLD analysis project Ga0209712, IMG submission 187443) | Marine eukaryotic phytoplankton communities from Arctic Ocean - Arctic Ocean - Greenland ARC118M Metagenome (SPAdes) (version 2) | ecosystem: Environmental > Aquatic > Marine > Oceanic... | reverse complement strand
ATCTTCCATTCTCCATTCAAGACCAGCTCTTGACCATTCCATCATTTTCTTGCAAAATTCCCTTGAACCATTTCCAGCTTTGTTTGGTGTGTTGCTTGTCTTTTGATATGCATATCTAACTTTATAAAGTCCAACATCATTGACAGATTTAGCATCAGCATCAGCCATTGATTTTGTAGGCATTGCATTTGCAAACTTTTGAAGTTCTTCTTTTGCATCAACAACATCTTCTGAAATCAATTCCCATTCAGAATCATCATTTATTTCTGAAGTTTCTTCAAGTTTGGAAAGCAAAAAAGAACCTTGTTCATCACTCAAAAATGGTCTGTCATCTTTTTTTTTTGCTGACATTGTTTCAAGCAAAGATTGTCCAGAACCTTTGAAAAATCCTTGTGCAACTTCCAATGGTAATTGTAAGAACTGAACCAAGAACACAACTGCTTGTTCTTCTGTCAAGACACCTTCTTGCACCTTTGCAACAATATCAATTGCTGAACTAATTTGCGCACCATTATATGATGCATCAACTTTTTCTGTTTCTGCTTCTTCAACAACACCACCAACTTCATCAGAAATTGTTGCATTTGCATTTGGAATCACTTCTGTCACAACTTCATCACGCACAACATCTTCTTCTGTGTTGGTGAATTCAGTTTCAAACAAGTTGAATGGTTCAAAGAATAGTTGAAGATTCACACCACTTTCAGCCATCAACATTTTCAATGCATCAATGATGACATCACGAAATGGATTCACAACGGTTTGTTCAAACAAAGCTGATGCTACTTGAAGTTCTTCAGCATTGTTTCCAAGACCACCACCATCTGCATTCACACCAAACAATCTTGGTGAAACAACTCTATTTCCAACCATTATCTTGTTTGTGATTTCAGTTGATAAGAATTGGAATTGCTTGTCTGCATCTGACAATGGAACTGCTTGAATTTCTGGTGTTGTATCACGACCATCTGAAAAGGTACAAAGAAACTTTCCTGCATTTCTTGAACCAGAAAGTTCAGCTTCAATTGTTCTTTTTATATCTTCACGCTTTTCCCTTGCTGGAATACCATTTGAAAAGTTGATAATGAATGAAGGTGCAAGACCATTTTCAATTTGTGACAAATGAAATTGTGCAACATTCACATCCAATTCAACATAATTCCATGCACCAATCCAATCTGGTTTTGGATAATAGTATGAACCAACAGAATTCATTTTCACACAAAGAACTTGATTTGGATATGTTGCTCTTTCATGTGGGTTGAATGCTCTATGTTCTGTAAATTTAGCCCTTGAACCAGCTTTCCAATCATGTGAATGATAGTACCAATCAATATCACCATCATCATCTGTTGTTCCACTTCGCATTGTTTCATATGGCAATACTTCCATTTCAACAATCTTTGTTCTATCAACTGAATATGTGATGGATATATAAAAACCACCATGAAGTTTCAAATCCATGCACATCAACTGGATGTCATTCTTTCCAATCTTGTGATTTATAAGTTTATTAAACTCAACCCATTCTTCTGGATGTTGTTCTTTGTTATGTGCATCAATACCACCACCATAAATCCAAGCTGAAATTGAATTCACCAATGCATTTTGTGTTGCTGAATTTTGATACAATTGAATTGTGTGTTGTGGGAATAGATTATCAAATCCATACCATATGAAGTCAGAACCTCTTTTTTCTACTTCTTGTGAATCAGTCATTGAGTAACTTGCACCCATTGAACTGAACATATATTCTGAAGTTGTTTGTTTCTTTTTAGCCATTGTAAGAAATTGAATTTGGAATTATTATTGGTTCAAGACCACTTGGTGAATTTTCAAATTCTTTGTTCAACCAATTTTCATCTTGGACAAGTACAATTCCATTTGTTAGTTCTGCAAGTATTTCTGTGCTATCAATTGAAGTTGCAGTTTTTGTTCCCCAAACAACAGAATAATCATACAATCCATTGTCTAAGTTCACATGATTGTCTTGTACTGCTTCATCTATATAAATTTTAAATTGTTTTGAACGAACTGGTGCATCAGCACCAAAAGTTCCAAGAAGAACAAATTTCACTTCTTGCGTTAATTGTGAAACAATATTTATATAGAAAGATGTTGGTGTCTGAACAAACATTGTTGACTTTGGAAGATATTGAACGGTGTCTGTATCTGAATTTTTTGCATTTATTGTTGAACCATAAACGCTATAAACATCTAATGAAAAAATGTTTTCAATTCCGTTTCCCTTAGTCCAGAACAACATCATTCTTTTTCTTTTTTGGTTTTGCTTCTTCCAAATATTGTGGAAATTCAGCTTTCAAAATTCGCATTGTTCTATCATCTACTATTTCAGAAAGTTGAATTTTTGTTCTACCCTTGAAGATGATTTTGCCAAGATACTCTTTTTTTATTTTCATAGTTTAAAGATATAAAAAAAAGGCAATGGAATAACCCACCACCTTTTTGTTTTAAATAACTAATCTATTTATCTAAGCTTGTGGCTCTTTGTATTGTAAAGCTGACTTTGTGATTGCAGTTGAAAATTGTGTAAATGGATTTTCAATACTTAAATTGTAAGCAGGAAAAGATTCAGAACCTACCATTTGCAAAATATATCCAACATAGTCTGAATAGGAAACATCACCACCATGTGCATATGTTCCACCAGTTACATCAATTCCATTGTCAACACCAAGAAGATAGTACACACCATTGTTGTCTAATACAATACATTGAAAAACACCTTCAACAACATTCTGCATTCTTGCCCAAGATTCTTCTGAATCATGTGAAAGATGAACATCAAGTGCTTGTTCATAATTTACTGCACCACCACCACCAGTTGTGATTGTTTGGTTGAAAGAACTTGTTTGTCTGTCCAAGTCAAATTGGAAGAAATCAAGTGCTGCTGATGTTGTCAATGCTGAAACAATTCCAGTATCTGCATCAACGGTGACAGATGTGATTTTATTGGCATCATACCAATTTGCAAGAAAGATTTGTTTTATCCCTCCAACCTGACCTTGACAAAAATAGCCACGACCTTTTGAAATTAAACACGACATATATTTTTTTGTTTTAAAATTTAAAGAATGGAAGATGGTCAATCAAGACCACCTTCATATTCCTATATTATACGAACCAAACTGCATCAGCAACAACACCAACTTGTGTTCCAACTGCAAAACGCATTGTGATTCTGTAATTGTTTGAACCATCCAATGGTGTCATGTCAAGTGCTTGTGCCATTGAATCTGAATCTGTTGTTCCGATTCCAACAAATAAATTTCTCTTTGATGCCATACATGCTTCACCAGATGCAATTCCTGGACTTGAAACCAATTTGTATCCTAAGAAACTTGTTTCAGAACCATTTGCAACTGCATTGTTATATCCATTTCCAGTTTGACCAATTGCAAGATTGTATGCAGAAATGGTTGTTGGATTCACATATATTGAAACATTTTCAAAGTCACCAATCAATGCTGGTGATACGGTAGTTACTTTTGTAATAATTTCTTGAAGTCCTGCAATAACATTTACAGCAGTTGTGATGTCACCAGTTATAGTTTGAGCACCAGCAGTATTTCCAGATGCTAATTTCAAACCTGCAAAAGCAGTAAAAGCAGAACCAGTTGATTGTCCCATCCAGATGTTGTTTTCAATATCTGCTTGAACTTGTCGTGCTACATATAGCAACAACGCATCTGCGAAGTCATCTGGCACACCTTGTTCATTTGAATATGCATCACCTTGCCACCAAGCTTTGTTTGCTGCTGATGTGTCTGAATCATTGAATGATTGCTTACAAAGTTGAAGATTTACCATTTGTGCAGTTACATCAAGAACTCTTTCATCAAGTGTTGTTGTTGCAACTTCACTAAAGTCACAAGCTGCTGGAATTATCAATCCAGTTGTTGACATTACTGGTATGATTGCTCTAAATCTAACACCATCTAATAGTGTCACATTTCCACCATGTAATGTTGGAGCAGAAAGAACGGCTGCATGAATGTATGGAAGTGCTAATTCTCCAGCATATGTCCAATTACCAGCAGCATTTTGTGGTGAAGTCAAGTTGTATTGTTTACTATTTGCCATCTTATTTGTTTTTACTTTTGTTAAAAATTGCGAATACGCGTGATTCAACACCTTCAGACTTTTTTGTTTCCACAAATTTCTTTGCTTTTGGTGTGTGCTTGAATGATTTTTGTGCAGACAACTTCTTCACCTTTTCAAGTTCTGTGTTGTGTCCTTCCATTAATTCTGAAACTTTCAATTCAATTGCTTCAGTTATCATCTTTCCAAGTTCAAATCCATCAGCCTTTGTCATGTAGTTTGACAAATCAACTTCTGTCTTTTCAACTTCTTCTGTTGACATATCTTCTTCAACTGCATCTTCTGATGCTTCTGGTGAACGAAGTGTTGTGATTTCTCCATCAACAACTTCTATGACTGCACCATCTTGCAATTCATAAGTTCCAGAAGGCAAAGCCATTCTTTCTTCATCTTCACCAACAACAAAAACCATTGAGCCTTCTTCAAATCTGTCAGAATCGGTTTTGATTGTTGTACCATCGACAAGAAAAGCTTCAGCCATCATCTTGGTTTCTTCAGAAAGTTCTTCTTTATTACCAAGAAGTTCTTTCATTTTGTTGTACAAATTTTCCATTTTTTCTTTTTAGGATAGTATTTCCGTAAGTTAAAAGATATTAATTGCGTTTTTTCCTTTCGCCACTTATGATTGCTTTTGCTTTTGGGATTACTGAATTTGCAATTGTTCTGTTTTTAATAGCACCACAAATTTTCTTTGCAGTTTCTTCATTTCCATATTCAGCCATTTGGTCTGCAATACATTCATCCCATGGATAAGATTCAAGATATGTTGATTCTTCTTCAACAATTAAGTCTGAAATCATTTGAAGTTTAGCTTCATTTTGTGTCAATGAATGACTTGATAATCCTTGAAGTTTATCTGTAAAGAAACCTTCAATGCTGAATCCAAGAATTTCACCTTCTTTGACTTTGTTCCAGATTTCATCATTATCAACTTGCATTGTCACAAACCATGTTCCAACTGGACAATGTTCAAAACCGTACTTGACAGACTTGTCAATTGCAAATTCCTTCACCCATGATTCAACAACACACAAACCTTCAATTTCAGTTTCATGTTCAAGTGTTGCTGACTGAAGATGATTTCTTTTCATGTAAAGTTCAGAACACTTCTTGATTGTGTCCTTTGAGAAATACACATAGTAATCAGAACCATCATCAGCAAGTCTGAAAATCTGTCTATTTGGAATCAATGCTGGTGCAATCAGAAGTCTTTTGTCTTCATCTACTTTTGCAAATTTCAATTCCTTTTGTTGCTTATTTAATGCAACCCAAAATTCATCAATGGCAGGGTCCTCAACTAATGATATTGCGAAGACACCATCTTGGTCTTCTTTGTCTTCTTCTGAAATGATAAGTTCTACAATTTTTGTCATTGGTTCTTGTTTTTAAAGTGTTGCTTTTTGTTCAATCATTGTGTTGATTTGTTGACTTTCTGTGACTTGTTGTTCTACAACATAAGCTTGAATTGGTGCTTGTTCAGATTGTCCACCAAAATTGTCATTGAATTGTTCTGTTATTGAAGGTGTGTTTGATAGGTCAACAAGTGATTCTGTCATTCCACCACCTGCATCACTTCCACTTGGCAATGATGTGTCTGATGGTGCTTGAACATTTGCTGGTTTATCGGTTTTAACTGCAAGTATATTTTTAATTGATTTCAATCCAGTTGCTAAAGAAAGAGCAGCAGAAATATATGACAATGGTGGTGGTGCAGATGACAAAGCCATGTTGACTGCTTTCCATGTGTCAATGGTTGCAGATGCAACACCAGCAACTTTTGCAGCAGCAGTTCCTTCTTCAAATAAGTCACCAGCCATCTTGATTGAATTTTGCAAGACATCAAGTTGTGCTGATTGTTGTGCTGCTTTTTCTTCATCAAGTTTTTCTTGAACATCCAAATCTTCTTGTGCAAACTTTTCATTTGATGCAAGAACAAGTGCATTGTATTGTTCTGTGATTGCAACATCATCTTCACCAGCTTTTCTTGAAAGTTCCAATTTAGCATTATAGTCTTGTTCAAGTGAAAGAAGTTCTTGTTCCCTTGCACCCATTGTTGCAAGTTGAATTTCACTTTGAGCATCAAACAATTCTTTTTCAAGTGCTGCTTGATTTGTCAATTGTTCAGATGTTTGACCAGCAATTCTTTCTTTCAATTCAAGCTGACCAAGTTGTGCTTCAGCAAGTTTCTTTTGCAATTCAACAGATGCTTCATTTGTTGAAAGTTCAAGTTGTGCAATTCTTACTTTTTCATCAACAACTGCTTTTTCTTTTGCAGTTTGTTTTTCAAGTATTTTTCCAAGTTCATCATTTGCAGCAATTCTTTCTTCAAATGTTTTTCTGACATCATCACGAACTTGTCTTTGCATTTCAGCATCCAATTGTCCTTGAAGTTGTTGTGCTGCCCTTTGTACTTCAAGAAGTTCTTCATTCTTCTTTGCATCTGCAAGTGCAGTTCCAGTTGCTATTGCACCAGCAATTGAAATTTCTTTGATTCCTTCTGATGCAACATCAACTGCAATGGTAACAACTGAACCAAGTTCTGTGACTGCTTCAGCAATATTTGAGGCAATCTGTGTTCCAGCATCAACAACATCTTCAACTACTTCTTTCAGATTTGCATCTGTTTCAGCAAGTTTTTCATTAAGCATTGCAATTGTTTCTGGATTACCATCACCAAAGAAAGATTGTTCCCATGCCAATTGACCTTCTTGAACTGCTTTGGTAATTCCATAAAATGCAAGTTTTAATGGTGTGACTGAAATAGTCATCAATCCACCAATCACTTTTTGCATTCCTTCAAACCCTTCTGAAGATTCTGAAACTGCATCAATCACATCAGTCACAACACTTGTGATTTGATTGAATACCACACCAAGTGTTTCTGTCACAATTGCGACACCATCCATCACCGTTTGATTCTGCATCATGATTTCCTTCAAGAAATTGAATGCTTCAATGATAAGACCAACACCCATTGTCTTCATTGCAAGTCCCATTCCTTTGAACCCTTTGCTCATCTTCTTCAATGCACCATCTGTTGATTTTCCAGTCTTTGAAATATCTTCAAGATTTTCATTTGTTTCAGCAAGTGAATCTTTTACTGATTCCAAATCTTTTGAAATTTTATTGACATTAGTCTGGAATTCTATGTCAACAACTATTTTTTCAGCCATCTGAATACTTTTTTAAATTCATTCATTTTCTTCTTGTCCTTGTCCACTTGTCTTTCATACCATGTCAAACACTTGTTGTTTTTATATAGTCCATTAGAAATGCTTGAAATGACTTCTGGAATGATAATCATTGCACCACACCAATATTCATTCATTGGTTTGAAATTCAAAACTTTGAAATCTTCAAAACTTTGTTTCTTTGCTTTTGAACCATTTAGTTCAACAATTGTTTTTATGTGTTCCATCTTGTTTGTAAATAGTTTTGAACTTGGTTTCTTTCTACTGATGTTAATACTCTATCGTATACAATAATTTCATATATTTTTCCAGTATAGTCAGCAACTGGTGTTCTTCCACTTTCCCATGCTGCACCAACGGAAAACATATCTTGTGAAGTATTTGTGGAATTTGTTTCAGTATCTGTCAAACCATTTTGGTCATACAATATTCGTGTAACTCCATCCCTTGTTCCAATTGAAACTTGTTTTGTAGTTGATGGAATAGTAGATAAACGGCAACCATAATCTTGTGTAGACTTATTCATGAATGATGTTCCACCAGCACCAGCAGTTGAATTGTTTACATTTAATCCATAGTATTGTCGACCTCTATAATTTACTGATGCAAGAACTTGTCCTGCTGAAGTTGTTGTGGTGTTTGCAGATTCATAAACAACAAACATTGTATTTGTTGAATCACTTACATTTATCAATCCAGCATCTGTGTTTCCAAGAACTTGATTGTTTCCATCAAATTCAATATATGGATATGGAATGACTGATGAATATGTTGGTTCATAAGCTGATGTGCTTTGTGTCAAATGATGATTGTTTCCAGACTTGTCATCCCATTGTGAAACTGAACCAGATGAATGTGTGATTGTTGTTGAATCTGATGCATCAACCCACAACAAACAACCAGAAATTTGTGTTGGTGTGAATATTGGTTGACCACTTGCACGACCTAAATTTTGCAATCCAACAAGTGTGTATTTGAAGTCAATTGTCCAATCAACAATTCCAAGTTTGTCAGCACCATTTGTATTGATAGCCATATAAAACATTCCATCATCTAAGTAAACCAAGTCACCACCACCACTTGGTCTGTCTGTTGGAACATAAGCAGGTGAAATATTAAAAGTGTAATTGGTGAAATTTCCAGATTCTTTTTGTGTGTCAAGTGTCATGTCCTTGATTGACACCGTTCCAGAATTATTTGTGTTGTTTATTGTTCCACTATATTTTCTGAATGTGTATTCTTGACTTCTTGTTGATGTTGTTCCTCTATCATGCCCCACGACATTAATTTCAAAAGAAATCATTGAAGGAAATTCAAGTCTGAAATAATATGTTGATTGGTCAAAAAGAAAATCAGAAGTATATTCAATCTTTCCATTCTGACCAATTCCAATGAATTCTTGTCCATCAGTCCAACCATGTTTCACAAAGTGTCCAGAACCACTTCTTCCATTTGTATTGTATAATGGGTCAGCACCACCAGAAAGAAATGTTTCACCACTTCCAAGTGCAATTCCATAGTCACCAACAATTGAATTGTTCTTGAATGCTTGTCTTGAATATACTTCCCATGATGCACCAGTCCAATTCAAAGAATAAGGATTCAAAATATTATTATCACCTTGAATCAATGATTTTGTTGTATTTGAATCAATTGCATTTGAATCACCTTTGATTGTATTACCAGATGAATTTGTTTTTATAAAGTTAAAGAATCCATTCACATTTGATTGATTGGTCTGAATTGCATTTGAAGAACCATGAACATTGTTAAACATTCCACTAACTTCATTTAGTCCTTTTATTGTGTTGTTTGTTTTTATATTTGAAATGTCAAGACTTAATGAATCACCAGAATATCCTTTGTGACCACCACCACTTGGTGAACCACCACCACCAGAAAAGACTTGTGAACATCCACCATGTGCATATGTATATCCAAATGCAACACAACAATCTTCTGTTGCAACTGCTGGAAGTCCAGTTTCTGTACTTATAAAAGAAACAACACCAGTTGAACTTATGTATGATGGTTCAATCAAACAATCAAGACCATTCACATCAACAATGTTTTCAAGCTGAACTTTTATCAATTCCACTTGACAAGAGGAACTTCCAATCAATGAATAATTGTTGATTTTATTGATTCTGAAATATTCATTTTTTACAAAAACAATGTCATTGAAGTTCATTGTCTGAATATCTAAAGCAGAAAGAAAGAATGTTCCAATCAATATTCTTGCATCACTTGAATAGGTTTCACTAATGAACCTTTTCCAGTAAACTGAGTATGCAGAATTCATTGGAATTGGTGATGCTAATGAACCAGTATATTCACCCATGAATGACAAGCATTCTGTTGCTGGAAGTATTACTGCTTCTTTATAGTTTTGAAGTAATCCATAAGAAGTCAATGAAAGTGATGATGCTGAATCTGGTGATTCACTATAAATTTGCACACCAGCATTTGAATCAGTCAAAACATATCCACAATAAAATGAAAGTCTGATTCCAGTTTCACAAGTTACATTGCTTCCTTCTTCATTGTAAGCAACAGAATATCTTATTGGTGTGTCTGGAATTAAACTTGTGATTGTAGGTTTGAAAATTGTCTTGATTTCTTCTTTGTCTTTTCCAAAATCATTCAATGTATTGTCTACATATTGAGTACCATAAATTCTTCCAGAAGATAATTCAAACATTGAATTCATGAAATCTTCAGATTTGGAATCTGTGAAAGTCAAATTCTTTGCTTGTAAATCTGTCGTTGGTTTCAGTTGCACATCTT
>Ga0209712_10005296_pt1 | contig 10101 bp, 5 predicted proteins | sample ArcOceMetagenome_FD_187443 | JGI IMG/M metagenome (GOLD analysis project Ga0209712, IMG submission 187443) | Marine eukaryotic phytoplankton communities from Arctic Ocean - Arctic Ocean - Greenland ARC118M Metagenome (SPAdes) (version 2) | ecosystem: Environmental > Aquatic > Marine > Oceanic... | reverse complement strand
AAGATACTGTAGAGAGGAACTACTATAGCCCCCATATTCCGCGACCGTCCTTCCCTGCCTCCGACCTTTCGATCTGACCTTTCGCGAAAGGTGCGTGATCACTTGCTTGCGGAAAAAGGAAAAAGAAAGCAAGCAAAGAAGAAGAGTTTTTCAAATGCCTGACTGACAGTGGTAGAGAGAGAGATCTATTTTCATTCTTCAAGCTTCCTTGAATATTTTCTAAAAATTCCTTCAAGTTGAATTTCTAAAATTGACACGTCAGACGTTTCCAACCAATGAAAGAGGAGAAACAAAACAATTTGAAATTAAAGATATTTAAAATTGAAAAACGTTGTTTCTTCCTTCGTTTTCATGATGGTGAATAGCCTAGAGTGGCTTTACTTATCAATAACACATTACCAGGTACATGATGCTCAGGGGAGAGAACGAGAAGGCAAGGCTGACAAAAAATCAATACTGTACATACATTTTCTTGAAGGAGGCTGATAAAAAAACAATACAGTGTTTACAGCGTAGTAGTGGGTACCAACCAGTCAGTACCGACATTACCTTCACTTTATCTTAGACAACTGAAAGAGTATCAATACCAATTTAAATTTTTCACCTGAAAATAGTGTTTGATGCAGAGGAACAATCGGGGTGGCGGATGTAAGAATTCTCCTCTTTATATTGAGCAGAACGAGGAATGCTTCTTCACAGCGGCAAACGAAAATACCATTGACGCCCTCGCTTCTTCCCTCAGTTCCGAGGAATACATCAACGAGGTTGATCGGCTGTACTATTGGGTCTCGTTTTATTGTTTCTCAAGTTGGGTTTTTCTCATGTCAGTAAGTTATTGGATTACATGGGACAGATTAGAAAAGCTGGAAGGGATTGAACAGACTACTACCTTTTTGGCCGCCTTGATGGTGGGCATGTGCTGTGTCATTACTCTTCTACCACAAATACGGAGAGGGGGGAAACGTAAACCGTCTGGAATTATCATCGGTGCTCTTACTGTACACTTTATCGCATTTGCTACAGACATGATATTAGCAAGTTTTCCTGTTCCTGTGATGTTAAATCCAGTAACGAAAACAAAAGTGTATCTGTTGAGGTGGAGCGAGTGGGCACCCTTGGCATTTTTAATGACATTTATTACAGACACCTGTCGAATGGAGCGCCAGAATAAAGAGGGGGCGAGCATTTCTTCTGGTGAGCGGATTAGTAGCTTATTGAGTGTCATGCGAAACGAATATAAAGAGAAAAGTTCCACAATGAAGAAGGATATGAATGGTACAACAGCTCGTGGGGAAAGCATCCGAGATGATAACGATTATTCAATCTATCAGGAAAAAGAATTAATCGAGGCAAAGGAAGAAATGAAAAAACTTCTGAAGCAGGAGTTAAGACCTTCATACCAACTTGCATGGAGTCAGGGACTGTCGACACTCTGCGCATGGTTCTTCCCCCTGTGTAACGTTTGGGCTTATATGATACTGCTCGGAATTTCAGTAATGCTCTACTTCAACATTTTGTATCGAGTATACACACGCAAAATGATGTTACAAAAGATGGAGCCGGGAACTTCATGTGGACAAAAAGAAATGTACGTTTGGGCGAAACTTTCCTTCCAGTTATTAAGGTCGTGTGCTATTCTATGGACAATCCTTCTGATTGTTTATTTTTGCTATACTTTTGGTCCGATAGTGTTTCCGTCTGTGCAATTATTTCAGACAGCTTGTCTGACCATGGTGTGCGAAGCGATCATTGATGTCTTATATAAAGCTATATACATGCTGGTTATAGTGGATGTTCACGAAATGATTTTTGCCCCCAAGGCTCGAACGGGGCGTAGATTAGAAGAATTGCGACAGATGATTGGTGTTGTCTGGGAGAACAGTTCCGATGTCATCTGTATTTCGGTGAAAGATGCATCGGGTGGTGTCACTACTCTTCTTAGTCCGACATACGTAAGGCTTTATTCTGAAAGTGTGCAGAAAGATGAACACATTGGTGCTTCAAGAGCAGTCGCCTTTGACTTAAATGCGTCTGTATTTAAAAATCTGAAGAAAATCTCAGATAAGAGCCTGAGGACTGGTGATACAAATATCATTCCTACAGTCGCTTACGATGTTGTCTTTGATCGAGACAATGCAATGTTTGCTGGTAGCTCTGTTTCTAGAGAAACGGATCAGTTAGCGTCTATGGCTCATCTTGTAAGTTATTTGGGTTAACTATTCCTGGGCAATATGATTCTTCTCGGTAAATTTTCTGACAATTCTCCTTTTTCTGACACAACAGGTCGCCAGAGCATGGAAGGCAAAAGAGGAGACAAACACTCGCATTCTCATGCACGACTTAGTTAGGATGGATGGCGACGGTCCCCTGCCTATTCGATGCGAAGCCAATATTTCCATTATGGAAGACAATGTGATGGTGATCGTTGTTCGAGATATATCTGAGAGATTCCGACGGTTCGAAGTTGAGAAAAACGTCATCAGTGAAACTACAGCGAGAAGGAAAGACGCAGCTGCTAATAGATTCACCAGGCATGAAGTTAAGAATGGCTTATTGGCTGCGATTGGTCTTTGTGACTCTTTGGCTGATTTTTCTATGGCAAGCAATACAATCCAAAATGACAACCCAGAAGTTAAAAAGAACAATCCAGGCTTGAAGAAGGAACCTTTCAATATTGCGCTTGCTAGTGCTGTCCATTTGCCCAATGACAATTCACACTACGTTTCTGAATTGGGCAAAACGCTGAAGGAAATTTTGGACACAGTATTAGCAGAAGCAATGGCCAGAGATGTTATTCATGAAGTTTACGAACCTAAGCTTGAAAAGGTGGATCTGCCATTGCTGCTTGCTATCGCTGCAAATCCACCACCGAATGACGCAAGGAGTAAACGCTATCTGATCCATACAAACATCTCCCCTTTGCCAGAGTTCTCGCTTGATCCTCAACTCTGGAAATATATTCACAGAAATGCGGTGAGTAATGCGTGTAAATATGGTAAAGCTTCTGGAACAGTCACGACAGAATTGCATTGGGACGAACTGAACAAAATTTTGAAGATGGATGTTATCAACCTCCCTGGCAAAAATCACGAAGAAATTATGAAACTCGGGGATAAAGCAAGTGAATTGATCTTTTCACCAAGGAAGCGGCTGAGTGTGCACACTGCAGTAGATGGGAACAATCATGTCTCTGCTTCTCATTCCGCTGGCGATGGGGCTTGGATTATGCATAAGTGCGCAAAAACTTTAGGAGGCGAATGTACTATCAAGGTGAGGTCAATTTGTTGATACACGTAGATCGCATGATATGTTTTGTCTGTTCCTTGTCTCACTTGATGATTTGTGCATAGTTTGAGCCAGAAAGAACGGCTTTTAGTTTTCAATGCCCTGCATCGATCTATGATGGAGCAATTGAAATGCAGTTCGATGCCACTTTCAGTTTACCCCCTAATATTTATGGAATTGCCATTGACGATTCCAAGATCCAACGACAGCTCTTGAAGATTTTTTTTGATTATATCAATATTCCAAGACATCGAAGCTTCATTCATGGGGCGAATGCATCTGAAATCACTGGATTTAACGATTGGGCATTAAACTTCATCTACAACCATCCAAATGACTACTTCCTGTTTATTGTGGATGAGAACCTTGTTATTCAAGAAGATCAATTTTCTCAGCATGTGACGATGTCTGGATCAATGTCAATTTCTAACCTTCGGAGCAAACTGTTGCCTGATCAAGAGAATCGTGTTTTAGCTCTGATCCGATCCGCCAACTGTTCTGCACGCGACATAGCTATATACAATTCTCGCGCTCATGGTCATATCACTAAAGAACCAATAAAGCAAGACACGTGTATTGATATAATTGCACCACATTGGATAGCCAGGTTTCCTAAGTTACAGAGAATGTCCAGTGAAAATTTATTTGGCTTAGAAAAGAATAGAAAGCGTGACAATTTGAGAAATGCATCCTGGGACCAATTGACCTTATCCCAAGATGAAGATACAGAATTACGGCCAAAGAAGAGGTCTAAGACATTATTTGGTTTAAAGCGTCATGACAGAAATAACAACAGCGGTGGTAGCATGAGCGTGAGCTTTTCGAATACGGTCAAGAGACCCCGCGAAGTAAGCAGTACTCTGGATAAACCTTCTCACGACCTGAAAAGAAAGAAAGATGCTGATGATTCCGATATGTCAGAGGGTGTAACCATTAGCGATTGTTGGGAAAGTATTGAAGAAATAGATGAGTACATTGCATCTCATCAAAAAGATACACTTCAATGGAATATTGTTTGGAGTAAGCTACATTCATTGAAAGGAGATCTGATGATGATCGAAAGACAAACTCAGAATTTAGAAAAGGGGATCGCGATGGTGAGTGGCTTGAAAGGGGACGATCTTCCACTTCAATTCGAGGATAAATGGCACGAAATACGGATGATGTTATGTAAATGAGTTTTTTTAAACAATGTTTAAAAACATCAACATGTTTCTTCACTGCCTGCTCTTTTCATACTTTCTGATTGCCTCCATATTGTCGCATCTTTCTACAACTCATTGGATTGGAGTCACTTCCATATTTTTTCGGGAGGATCAACTCCAGCAGAAGTGAAAAGGGCTTTGGTTCTTGAAACAAAATGAGTCTGGTACCTATTGTTCTGAGGTAGGAGATGTGAAGGCAAGAGAGATGGTTGGTTATAAATTCAAATTGTTCAGAAGAGAGGGGCAACTAATGAGTAGTAATGATCTGAATAATACACACACATTCCATAGCATTATCTAAGTACTTGTACGAAAGACCTACTCGTAGGCTACATCAACATGAACAAATATAAAAGACGGTCGATTTTTTAAATTTGGAACTACCTACATTTTAAGTCAATGTAGCTGTAGAGCGAAAACTACGATTCTAGGATGAAAAGTGTTTGTGAGCTGTTCCCTTTTGGACCAGCTCTTTGCTCCGAATATTATTCCAATATGTCGTCCGTTGAGACGTCATCCGTTCCAAAATCCTCCGTATCAGTTGCATTAATTCAGTCCCCTCAAGTCGTAGGTACATTTTACCTTCCGTTTTGATCCAAGATGATACATCAATTGTCGTAACCAAGTGCTAATTCCCTACTCTCTCCATTACTGCGCCAATATCCATTTTGGGGGTTCCACTCGTGTTCTAAAAATAAAAAAGGGGGGTATCTACTTCACCATTCACCACAAAGCATAGCTGCATAACTCTCTTAGCTTCGTACCTTGAAGCAATTTAGTAAACATGGCAGCAATATTTGTGTTTGTACCTTCCTTCGCAATCCGAATCGTACCGGCTGCGTGGGCTTCACGGCACCTGTGGTAGCTAATAGACAAGTGCTTCTTCTTGATTTGGGACTCAGGCCTGGACGTATTCTGTACAACTGCATTATTATCACAAAAGACATTGCAGGGACCTTCCAAAGGAAAGCCCATCATCCTGATCTTGTACCTCAGTCCTTCGATGATCTCGACCGCCTGTTTCATCGCAATGAACTCCGAACCAAATGTAGAAGACTCAACTGTATTTTCTGTCTTCGAGTACCAAAGAATGGGGAGGCGATTCACAAAGATAATAAGACCAGTGTGCGATCGCCGAGTCACAGTGTCCCCTGCATGGTCAGCATCCTCAAAACACGACATGCAGACAGAATTACCTCTGGCCTGCGGCATATCAAGTGGAATGGCTTCCCTAGCGTCCGGGTAATACTCCGACCAATCTCCGGTCACGAAGTCGCTTGACTCATCAAAGGAGGGCATCGACTCATCGAATACCATCTTCGATCTATTATATTTTTTCAGGTAACCAAAAATATGTAAAACCTGGTTCAAATGTCCCCATCTCGGGCTCGCGAGATATCTTGACATTAAGCTTACCGGTAGAACAATATCCAATCTACCTAGCTCACAGATCCACCTTAGCACTCCTATCAATCCTTGATAATAATTCAATCGGGCAGGGTCCAGTTCAGCCGAGTTATCCAACTCTGGCTTATATCCTTTTTTTAAAGGAGTCTCAATTCTTCCTTTCGGCAAGAATGTCATACCACCAACATCCTTCATGCTATTTTTGACAGTTTTAATTGCATTAGAAACATAGCTGTTACAAGACATAGCCCACCTGGTCTTTGTGGGCTCACTGGAATCATAAATACAGTGCTTCTCAATCTGAGCACCAAGATACAAATCCGGTTCTTTCTGACTACCGGGTTTGATGGTGAAGGCACTGCCGATTCCTTTCATGATCCTGTCAGGGTGCTCGCTAATAACTAGAATACGTACACGAGGATTTACTCCCAATAATGGAAACCGTTGGCCTTAGTAGCCTTCCGCATCCAGACATCGGGGTCAGCCTTGCAAGGTACGAACTTCATTTCCTCACGAAGGGTCTTAGCAAAGAATTCACGGAACATCTTTCCGCTACTTTTCAATCCGTATAGAGCCCTTACGATCCTAGCGGGTCTCCCTCTATCGCTCCCAAACTCTGGGCCAGCGATTGCATATACTTTTTCCTTGGTTGGCGCGGTCAGATAAGCGTTCTGAATGTCCGCTGCAAGCACGTCTAGATCGTTTAAAGCCGCTGCAAGAAAGGCGAGGCGCACACTATCCCTAGATACAACACTTGAATATACGGCTTCCTTCGGCGGATCAGTCCGGTGGCCTCCAGCCACTAGTCGCGCCTTGCGGGTCAAAGTCATCATCTTAACATCAAAGATGATATGACATGGTATCTTCTTATGACCAACAGGAATAGGATCTCCATCCTTGAACTCGAATGCAATTCGAACGTTCTTCATTTCCTTTTCAATTGCTTCCCTCCAGAGCGTAGTCCCCGACTCCTCATCCAGTCGAAAAGCCTCCTCCACCGTCTTCGGCACGCGTATTCCATACTTGTGCGTCCGTTTCTGGTAAGACGTTTTCACCTTTGCAATATTTCGATCTCTTTTCTTCAAAGCTTGCCTTGCCCACCACTTGAAAGCTGGTTCCTCAGCTATCTTATTATTTATCGCATACTCTGCGACCTCGAGCTGGTGTGACTCCTTGATATCCTTCAAGGCCACCCAAGAACTCGAACCATCCTTCCATTCCACCATAAGGTCCCAACCAATTGTCGTCTTCCTTGGAACTTTATTACCGGACTTGGTCATTACATAACCGTCGTCCACTGCCACAGCATTACCATTTTTCCTGTGATCGATGATTTCCTTGAGAAGCATTAACCTATGCCCCTCCTCATCGCACTGCGAGTACATATGCTCTGCTATAAGGTTGGCTTGGTATGTAGATACCTCGCCGTCCTCAAACTGCACCTCGTATTCTCTCGTATCCAGGATGGGATTGTTGTTGCGGAGTCCTATAGGCTTGAGATCCTCGCCATACAGGCGTCTCAGAACCTTCCCCTGCGACAGGCTTCCGCCTCTGGGGAGAACAACCTCGGCGTTCAAGTAATTGTCCATCGAGTCAGGAGTGTAGTCGTCCACGTCAGGCATCGCTGCCTCTGGCTCATCTTGCTCCCACTCAAAGTCTTCATTGATCTCGTCAAAAAGATCATCCGGAGCCATGGGCATCATGCCCTCTCCAATCTCCTTGTCTACCTCTTTGGGATTCTTGTGGTCCCCGATTCTGTCATCGATTATTGAATCGTAATCGGCCATTCTCAATTGCCACTCTCGGTTGCGTCGGTCTTCATCAGACAAAGCTGAAACTGTAGACCTCGCGATAACCTGCCCACGTTCTGTAAGTACCCAATAAGTCATACTGGCGCCGACGTTCTTGGCCACACCCAAAAAACGCCCCAGCTTAGACTTCTCCTCCTTATCCCCTGCTTCCGAGGGTGAGTAGTACTCTACGTAATCGTACCAGTCGAACTGGGCATATTCGGAAATGTCAGGCGTATCACCCACCCGACGTTCCTCCGGGACTCTTCCTTGTAGGGACCAAATGTCAAGGGCTGTCAGCCGTCGAACAGCCGCATACCATTCCATACAATAACACCATAAGCGCTTGGGCGTACGGGTTCGCCTCAAGTGTCGATAGGTGCCCCGTTTCAGCTCTCTGATTTCGCTCTCGGCGCGGTTTTGCCAATGACTGTATGGTTCGGTAGCGGAACTGCGGATCATATAATCTTCTACTAGTTTGTTCCATGTCGTATTCTTTGCGCCATTCTGCCCTTCTTCCTTTGCATAATCTGTTACCAACGCACTAGGCGCACCATTTTCCAGTATAAACTTCTTGAGGGTAAATCCAGCCTCACGTTTCTTATGTATCGGGTAAAAATGAGTATCTCCCCTTCCATCCGTAAACACTTGTCCAGCGCAGTGTCCTCTCAAGGACTTTGTCTTTGCGAACATCGTATCGGAATAATACCTGGCATTGATGGTGGGGTAATTCAAATGCTTCTGGAACGGTTTGAACCTCCGTTCCAAAGGACGTATGACACTCCGTATACCGACCTGTGTAGTTACCTTCAGAGTCTTCTCGGCCGTTGCAAGGCTTGTACCCCAACGCTTCGCCAAAATCTCTTTCGTAATAACACTCCCACGTGCAGCCACGCTCATGGCAAATATCTTTCTTGAAGGTTCAGATAAGAGCGTGCTCACAGGGTTACTCGCCGACGTCCAACCTTCCAATCCATTTCCAGATCGGTCAGACGCGGCTACTCTGACATTAGAAATTAATCTATCCGTCAAGGGATCAAGATGATCTACGGCAGGTTCGTTATCCGTGATAAAAGAATCGTCCATGCTGCTAAAGCATAATTCTTTCTGAATCACATTGCGTTCCATCGCCGCTACGATCCGATCATCATGCAACTGATTAAAACATGATGAGAGAGAACGAGCACTGTCAAAGGGACCTGACAATTCCTCCTCCTCTGACTCAGAATGAATTCCACTTCCAGTTAAAACCGATGAAATTCCTCGGGGAATATTCATCTCTTGCTCCTCAAACATCTGGGACGATGGCTCCCATGGGTTGGCTGAGGTAGCTTCTAGGCGCTCACACTGTTCTAATTCCGCAGGGGTCGGCTTTCGAACATGAAAGTATGAGATGATACCTTTCATTTCCAACGGGACTCGTAACGGGGTCTCGTTTTCTCCTCGTGGGACAGAGATGGAGTGCGTGCTATTCCGATCAAACTGACGGGGTGTATCACTTACAGTTAGTCCGAAGTTTCGGAGCTGATTGGGATTGATGAGGGACGTTTCCAATCGATCACCAAAAATCAGCTGCTCATGCATCACTAGAAGAACAGTTCTACCATCCTTAGGGTCTTCCACTGCATAGATCACAGTTCCTATCGGGATATTCGCGACTTTATTCGACTCCGACGAGAAAGGATAGACGTTCACCTTCGAACCCGTCAAGCTATCAACATAGCAATCAGGGCCCGCACATCCTGTGTCGGCATGTGAATCCAATTCCGCCTTACCGCTTCCTTCAACACTGTTGGCCTTACGCTTTCTATTCGAAGCAGCAATAAAAATATCACTAGCAAAACGAACATTGCGAGATAGTGTGCAAAGAGTGCGGCCTGGCACTTCCTCCGAAAGTCCAGCTCGACCTAGTCATTTCTTCTTCTGTTTCTTGCTTGGGGATTTGTGAGCATTCCTTCCAAACTGCGTTCCTGCATCCTCTGAGGCTGAATCTATTTCCATATCATCATCCGATTCTTCCTTGCGCTCGGCCGATTTTACTCGGCGCTTCTTGGCTTCTTTCTCCGTCCTGCGCAGCTTTTGCACCTTGGATTTCTGTTCACTGGTAAGTCTACCCCAATCCTTTTGGGAGTAATCCTTGTTAGTAACATCACAATCCTTGATAGGAGGACCAGGAGAGCCAGAAGATTTGGTGGAAGAGATCAGCCTTCCAGCACGGGGGTGGGGCTTCTTGTACACATCGTGACTAAGTTCTTTCAATTTCGACGCGAGTTGCTCAAACGTCTTGCTCTCGGGGTGTAGACTAGCAGAGTTCTTAATAGTCATCTTGACCATTTGAAGGTTGGGATCATGAATCTTTTCGAGAGTATCCTGCCACTTGCGTTGCTCCGCAACAGCCTGGCCGATATCCGGGT
>Ga0209712_10005292_pt1 | contig 10106 bp, 5 predicted proteins | sample ArcOceMetagenome_FD_187443 | JGI IMG/M metagenome (GOLD analysis project Ga0209712, IMG submission 187443) | Marine eukaryotic phytoplankton communities from Arctic Ocean - Arctic Ocean - Greenland ARC118M Metagenome (SPAdes) (version 2) | ecosystem: Environmental > Aquatic > Marine > Oceanic... | reverse complement strand
TAATTATTTTCTTTTTTTCCTTGATGAAAAAAGAAATCGACTTTAGGATTTTCGCCAATAGGTAAATCCTAAAAGAGATTCACGAACACCAAAAAATATAAACGCGTGAACTAAACAAAAAAGCTTATACCCAGCTTGACCGGGCATCAAGACTTACATACTCAAGCTCGTTAAGAAAAGGTCTTGAAAACCTTTTTAGAGTTTGATGGCTTGCCGCACTGCAGAAACAATTACGCTTCATTTCTCTATATTTTAGACTATTTAGCGTTAAAAAAATATACAGTGAACATTTTTAGTTAAATACAATTTGAAACGAACATTTAATAAAGTGTTGTATCCAAATACTATCATCCACTGGATCATTTGTATTTGTATAGCTTAAAATACTGCGTTCCACTCTACTATTTTTTTGCCAAAATTAGATGAGATCAATTCTAAACTCTTTTTCCATAACAGCTAAATATTAAACAATTAATTTTCATTTTGAAAATGAAATCAATCAGCTAGATTCTCGAATAACTAATTCTGTTTCCAACACAATTGTCGTATAATCAAAAGTAATATTCTTTTTTTTATTTTTAATTTCTTTTAATAGAATTTCTACAGCGGTCTTACCCATTTCGTAACCAGGTTGGTTTACAGTCGAAAGACTGGGAGAAACGATAGAAGACATAAACCAATTGCTAAAACCAAAAATAGCTATTTCTTCAGGTACTTTTATTTTATGATCATTTAAATATTTTAAAACTCCAATTGCTACAACATCTGTAATTGTAAAAACGGCATCTACCTCAATTTTATCAATTTCAATCATTTTTTTTGTATTGGCGTAACCGTCTTCGTAATCTGCATTATTATTACAGACATAGACCAAGTTTTTATCAAAAGGAATATTATTATCTAGCAAGGCTTGTTTATAACCTAAAAACCGATCAATAGAGTTTTGCGGATTTAAATCTCCCCTAAAGTGCGCTATTCGTTTGTACCCTTTTTTAATTAAGCAGGTAACTGCGTTGTAAGAAGCTTTTCTATCATCAATTATAACTTTAGAGCAATTTACTTGTTTGGCTATTTTATCAAATAATACCAAAGGAACGTTATAATCAATTACTTTATTTAGATGCTCATATCTATTTGTTTTATTCGATAAGGAAATTAAAATGCCATCTACTCCTTTATTTAATAATAGATCAATTTGTTTTTTTTCTAATTCAAAATTTTCATTAGACTGAAGTAATATTACCAAAAAGCCGTGTTCTTCTGCAATGGTAATAATCCCTTTTATAACATTAGAGAAAAAGTGATGCACTGTTGCAGGTATAATTACCCCAATTGTTTTAGAACTTTTAGTTCTTAAATTAACAGCGAAAGAATTCGGAACATAATTTAATTCCTTTGCCAAAGCCTTTACACGAGCTTTTGTTTCTTTGCTAATATCTGGGTAATCTTTTAATGCTTTAGATACAGCAGTAATAGATAAGTTTAATTTTTCTGCTATTTCTTTTAAGGTTACAGGTTTCATTATTTGTAGTTAGACCTTCAAATTAAAGTTATTTTATCGAATAATGACGTTATTTCTTTAAAAATGATGAACTATAACGTTAAAGTTAGTATCTAAAACGTTTTAGTTATCGATTTCTTAAAATAAGATATCTATTATTTTACATTTACCAAAAAACAATCAAAAAATTTATTAATATGATTCTAAAATTAAAATTTATTAAATATATAACAATGGCTACCATTTTTATATCATTTAGCGCAGTAAATGCCCAAAGCAGCGTTTCTGGAACGACTAAAGATTCTTCAGGAGAACCTTTAGCTGGGGTTACAATTATTATTAAAGATAGTAAAAAAGGGGAGAGTTCAGATTTTGATGGTAATTTTACTATCAACAATCTAGAAAATGCAACTTACACTTTTATAGCCTCTTATATAGGTTTTAAAACTGTTGAAAAACAAGTAATAATTGATGGTAAAGACATTAAAAACTTAGCTTTTGTTTTAGAGGAAGATTTTATGGCTTTAGATGCTATAGTAATTACGGGTTCTGGAAATCCTAGAACAAAGTTAGAATCTAGTATTGCAATTACAACTATTGGTGCAAAACAAATTGAAGAACAAGCGCCAAATAGTACCGCAGATTTATTACAATCTATTCCTGGTTTTTTAGTTGAAAACTCTGCAGGAGAAATAGGAAATAATTTATTTGCAAGAGGTATTCCTTCTGCAGGTGCTTATGAATATGTGCAATTTCAAGAAGATGGTTTGCCTGTTTTTGAAGATGGTGCACTGCAATTTGCAAATGTAGATACGTTTCAAAGATTAGATGCAACGACAAAAACAGTAGAAGCTGTAAAAGGAGGTACTGCCTCAATCTATGCAACTGGAGCTCCTGGTGGAATTATCAACTTTATTTCCAAAACAGGACAAAATGAATTTAAAGGAACTTCTAAATTAACCGTTGGAGATTTCGGTCTCGTTAGAACCGATTTTAATGTTGGTGGTGCTATCGTTGAAGATAAATTATTTTATAATGTTGGTGGTTTTTATAGAGAAGATGATGGTATTAGAAACACTGGTTTTAAAGCCAACAGAGGGGGGCAAATGAAATTTAATATGACCTATAAATTTGACAAAGGATACGCTAGAATTAACTACAAAAAGTTAAATGATAGAAATGTATTTTATCAATCTACTCCTTTTGTTTGGAACAATGGAAAAGCAGACGCATATCCTGGTTTTGACCCTAATTACGGAACACTTACTTCTGTAAACTATAGTAAAATCAATGTTCCTCAAGGAAATGGCGGTTATTTTAGCGCAAATTTAGAAGATGGAAGTCACCCCATAGTAGATGCAATTGGTGCTGAATTAAAGTATGATATTACTGATAAAATAACCGTTAAAAATGCATTTAAATCTACCATAATAGATTTAGATTACAATGCGATTTTTGCTGCACAATGGATGGGAGATGTTTCTTCTCAAGCAGATTTTGCAACTAACAATGGTTGGGATAATGTTGCATACACAGATCATAATACAGGTGACCCTTTAGATGCTTCTACAGAATTAAAAAGAGCAGATCTTTGGAGTATTAAAAAGGAAATGAACAATTTTGCCAATAACTTATCTTTTAATTTCGATTTAGATAAAGTAAACTTAAATGTAGGGTATTACTATTCTAATTGGAGTTCTGCACAAAACTGGAACTGGAATAGCTTGGTAGTTTCTGCAAACGATAATCCTCAATTAGTTAATGCTGTAAATACAGTTTCTGGCGAAGGATATACAGAAAATGGTGTTTCCGGTATTAGTTGGTTGCAAAGAGAGTCTACGGTAAGAGGAAATGTAAGAGCGCTTTTTGCAGATGTAGACATAGAAGCTTCAGAAAAATTAACCTTTAATGTTGGTTTTAGATATGATAATGATAAATACTCTGGTTTTGGAGATCACGGAACTTGGGGGAATGATATTGGTGTTTTGCCAAACAACACAGCAGATAATGGTGTAAATATTTTAACAGGCAACTATGTTCGTTGGGATTACGATGTGAATGAATTATCTTATTCTTTAGCCGCAAACTATAAATTTAATGATAATACAGCTTCTTATTTTAGACACAGTTCTGGCTTTAGAGCGCCTATTGAAGAATCTTTTTACGCTGCTGTAGAAAGTGGTCAAGGAAGTGCCGCACTAAAGGATTTAAAAGTTACAAAAGTGAATCAAACAGAATTGGGTTTTAAATATTCTGGAGATCACATTGCTGTATTTGCAAATGCTTTTTACATGCAATTAGACAATATTGCCTACCAAGATATTGGTGCAGGTGGTGTTGCTGAAGGAAAATTTGCAAATGTTAAAAACTTAGGTTTAGAGTTAGAAACGATTCTAAATTATGGCGATTTTGACTTTACTTTAAACGGTACTTTACAAAATCCAAAATATGCAGATTTTGAAGGAACAGCTGCAGCAGATAATGATAATATTGCAAGACGTATCTCAAAATTTTATTTTAATTTAAGACCAAGCTACAACTTTACAAAAAAGTTAAATGTGTATGCAAAGTATTCTTACTTCGGAAGCAAATTTCAAGATATAGGAAATACGTTTGAACTTCCCTCTTTTGGAGTTGTAAACGCAGGTGCTTCCTATAATTTAGATAATGTACGTTTAAGTTTAGATGCATCTAACTTATTTAACACAATTGCATTAACAGAAGCAGATGGAATTCAAGCAGGTGGTGTGCCAGCAAATGGACAAACTTTTATGGGAAGATCTATTTTAGGTCGTGCTGTAAAATTATCAATTGCCATAAACTTTTAAAGAATAATTATTTGAATTAGATTGAGTTTGTTATTGTAAATACTGTTTAAAACATTAAACAGTATTTACTTTTTTTTAAGATTAGAATTATATTTTTTATGAAAAACAAGTCCATTAAAATTGCTTTATATATTAATTATTTTGTTTTTGCTATTTTATTAAATAGCGTAGGCATTGTAATTAAACAAGCAATTGATAATTATAATATTAGAGAAACTGATGCAAGTATTTTAGAAGCCTTTAAAGATCTTCCGATTGCTTTCGTTTCTTTTTTCGCAGCCTCTTTTCTTCCAAGAATTGGCTATAAAAAGGCAATGTTATTTGCGTTATCTATCGTTTTTTTCGGATGTTTATATATGTACTTCGGAAATACTTTTAACAGTTCTAAAATTCTCTTTTTAACAATCGGGGCTGCTTTTGCTTTTATTAAAGTTTCTGTGTTCTCTATGATTGGTTTGCTAACAGAAACCAAAGAAGAACACAGCAGTTTTATGAGTTATATAGAAGGTTTTTTTATGGTAGGGATTGCTTTAGCATATTTCATTTTCCCTGTGTTTTTTGATACTAATAATCCAGATGCTTGGTTAGATGTGTATTTATTTTTGGCCGGTTTAATTGCAGTATCATTTTTAATGCTATTATTTTCTAAAATTGATGTAAAAGCCGAAGTTTCAAAAAATACAGTGAAAAAAGACTTTACTGATATGCTAAAACTAATGGCACTTCCGCTAGTTATTTTCTTTGTAATAAGTGCCTTTCTATTTGTTATGGTAGAGCAAGGTATTATGACTTGGCTTCCTAGTTTTAATAAAGGCGTATTGTCTCTAAACGATTCTTTAAGTGTACAAATGGCAAGTATTTTAGCAATATCTCTTGCAATTGGTAGAGTTTTAGCAGGTTTTTTAGTGAAAAAGATACACTGGCTAAAAATACTAAGTGTATGCATTATTGTATCTATGTTAATAGTAGGGTTTGTTTTACCTAGTGCATTAACTTTAGAATCCATCGAAATCAACACAATTTCAAAAATTCCATTAATAGGTTTTGTCTTTCCAATAATTGGGCTCTTTATTGCGCCAATTTATCCACTAATAAATTCTGTAATTCTGTTTTCTTTACCTAAAAGAATGCACAGTTCTATGGCAGGATTAATCATTATTTTTTCAGCTTTAGGAGGAACTTTAGGTTCTCGAATAATTGGATACTTGTTTGAAAACATCGGTGGTGGTAAAGCATTCTTTTTTACGCTAATACCAATGGCTCTCCTATTAATTTCTCTATTTATGTTTAACAAAAAGATTAAAGTATATGAAAATTCACGTTCATAGGTCTAAACTTATAAACCAACTATTAAAGCAAGAAGACACTACAAAAAGTAATACAATAACTATAGAAGATAAAGGTAAAAAGGAATTTACGGTAAAAGATATTAAAGGAAATGTTATACATATTGTAGGAACCTATCATTTAGGAAATTTATTACAAGAAACAGCACTCTTAAAAGAGAAGGAAGGTTTCATTTCTTTAAATAAAATTGATGAAAAACCAACCAAAAGAATTTCTAGATTGATTAAAGACTATTACTGGAAAAAATTAACCAGAAGTACAAATAAAGAAGATCTATTTAAGGTACTAGAAGATGAAAAAAGAGCAAGTGATGTCTTTCGAATATATGTGCCAGAACAAGATCTGGTTGCTAAAGAGTTTTATCAAAAAATAGCAAAAAAATACAACCAAGTAAAAATTGAACTTTTACCTAAAAAAATCACAAATGAAGATATCGAAAATCATTTAGCTAAACCAGGTATTTTATCATTAAAGATTGATTCAAAAACAAAAAAAAGTGTGCCTTATGTGGTTCCTGGAGGTCGTTTTAACGAAATGTATGGTTGGGATAGTTATTTTATTGCTTTGGGTTTAATGATTGATGATAAGTTTAAACTTACCAAAGGAATTATTGATAATTTAGAATATCAAATTCTACACTATGGCAAAATTTTAAATGCCAATAGAAACTACTATTTATCACGTTCTCAACCGCCTTTTTTTACATCATTAATTAAACAATTTTATGAGAAATATAGTGATAAATTGTCTTTAGATTGGTTAGAAAATAAATTAAATACTGCCATTAAAGAATACCAAGAAGTTTGGATGACAGAAAACATTCGGTTATCAGAAAATGGGTTAAACAGGTATTTTGGTGAAGGAAAAAAAATACCAATAGAAACAGAAAAAGGGCATTTTAATTTTGTCTTAAAAAAATACGCAAAAAAACATCACTTAACAGTAGAAGATTTCGAAGAAAAATATAAAAAAAACATTTTAAAAGAACCAGAATTAGACGAATATTTTGTCAATGACAGAAGTATGAGAGAAAGTGGGCATGACACTACAACAAGGTTAGATGGTGTTGCTTCTTATATTAATCCAGTATCGTTAAACTCACTTTTATATAAGTTTGAAACAGATTTTGCATATTTAATAAAAACATATTTTAAAGACTCTTTTTTATACAATAACACCAAAATATCTAGTGCTTTTTGGTTGCAAAAAAGTGAAAAAAGAAAAGAAAAAATACAAAATTTTTTGTGGAATGTAGAAGATAAAACTTTTTACGACTATAATTTTAAAAGTAAAAAACCTCACAAATACGTTTCTGTAACTAATTTTTATCCATTATGGGCAAAAATTGCGACCAAAGAACAAGCAGAAAGTTTAGTAAATATATATTTACCAAAACTTTTATGCAGAGGTGGTGTAGCTTCTACAGGTGTTTTACATAATGATATAGAAAGTGATACACCAAGCAGGCAATGGGATTATCCTTATGGTTGGGCACCGCATCAAATGTTACTTTGGCAAGGTTTAATAAATTATAATTACAATGCGGAAGCACAAGAATTAATTTATAGATGGCTTTGGATAATTGTAAAAACTGCGGTTGATTATAACGGACTAATTCCAGAAAAATTTGATGTGTTAAAATGTACACACAAAATAACTGTAGAATATGGTAATGTTGGCGATACTTTTAAATACATACCTAATGGTGGTTTTGGTTGGACAAATGCTTCTTTTAAACTTGGGTTAAAACTTTTAGAAAAGAGATATCTAGCGGATTTAAATTTAGTAACCAATCCAGATGCCCTTTTTTTGAAAACTCAATTAACTTAAAAGTTTAATGATGAATTTTCATATTAAAATAATTTTTTATTTAGAGAATTATATTAATGAAATTGTTTAAAATAGAATATTGTTATTTTACGCACCATTTTTATATACATTTCACTGCGCTCCTATCGTCGTTTCGTAAAAGCGTATTTACGCGCCCCTTTCCTATTTTATAAATAGGTACTTGTGAATCATGATGGGTTTCATTAGATTTTTAAAGAAAGATTTGAGAAGAAAAAAATAAAAGAAAACTTGATATAATGATCTCGCTTTAACCCAAAGCAAAGTAACATAACACAGGACATTATAGTACATTTTTAATTAGGGATTATCCAGTGGATGATTCCTAATTAAAAACTATTTAGAATAATCTTCATATGTATTACTGTGTCCCTATAATGATATTATGTAAAATATCCCACAAAGTCCCGTAAGCTAAATAAACGATCGTTTGGGAGTGTTTTACAATTCGGCAAAAAGTATCAATTACAATTTAGTAGAATCTCGTATTCAGTATTATTCAATACTATTTTTTAAATACGATATTATAAGAAACTTTAGAACATTAAAATTTGAAGCTATAATTGGACATTATGTTAAATTGCCTCTTACAAAAAAGGCTCGATTGTTTTACTAAAATAATTATGCTACGCTTGCAGCAGCACAAAAGCTAATATTTTTAGTTTGTATAAAACTTTGTGATTCTATAATAATCCGTTACTATTTTTTTCTAAGAACTTTCTAGTCAACTTTCCACAAGAGCATAAATTTTAAGTTTTTTAATTGAAGCTATTTATACATTTTTCTAATACAGCCTTTATATGACTTTTGCTGATTTTTATAATTTAATGAAATTTAGAATTAATATTAGAAATTGTTAGTATTAAGAATTCATTATTTTCTTTTCTTCCTTGATGAAAAAAGAAATCGACTTTAGGAGATTCGCCAATAGGCAAATCCTAAAAGAGATTGATGAACTCCAATAAAATAAGAACGCGTGAACTAAACAAAAAAGCTTGTACCTAGTTTGACTGGGTATCAAGACTTACATACTCAAGCTCGTTAAGAAAAGGTCTTGAAGACCTTTTTAGAGTTTGATGGCTTGCCGCGCTGGAGAAACAATTACGCTTCATTTCTCTATATTTTAGACTATTTAGAGTTAAGAATATCCTGTGAACATTTTTAGTTAAATACAATTTGAAACGAACATTTAATAAAGTGTTGTATCCAAATACAATCATCCACTATATAATTGCATTTGTAAAGCCTAAAATATTACGTTCCACTCTCCTATTGTTTACCACAAATTATATGAGGCCAAATTAAACTTTGAAATTCTATTTTACATACTATATTTACCGGTTATCAATAGAATATCTAATATACTTCTCTACAACAACAGCAGTTATAATTGCAATATAAAATTGCCCAACCAGACCAATTAAAATTGCTGCTTTTTGTGCAATAGGTGTTACTGGAATAATTTCACCATAACCAATAGTTAACAGGGTAATATAGGAATAATACATAATAGCATCGGCTCGCATTTCAAAACTATTGCCATTTGCTAATAATGTACTCGTAAAAGAACCTGGATTTAATAATTCTATAGACATAAATATAAAAAAACCTATAAAACCTAAAGAAATATAGCCACTCATTAAGCCTATGATTACTTTTTTATCTACTTGTTTTTCTTTCCAAACTTGTGTTATAATATTCCATGCTACCACAATGTAAAATATAAAATATACAGGTAATCGTAAAAGTATATTATCTCCATTTGAATTTCGAGTAATTAGATCAGAACCAAAAGTAAATAGCGATACAACAAATAGTAGTATTAAAAACCACATTGTTTTTTTTCTTTTGGAAACCATTAGTATTCCAACAGAAATATTCACCAAAAATAAGATTGGTAATAGCATTTTTTCGTGGAACGCTGGTGGTACAAATAAAGCACCAAACAAAATAAATAGTTGTGTTGCTAAAAAAAAATCAAAACGATGATTATATAGATTTTTGTACATATTTAATCCTCTAACAATTTTTCATCAAATTCATATCCTTTATATTTTACTTTAAACAAAGCACTATATAAAGCTGGAATAAATAATAAAGTAATTATAGTACCAAATAGTAATCCAACCATAATACTCACCGCCATACCTTCCCACATTTCTCCTCCACTTAAATAGAGTGGAATCAATCCTAAAACTGTGGTGAAAGTTGCTAATAAAATAGGCCTAAAACGTTGTAAACACGCTGTAATTACTGCATCTTGTTCGCTGCGCCCAAGGCTTTGTTCAACTTCCATTCTATCAATCAATACAATGGCATTGTTTATAATTATACCTGCTAATGAAATTACTCCTAAAAATGGCATAAAACCAAATGGCTCTCTAAAAATTAATAAACCGACAACGACTCCAATAACTGCTAATGGAATTGTTAATACAACCATTATCATTTTTCTAAAAGAATTAAATTGTATAATAAGAAGCAAAACAATAATAAACCCAGAAAGCGGTAAATAACCAATTACAGAGCCCATACTTTCTGCAGATTGTTTAGCATCGCCACCTAAATCGTATTTATAACCT
>Ga0209712_10005290_pt1 | contig 10109 bp, 8 predicted proteins | sample ArcOceMetagenome_FD_187443 | JGI IMG/M metagenome (GOLD analysis project Ga0209712, IMG submission 187443) | Marine eukaryotic phytoplankton communities from Arctic Ocean - Arctic Ocean - Greenland ARC118M Metagenome (SPAdes) (version 2) | ecosystem: Environmental > Aquatic > Marine > Oceanic... | reverse complement strand
ACTTGTTATTAGCTGTTGTATGATTTATTAAACTCCACGTATTGACCGTGATGTCGAGCGTGACATGAAACAGTAACGGAGTCTCGGAGTGAGTGATGATTTGGAGGTTGAAGAAGCTTCTTCTTCTTGCCACCGAACCTGCTGCTGGTGATGGATTTTGAATTATTTGGATGGCGCAGATTGACGGCGCGGAAGAACAAAAAGCGACGTTTTTTACGAACCACGCAAGCGACAAGCAAGAAGGAAGGGAGGGACGTACGTGTACGTCGATGAATGACCGGGAAATTACAAAATGAGAATGCTAAAAATCACTCAGTTCGCGCCAAAAAGTGATCAATAAAAAACTCGGCGTGGACCTGCGCGGACGGACACAAAATCGGAGCAAGGGATGAGAGTAGTGCAATACTTTGTAACTATTGACTATTGACTGCTTCATCTTCCTCTAATCCTGCATTTTAGTAAATTCGGGAGATTCGTTTTAGCCATCAATCTTGTAGAGCATGGATTTTCTTACAACTTTTTAAACAATTTGAAAGAACCTAATCATCTACACAGTAGTTATGATGTGGTTAAACAAAGACTGCTGGGAACAATAGTACTGGCTAATACTCTAGACGAGGACGCAGGAGGAAGAGCCGGAGGAAAGAAGAGCAGCAGTATCCAACGTCATAGGTAGTTTGAAACTAAGAAGAAGAAGCCCTATGAAAATCTCTAGTCAAAATGACTTTCTCCGCGATGATCATAATCCTCTCAGGTTATCTTTCTCCTTTCCTCGTCCTTCTTAGTACTATCTATCACCAGCATTCTCCTCGCCCAGTGGTTGTGATCTTCTAGTTGCAATCTCAAGCATAGCTTGATCCTGTACATTCGCTGGTAAAAACTTTGGGAACTCTTCCAAAAGATCGGGAGTATCCTTCAAAATGAGAAACATTTCAGAAAATACTTCTTTCCACGTGAGTCCACGTTTCACCCAAGTTTCCAATATATGAATAAACTGGTCATAGGATTTTTTACCGCTTTCGTCTAATCCATGCAATCGCCTCTTGACATTTGCTACATATTCGCAGCAGTCACGGTATAGCAAATCAGGACGACCTTGAGAGGAATTGCTGACATTTTGGATCAGTGGTGGGGGGGCGAAGCTGCTGTGGGCTACGTGCTCCTGATGTTCTTGGTGCTGCTCTTTCTTGATACTGTCGTCACTGATTGATGTTTCAGCAGCATGTATGTCCTCGTGATCCCCCGGAGCATTGTCGTCGCTGCTCTCTCTCACACAAGAAGAACTTGCGTCCTCGTCCCCCACTATGATGCTGCTGGTGTTTGTTCCTCTGGTTGCTGCATCATGATTGCTGTGTTGGTCATCTCTTTCCTCCTCTTGCTTACTATTGGTGGACGCCATCCTTCCACTTGTCAGATGCAGTATGCTTTATCCTCTTCAAAACACCAAATGAATAGGTGCTGAGAGGATTATTCTGGTCAGTGGAATATGAAAAAATAAAACCAAACGACCTTGAGAAAATACGATCTATAAGCGAAATTACCTGAGAATCTAGATTCCTGAAGTATTAGCTGACGTGCTTTGAATTTAGACATAAATAGGGCCCCAGGTCAGGCTGTTTTCATCGTTCAGATCCTTATGTATGCATACCGAACATAAAACCACAAACACATTATTTTCAATTAAACATGAACTCAAACAACAGCAGGAATAATTATGTTTCTATCCTTAGTGACGAAGCCTCAGCTTTGTTGCGTCGAGAGGAAAAATACTGTTCAGATCTATTTGATGAAGATGAAAAGGCTCCAAACGCATCTAGTATCTTAACTCCCCCCCCATCGCAGTGATAGGGAAAGGATGTCGAGTCCTGTGTGCATTGCTCCTACAACTGCTGATATCTCCGGCTATTTCGACAAAGAATCGAGGGGGAATGTTTGCGATTGGATGTACAGAGTAAGTAAGATACGTGGTCATGTGTGTCAAGTCTCTTTGAACGGACGGTATGTTTAATGTTCCATCTCACTAACTACTTTTGTGATACCTTGTCATGTTATATCACGCCTTTCAATAGATTGTCGAACATTTTTCACTAGAGAGAGAATCCATCTTCATAGGCATGTCATATTATGATCGTTACATTGCTAAATTTCCATGCAACGATAAAGCGCAAGAACGCCAGCTTGTAGCTGCGACATCATTGTATATGGCTGTTAAGATCAACGAGACAAGGAGAAAAGAAGATACAATTCAATGTTTCTTTAAGCTTTCTGATGGCCGTTTATCTGTACAAGATATCACCAATATGGAAAGTCAAATGTTATTTGGTCTGAATTGGTTAGTTAATCCCCCGTCACCTCAAACATTCGTACACCAAGTCACTTCTTTGCTCTGTTGCACGCATCTCAGAAGAGGCAGTTCTTCTGGACCAACAATTATTTACGAAGTTGCCATCTATATTACAGAACTATCGCTACTAAACGACGAATTGACCTCTGAGAAAGCTTCGACACTGGGACTCGCTTCAATGCTAATCGTCTTACGAGGAGTAAAGAGTACCGTCCTGAGCTCCGATCAAATCGCAGAGTTCTTTAATTTTCTGTCTTCCTTAGGATTCGATAATTCAGAAAACATCAACTCTGTTGCTTATCAGATTGTGGAGACCTTGCACAGTAATGAATGGCGCTTGACATTGGTACAGATTTATGAAAAGCTAGATCCTTCAAGAATCGTTTTCAAGGTCAACGAAGATGAATAAACTGTTTGATTCATCGACAACCGCTAATAATGCGTCACAATTTTTGTGATGCATCTTCTACATGTTCATACTAACTTTTTTTCGTAATAAAAATAAAGTGTAGTTTGAAGTTATGAGATGAATCAGAGACAATTTATCTCGTCCAGGGTGTGTTAGGAGAATCGGCATCGAATTCAGATACAGTAATAGCATGAGCCTACAGTACGAAATGCTTGCCTTCAATTTGTTTTCGTTTTCGTTTGCTTTCTCGGGTAAAGCTTTCTGAACAAACCACAAATTTCCACGTGTACTGAGCAAAGCTATTTCTCTCTTTTTTCCTCTCTCCTTTCCCATTATTTCTCTGTTGCGAGCGTGGATTTTCAATTTCGTCAGTCCACCTTCATCATCCTTCATCTATCATTCAGTCCCATCCGATCTTCATCATTCTCAATTCTCATTCAGAACACTTTGTACCATTCCACACAATAATCATTCGACCATGACAGATCTCAATACTTTAAATTACCTCAACTTGATTGGTTATATCATCAATGTTCTCGTCACATTCGCTTCAGCTTCAGTGTTCAGTTTCCCAGATAATGCTGAACTGTCCGAAAAGTATCAAACCATCATTACACCATCCGGTGGAACGTTCGCGATTTGGGGCATTATATTCATTTCTCAAGGAATTTTTGCTGTAATTCAAATGCTCTCTGGATATAGATCCAATCCCTTGGTCCAGGACGCAGTGTCCTACTACTACTTCGCCGCATGTATGTTCCAATCTTTGTGGACATTTGCCTTTGGATATGAAATTATTTCTCTTTCATGGTTGATGATGGGTGGTATTCTCGCTTCGCTCATTCCCATCGTGTTGAATCAGTCCAAGATTGAATTGGAACCCTCGACCGAAATCCGAGATTTTTGGTTGCTCAAGTTTCCCTTCTCCGTGCACTGCGGTTGGATTGCAGCTGCGTTTGCCGTCAATGCCAATATTTTCGCTTTAGTTAGTGGTGCGCAAGCTGGTGCTCAGGAGGCATGTGCTTTCGCTACCCTAGGATATGCAGTTGTCTTTGCATGCTTTGCGCTTCTCTATCTCTCTCCTCCTGATTTCACGATTCCTTCTGTTCTGGTTTGGGCCTGTTTGGGAATCGCAATGGAACTCAGGAATCCAACAGATGCAATCATGGCAACTTTTTCAGACGCCGCAATCGCAAGAGTACGCATCAGCGTGATTGGCGTTGGCGTAATCCTTGCAATTGTCACTGCTGTTTACGGCGTAAAAAGAGTATTGAAGAAAGGATTTACTACCGCTAAAGGAGATGGCGCATACAATGGCGATAGGTTTGAGGATTAATTGCAATTGTGTGCCAGAATTTAAACTTTCATATCGTATATTCAATATGCTGTACCCAAGACTGCTTTCTAGCTTATAAAAATAAATACTGTAAAAAATGCTTGACTTGTCTGAGATGATCTCAATTTCGACAACTACACGTTCACTACGTGAACTCGTATTTAAATAAAACAGTCATCATGGTTTCAAATGTATTGAAAGAGCTGGGCCAATAATATTTTGCTCTTAGAAATTAAAATGTATAATGATCAAAAGTCTCCATTTTCAAATTTTCTTCCCTATCGCCGTCCTCGCCCACCGCCTCTTCCGCGTCCACGTCCACGTCCGCCTCTGCCTCCGCGTCCTCCTCTGCCCCTGACTCCTCCACGACCACCTCGACCGCCTCGGTCACCTCTCTCCCCTGCGTCACTTCTTTCTCTTTGATTTGATGGCGCGTTGGGTGAGTAATCCGTTTTTCTCGAGCTTAGCCCATCCAAAGGTTCACCTCTCTGGACAGCATTTTCAATGGCCATAGCGAGAACACGGTCTCTCTTTGCAACCAAAGCAGAAACTCGGCCACTACCAGCTCTACCAACTCCACCATCTTTGTTTTGTTGATTCATCCCACGTGCAGTTCTTCCGGCGCGATGAAGATAATCAATTGGATTCAAAGGAAAGTCGAACATAATGACATGATCCACTTCAGGTACATCCAATCCCCTGGCTGCGACGTCTGTGCATACCATAACTTTTGGAATGTTCTTGTCAGATTTGATTTCAATGCCGAAATCATCGATATCTTCTTCAAAAGCGCCAAAGTCATCTTCATTATCAAAGTCAAACGACTCTTCCTCTTCCTCGTTCTCGTCTTCGCTGTTTATAGCCTGTCCAGCTTTACGAAATAGTGCCAGATTCTCTGCCCTGGCTGCACTATTCAATTCTCCATGATAAGATAAACTTTTAATTCCACCCTCGGTCAAACCATGCTGAACGGCTCTACAAGAACTGACAGTATTACAGAAAACTAAAGTCAGTCCATCTGCACCACCCTTTTTCTTATCCATTGAAGTCAACGCCGATCCAGCACCGCCGCTATTTCCAACGAGATCAACCAATAGACTGAGCTTATCTGAATTTCCGACATCAATAAAGACTTGACGTAATCGTGGAACAGCCCTATGCAATCCTGGAGCAGTCAAAACCCTCATATTCTTTGGCAAAAGAATTTTTACAAGGTGACCGTCCTCGCCGCCACTATTTGGTATCTGTTTCTTATAATTTTTCTTTGGTGCAACGCTGTCATCTCTCAACAATCTACGAACTGCATTCGTCATGGTAGCGCTTGTCAAAATAACTTGCGGTGACCCAGGTACCACGTCTACATTGTCGACGTTAACCTTGTTCGAATTGAATGACCCCTTTTGTTTGTACAGTAATGGATGCATAACCTTTCCAATATCATCTTGAAATCCTTGTTCTAACATTGTATCGACTTCATCAATGACAATGAATTTGACATCTCCGAGGAAGACTGAGCCATCGTCCCAATGTTTCACCAGACGTCCTGGAGTAGAAACGAGAATGTCTAATGGTCTATTGAGACGTTTGCGCGCTTTCCCAAAGTCCTCTCCACCGACCAAATAAGTAGTGGATAATTTTATGGTATGAGATAAAGATTTGAGCACAGAAGCAATTTGGGCTGTCAGTTCTCTAGTGGGGGCAAGGATTATCGCCCTGGGTCTTTTGGGTTTCCTCATATTGGAATTATCACCATCATTGGCCATTAATACTTCTTGCGCTTTCAGTGCTTGTACAATTGGAATGAGATACGCCAACGTTTTTCCAGATCCAGTTGCAGCTGCAAATGCTATGGATTGCATATTCCTTTCAGCATTAAAATTTGTAGAAAGTTCACTCGCACATCCAGAAAGGATTGCAGGGATTGCCATTTTTTGTACTGGAGTAGGACCTTCTGCAAATCCCAGACCACCGTCGACTGCTGATTTCACTAGGAACTGAGATAGATCTTGAGTGAGTCCAAGTTTACCCCATTCGATGTCAGGTGCATCGGCATTGTCGTTGCTGGGGAGAGAATCGTCGAAAGCAGATTTAGGTGCTTTAAATGGCATCCGCGATTTGGATGCGTAGGACGCATCGGATTTTGGCTGTTTGACATATTCTTCTGATGATGTTTCAGATGCTTCAGAGAAAAGTCTACTATTCCTCTGATTCGTATTCTTTCCAAAAGAGCAAGATACTCTGTCAAAAGATGTGACTGCAATGGATCTTGAATATATTCTGCTAGCCGGAGCAAATGCAGCCCCGCCACCAATTAATCTTGTGAGCAAACTTGCCATGATTATGGTATCTATTTTAATAATCATGTGGAGAGATAATGGTTGAAGCGCAGTGAATACACGTAGATACAATCAATACGTTCAAGAGATACATTTACTGTTCTGTGCGCCATCATCATCGGAGGTTTGAATTTTCACAAGCAAAAAATGTGTGGAGGGGCCGAAACTATCCAACCTTCAGGGATGGTTCAAGAAGCTAGCCCATATCCTCAACTGACTGTACATACTTACTTGTAACTTAGCGCGGACAGACTGACCAGCCACTAACCGGGAGTTTGGTTTTGTACGGCTTGAATTGTTTCACTCTCCGCCCTACGCCAGTCTGTCCTAAAACTACAATTGAATTCAAGTATCTGTCCAAATCCTTGACACTGCTATTTGAAAGACAACTACTGACAACCTCAACCTCATCCCATCAGCGTCTACCTTTTTTTCAATTCATGAGTGATAATACGCCTGCAAAAAAGCTTAACACAGGCGCAAAGTCGTTTGTACCATCGGTATGTTTCGTGTCGATTTTCTGCGGAATTCCAGGAATTCATTTAGGGTTCATGTCTTTTTACCTTCACGAATGATATTGAATGTAAAAACTAGCAGGAGTTGTGCCATTTACAATGTTCGAGATCTGTGCACTTTGCACTTCTTCAAGTCACGTAAAGTTTACCTGAAAATTATTCACATGCATCTTCAATCATCTCATATTTTCTTTATCGACAGGCTCTAAAGGCATCTGCTCCATCATGGACTCCAACTCCCACTAAGAAAGATAAAAAAGATAAACCAGCAAAAACTGCTGCATCAGTTGTCGCCGCTCCTGCACCTGCTCCTGTCAAGAAGGGAGAAGCTACCCCTGCTCCTGCCAAGAAGGAAAAGAAGGAAGAGGCTCCCCCTGCCAAGAAGGAAGAAGCTCCTCCCAAACCAGCAGCTCCCGCACCTAGCGTATGGGGCAGAAAGTCATCTAGTGCAATCCGTTCAGCACCTACTGACGACCAAAAATCTAAAATCGAAGCATCTAAAGCACAGACTTACGAACGTAGTGATCGTGGACAAGGACGCCGCCATCAGGACAACAGAGATGATAAGGGTGGCCGCTATCATGACAACAACAGAGATGATAAGGCTGGCCGCTATCAGGACAACAGAGATGACAAGGGTGGCCGCCATCAGGACAACAACAGAGATGATAAGGCTGGATGGAGAAACACCAAGAAACAAGACGGTAATTGGAGCCGCGGAAAGAAGCAGGAAGTAGAAAAGAAAGATGATGGATGGCAACGTGGAAAACTTGTGCCTCTTGACCTCATCAAACCTGATGAGGGTGATTGTGACGCTGATAAGGCTGTCAAGCGTGTAACTGTTTTAGAGTTGTTGACCATGAGGCTCTCTTTTGTTGCGCCACCCTTGATTTGGGAAAATGAGGGAGTTCAGGGTCCACCAGATGAATGCAGGTGGATCTCTGATACACGTGTACAAGAAATTGATTCCATGGCAAATAAGCAGAGATTGGGAGGTGATGTCAGTTCACACAAGAAGAAAAAGAAGGATATCCATGATACTGCTCCAAAATTGGAAGACTGCAAGCCTTTGGAGGTGAACGAGGGCACCCGATGGATGGCAAACGTGTTCAAAAAAGAAGTAGAGGCAGTCGAAGAGGAATCAGATGCAGCTGTTCTGAAGAAGGGCCTCTTGATTTTGAACAAGCTTTCTCTTACCAAGTTTGATAAATTATCTGATGCCTTCATCGATACTGGAATTGGAAGGAATGTCGAGTGCTTGGCTGGTGCTATTGAGTTGGTTGTTAAAAAAGCACAAGATGAGCCACATTTCGCAGCCATGTATGCTGCTCTATGTCTGAAATTATCGCGTACTCCAATGGACTTTGAAGAACCTGGCAAGAGAAAGAAGTTTAAGAAGATGCTTTTAACTGAATGCCAGAAGGAATTTGAGACTGATACCAGTACAAAAATTGCTGAAGCCACGAAAGATGTCGAGGAAGAAGCAGACAAAAATTTCAAAGCCATGCTTATCAAGAAACATTATTTGGGACACATGAGATTCATTGGAGAACTCTACAAGGGTGATTTGATTAATATTAAGATCATGCTAATGGTCTTACCCCAGTTGCTCGAAGGTAACGACAGTGCGGCAGTTGACGAAGAGAAAGTGGAATGTTTTGCAAAACTCATGACAGTCATTGGACGGATTCTTGAGAAACAGAGTGTGGGGCAAAGAGATATTGGGAAAAAAGAAAATTATGAGAAACTAATGAAGTGCTGGGACACCGTTGAAATGTTTGCTGGCAACAAGTCCGGTGGGCCGGATATCAGTAATAGGATCAAATTCATGCTTCAAGACCTTATTGAAATGAAAGAAAATGGTAAGTTTTTCTTGATAAGCAAAGTTTGACTCATTGAAATGTTGATCATTTTCTCACGACATTGTTCGCAGGATGGGCTTCTAGAAGGGAAGAGGAATCTGCCAAGACGATCGCGCAGATTCATAAGGACGCTGCTAAGGAGGCACGTAGAGGAGGAGGTTCCTCAAAAAGTATGAACCGTTCCATGAGTAACAACAGTTTTAGGCAAGCGAAACCCACTGTTGACAAAGATGGATTTGTGGAGGTTGTCAATCCCAGCGGAGGGTTCAACCGCAGTCAGTCGTTAGGAAACTTTCATCGAAACGGCTCTCGTAACAACTTGAAGCAGTCAAAATCCAAGTCATCAAAGGCACCAACAGGTTCATTCGCTGCGTTGAGTATTGAAGAAACCAGCAGTAAGAAAAAGGATATTGCCAAGACTGTTGAGAAGAAGGCAAAGGAGTACTTGAGTCCCAAGGAGTGTGGTGACAAGATGAAGAACTATTTGAAAGAATATTTTGTCGGTGGTGATGCTGATGACGCAGTTCTATCGATACATGAACTCATTGGTGCCGGCGATGAAGGTTCAATTGATCGTGGTGCAAAGGCACTAGAACAGAGTATTCTCATGGTATTGGAAATGAAGGCTGAAGACGTTGAAAAATTCCTTGTCATCATTTGTCGATGCTACAATGAGAAGAAGATCGATAAGGCCTCTATCCCTCCTGGCCTCAATGATCCCCTTGAATTTTTAACTGATGTTGCGATAGATGCACCCCTCGCAACTACGCACATGGCTAATATCGTATCTGCTTTGATTAAGGCTGGAGCAATTTCGTTTGATTATTTATTGACCTCCCCAGAATGGTTCCGTACAGACTGCGGCGCCGCAGCTTTTGGGAGCAAAGTTTTGAAGGCGCTTGGAGAGGATGCAACATCTGACTCTTCAAATGTAGATGTGATTGAGAAGCTAATGACTGATGATGATAGGGCCCAATTCCCAACAGCAGCTGATCTCATTGCTGCTTAGATTATGTACTGTCGCTATTCTCGTTATCTTGATGGTCGTCAAATCAAGTACGTGTAGTATTTAAAAGCATAATAACAGAAACATTTGAAAAGTGTTTATTAATAAACATGTTAGACTTTGAACTTGATTGATCTTATCTTTATTGAAAACTGAAAGTAAGTTGCGACTTTAACTTACAACTTTCGATTCATTCACTTCAGTAAACTATACTGAACTTTTACTCATAACTTCTCTATGCAATATTTATTTTGTTTATCATAAATCATATTATATTATTGATTATTGTGCTTGGTCGCTT
>Ga0209712_10005289_pt1 | contig 10112 bp, 8 predicted proteins | sample ArcOceMetagenome_FD_187443 | JGI IMG/M metagenome (GOLD analysis project Ga0209712, IMG submission 187443) | Marine eukaryotic phytoplankton communities from Arctic Ocean - Arctic Ocean - Greenland ARC118M Metagenome (SPAdes) (version 2) | ecosystem: Environmental > Aquatic > Marine > Oceanic... | reverse complement strand
TATTCTTTGCAAACTAACTTAAAGTCATGTTGGCTTTGTTCAACTGATTTTTTGTCATATACGTCTAGGTCAGTTCCCCAATGATGACGACTAGCCCCAGGCAACGCCGACCATGTGAGGATCGCGAGTATCTTTTCTTGGTCAGACAGGGCAGTGGCATCGATGGTGTTTTCATTGACATCCAACAAGGTTACTTTACCTGACCATTTACTTTGCCAAATTTTCAATTGACGCTCGAAGCTTCTGTAACTGCTGACAATTTGTATATCAACATTATCTTGTGCTGCAGCCGCTTGCATTTTCTTGAATGCACCACAGACTTTGGGTAAAAGTCGAAAGCCGTTTTGGCATTCGACTAATAGACTTTCATTTTTACCAAAGATGTGCGCTTGGTTTATCACGCTAACAACCGTTGCAATATGTCTTGATAAATATCAGCAAGCGTATCGAGATCGTCAATTTTAACACATTCATCAATTTTGTGGATGGTGGCGTTAACAGGTCCAAGCTCAATGACTTGGGCTCCGGTTGGTGCAATAAAACGTCCGTCAGAAGTGCCTCCCGCGGTTGATAATTGGGTTTCTCGACCTGTGCAGTGTTTGATGGCTTGTTGTGTGGCTTTAACCAGCTCGCCAGAGTCAGTTAAAAAAGGCTGGCCATTAAAGGTCCAATCAATGTCGTAATCGAGTTTATGGGCATCTAATACTTGGGTCGTTCTGGTGATTAACATCTGGTCTGTCACTTCAGTAGAAAATCTAAAGTTAAAACAGATTTTTAATTCACCAGGAATAACATTACCGGCACCTGTGCCGCCATTGATATTAGATATTTGAAAACTAGTAGGCGGGAACGATTCATTGCCCCTGTCCCAAGTGGTGTTAGCTAGTTCTGCAAGTGCCAGCGTTGACTCGTGAATAGGGTTTCTGGCTAAGTGAGGGTAGGCGACATGGCCTTGGATACCCTTAACAAGTAAATCAGCGGTGAGTGAACCTCTGCGTCCATTTTTGACAATATCACCGACTTCGCTCGTGCTTGATGGTTCACCAACTAAACACCAAGTGATTTTTTCGTTTCTGGCTTCTAATGTATCTATGACCCTAGTAGTGCCATTAATAAAAGGTCCCTCTTCATCACTCGTGATTAAAAAAGCAATTGAGCCCTTATGCTGCGGATTGGCTTTTACAAACTTTTCCGTGGCCACTAACATTGCAGCCAAACTGCCTTTCATATCTGCTGCACCACGGCCATAAATATAGCCATCTTTTTCGGTGGCATCAAAGGGTGGAGTTTGCCAATTACTTTCTGGGCCTGTAGGTACAACATCTGTATGCCCAGCAAAACAAAATAGTGGTTCATTTGTTCCCTTGCGAGCCCAAATGTTTTTAGTATCGGCAAAGGTTAAATCTTCAATTACAAAGCCTAAAGGTTTAAGGATATTAGCCATCATTTCCTGACAACCCGCATCTTCAGGAGTAACAGATTTCCTATTGATTAAGTTTTTAGTCAAATCAAGTGTGTGGCTCATGAGAAAACCTCTGAAAATTGGTCTGCTTTAAAACCAATGAAATATTTATCATTATGGATCAGTATGGGACGTTTTATCATAGCTGGATGTTCAAGCATTAGTGCCATGGCAGAGATTTTATCAAGCCCTTGTTTTTGTTCTTCACTTAACTGACGAAAAGTAGTTCCACGTTTGTTAAGCATGATTTCCCAGCCCAAGGTTTGTTCTGTTTGCTCAAGCCAATTGGTGTCGAGTCCGTCTTGTCTGTAATCGTGGAAAACATAGTTGATATTGTGTGCAGATAACCAAGCGCGTGCTTTTTTGATGGTATCGCAGTTTTTAATGCCGAACAGAGTGGTCATAGTGTCCTAATTTTGTTACTGATATCGTTTGTGCACTGACTATAACGATAAAGTGTAAGGCAGGTAAAGGAACAAACCAATCCTTTTAGTTAACTGTTATTCCTAATTTATATGTAAACAGTTATCATTTTATCTTGTTAGCGATAACTTGAAAATAGTGCGCTTGAATGCATTTTATTTTATCGCTACCAAGAAAGGTGATAGAACATAAAATACTGAATAGTTGTCTTTTCATCTTAACCAGAAAAATTAGGCCAGTGGCTGTTTTTGCTCAACGTTATTAGTTTGTTTAACGTCTCTCATAAATCCTTCACCCATCATAAAGTGAGAATCAATCCCTCGCTATATTTGTAGCTTTAAGCCATTTACGTCTTTATATTTTAATTGATTCGCTTGTTCTGGGAATTGCATCAAAGTGCCAGCGAAAGATGTTAATTTTTATTGATCAGAAGGTTTGAGCGATGCCTTCGCCAAAAAGCCGTTCAGTAAAAAGTGCATGTGGCACCTTATCAAATGGCAGAACTGTGCACGTTAATAGGCTATAAGTGTTAATAACTTTTTATGACATGGCAGTGAACTAGCTTTTACAAGGCGACTAAACAATCCCATCGTAATCATTATTCTTGAAACCAGCTGATAGGGCTTGTTAGTGTGTAGTTTGAGAACTAATTTTTAGCATAGCGAAATATTGCACTTCATTTTTTGGGTATGATAGCAAAACAGTCGTCGGTAATGATATCAAGTTGGGTTTATCCACTGTTCCTGTGGATAACTCTGTTGAGTACTGTTTATATGTCGGTTAATAAACTGATATATATAGAGAAATCCCTGTTGGTTGCAAAACACTCGATAGCTAAAAGCTTGATTGAAATTGCAGCATTTAACGGGGGGGATTATAAATAATACTCAGATAGGTATATTAAATTTTCTGATTTAGATGCATCTATTGCACAAGTTGTTAAACTTAAAGACAGTTTTTTAACTGCTATAAAAGACTCAGTGATAACAGTCATTACATCATTTTAAGAACTCCGTAAGTCACGGTGTGTGCCGTCTATGCTGGGATTATAATAAATACTAGCGTTTGAATAAAAGGAAGAGTATGCAGGTTTTGGATGTTTATGCTGGAAAAAATGCCCTAGCACGTATTAAACAAGAGGGCTTTAGTGCTGATTTATTTGATTATATGTTGGGGGCATCTGGCGGGCCTAAGTGGTTTGTGTTGGCGGGTCTTGACCGTTATATATTCCCTAATTTTTTCGCTGGGCGAACTAGGCCTTTAAATGTTATTGGTTCCTCAGCGGGGGCGTTTAGATTTGCCTGTTTTGCTCAAAACGACCCATTGTCAGCGATTAATCGCTTAGCAGAGCGCTATTCTCACACCGTCTACTCTGATAAACCGACCGCTAAAGAAATCACTGCAAAAGGTACTGCACTGTTAAATTATGTACTAGGTGAAAATGGTTGCGAAGAAATCATCAACAACCCAGTCATTAAAGCGCATTTTATTGTGGCAAAGTGCATGGGTTTAACTCAGTTCGAAGCAAAACCATTACAAATGACAGGTTTAATTGCCAGCGCTAGTGCAAATGCCCTAAAGCGGAAATGGTTAGAAAAGTTTTACCAGCGTTTTTTGTTTTCATCGCCTAATTCTAATTTAATGGTCAATGATCCTGTTAATATGAACTCATATTCTGTTCCTCTTACTGCCAAAAATTTACCGCAGGCCTTGATGGCGTCAGGTTCTATTCCTATTGTGATTGAAGGTGTAAAAAATATTGATGGTGCACCACCTGGAATGTATAGAGATGGCGGTATTATTGATTATCACTTTGATTTAACCTTTGGTCCGCAAAAAGGCTTAGTACTTTATCCTCACTTTTACTCAAAACCTATACCTGGCTGGTTCGATAAGTCGCTTAAAAAGCGACTTCCACATGCAAACAGCTACAATGACGTAGTCATGTTGGTACCTTCTGACGAGTTTGTATCTAGTTTACCTTATGGCAAAATTCCCGACAGAAAAGACTTTGAAGTCATGTCCTCAGGGCAACGTATTAAATATTGGCAAACCGTTATTGCTCAAAGTGACATTTTAGGGGAGGCGTTTAAAGATATGTGTGACAATCAAAAAATAGCTAACTATATTAAACCTATTGAGTTTGGTTAAACACAATGATTGATGTTATTGACTTAGGATAAAAAAATATAGTAATGAAACTAGGTTTAGTTAATATATATTTGTTGGCATCAAACACTTCTATTTAAAGTTTCCACACATATTTGGCTTCTACCTGCTTCTTTAGCTTTGTATAAAGCGTCATCGGCTGAGGATATGAGCTCACTGAGTTTTTCATGATAATTTGAACTGGCCAAACCTGCACTAAAACTACAATTAAAGGTTTGTTTACCAACGGTATAATTGATCTGTAAAAAAGCGGTTAATATCTTATTTATCTTATTTTCGATAATTTTGTGATCAGCGTTAGTAAACACCACCATAAATTCTTCTCCTCCATAGCGGCCTACATAATCAGTATCACGTACCGACTGTAATAATAATTGTCCTAAAGATATCAGAACTTTATCTCCACTCACATGGCCGAATTTATCGTTTACTTCTTTGAAATGATCTAAATCAATCATCACCACCACAGTAGGTGTCTGTTGGCGTAACGTCAGTCTCATAGAATGAGCCGCGGCCTCCATGATTTGTCCATGGTTAAGTACACCGGTTAAACTATCCCTAGATGCAAGGTATCGAATTTCTTGTCCTCTTTGAATACGACTATCAACCTGTTCTACGATAAGGTTAGGAGGGGTGTTTTTGGGGATGACATCATCAGCACCACATTCTAATACCTCAAGTTTGGTTTTGATGCCATCGTCAGAAGTGAGAAAAATGATCGGCACATAATCATATTTAGCTTGTTGGCGAAGTACACGTGCTACTTCCAGACCACTTATGTTTGGCATGTGGATATCTAATAAAAACACATCAGGATGAAAAGATTCTAATTCAGTCATAATTGAATCGGCTCTGGTTATTGCCAGCACTTCAACGTTTTCGTCCTCTAGCAAAGTCTTATAAAAATTTCCTTGTAGGATTTGGTCATCTAAAAGTAAAATTCTATAGGGTCGAATCAAATCTATCTTGAATTTTTTACGAATTTTGGATACTAAAGTAGTGATATTAACGGGTTTTAAAAGATATTCCTTTACCTTGGATCTTACTGCTAAAAGTCTATTTTCAAAGGAACTTGAGGAAGATAAAACAAATACATCGGTATCGAACGTTTTGAGTTTGGCAGCAAAAGAAAAAATTTGTTCACAGTGGTTAGTTGAGTTATCTGTATCAATTAACACTAAATTGAATTTATTTTGTTCTAACTCTTTTTCGAGCTGTTCGATTGAATCGAACTGATTGATTTTAAAACCAAATCCAGCAAGAAGTTTTGCGTTAACCACTGATGTGTTTTTATTGTCATCAATTAAAGCAATATTTATATCACGATAAGACTGCGAATTGATTTCATCTCTGATTTTTTTTGGCTCGCGCAATTTACCTAAAGAAAACGTTTCTTCTTTTAACACAAGTAAAGGATTCGGATTACTTCTTGATGCCTCAATAATCGCATTCATATGGATATCAACAGAGGGAGCGATGCTTTTTAAAATGTTGACTTTTTCTTCGCAGGGGGCCACCTCTTCTTCGATCAATCTGAGCAGGTCACTCAGTACTAAAAACTTAAGTGAACCACTAGATCCTCTGAGGCTGTGTATTTCAAACCTAAACTTTTTGACTGCTTCCAAAGTTTGAGATGTTCTAGCGTTCAACCATAACTTAGTCAAAATTGCTAGCTTGTCATTATACTCAGCAATAAAAGTGATACGAAACTCTGCTAGTTTCTGTTCCATCTTAGAACTCATTTCGCTCTTTCCGTTTTTAAGCAACAAAAATATAAATGTTAAACACAATACATGTAAGTAATTTACTGATTTTTAGCTTACATGTACAGGAAATTATGAAGGTATACAGGTTTAAATGGCGAGCATCAGAAAGTTTCACGAGTACATATAATATTACAATTCAAAATATTGAATTAGAACCAACCTAATTAGATTTAAAGCAAATACAGATTAATGTTATTAAGCCTGTGAATCGATAGTTTGATATAGATCAATATTCCCTAGAATCTTTGAGTCTTAATCAAGTGAGCAAGTTAAATTATTCTTCATGTAAGTCAGATCTTCGTTCAATAGGTAAATTTAATATGTATAGTTATCATAATATTATAGTCGCACTGGATCTTTTTTTTGATCACAAACCTATATTAGATCGAGCGTTGTATATTGCACAAAGTTCGTCGCAAATTAGTCTTATTTATGTGACTTCCCCACAGATTTACTTGGAATCATATGGGCTTGGTATAGGTACAGATTTTGTTAACGATAATCAAGAAACTGCAAAAGCAACACTATTAGAATTGGCCAAAACGCACCATATCCCAGACGAACAAGTATATGCACCTATTGGTTCAGCAGTTGATGAAATTCATTTATTGTCTGAAAGTGTCAAAGCTGATTTGATTGTTTTGGGTACTCATGGCCAAAGTGGTTTGAAGTTATTACTAGGCTCCACTGCCAATGGTGTATTGCATGGTGTGAAATGTGATGTGTTGGCAATTAAAATTTAAGCAGAAATTATCAGCATCACTAACATCAGGTAATCATTATGATCTCATCCAACTCACGTTACGTTAGTCAAATCACACGAGATACATTAGCCTTGATCCTAGCAGGAGGTAAAGGCAGTCGTTTGTGTGAATTAACTCAATATCAGGCTAAACCTGCAATTCATTTTGGTGGAAAATTCAGAGTGATTGACTTTTCCTTGTCGAATTGTATTAATTCAGGGGTAAGGCAGATTGGGGTCATGACCCAATACAAAGCCTATTCATTAATACGTCACTTGTCGCGAGGATGGGGGCATTTAAACCGAGAGCTAGGTGAATACGTTGAGCTCTTACCTGCGTCCCAGCAATATTCTCCCAGTTGGTATGAAGGTACGGCGGATGCGCTGTATCAAAATATTGAGTTTATTCGTGAGCATGCACCTAAGTATGTTGTTGTGCTGGCAGGTGATCATATTTATAAAATGGATTATGGGGATATGTTAGTCCAACATGTTGAAAGTGCAGCAGATATGACGATATCTTGCATCGAGGTGCCAGTGATCGATGCGGCGGGTGCCTTCGGTGTGATGTGCGTGGATGAACACAACCGGATCACTGATTTTCATGAAAAACCTGATAAACCTTGTCCCCTCGAAGACAAACCTGAATACACGCTGGCATCCATGGGAAATTATGTGTTCAATACTGAATTTCTTATTCAGCAACTAATTGCGGATGCTAAAAACACAGACTCGCAGCATGATTTTGGTAGAGATATTATTCCTGCTGCAATTAATACTAATCATGTGATGGCGTTTAGGTTCCTTTCTGATGATGGGCAATTTGCTCCGTATTGGCGGGATGTGGGAACCTTAGATGCATTTTGGCAGGCGAATATGGATCTTGTTGCTATTACCCCAGAATTAAATATCTATGATCAAGACTGGCCTATTTGGACACATCAGAAACAATCACCTCCAGCTAAATTTATTTTTAATGATTATGGCCGTCGTGGTTTTGCAGTGGACTCGATTGTGTCAGGTGGTTGTATTGTTTCTGGTGCTGAAATTAGTCAATCATTGTTGTTTTCAGATGTGCATGTTCACTCGTATAGTAAAATTGAAAAATCAGTGATCCTGCCTCAAGTTGATATTGCTCAACATGTTAAAATTAATCGCTCAATTATTGATGCAGGCTGCAAAATACCTGAAGGAATGAGCATCGGGATAAACAAAGCACATGACATTGCAAGAGGGTTTCGTATCAGCCAAGATGGCATAGTATTAGTGACCAAAGACATGCTTAACAAAGAAAATAACCAACAAGGTTTTTAAGACAGTAATATTCAACATAGGATCCCTCCATAACTGCCAGTTTAAGTCTATAAGTACTTTCCGAAGTAAATTACGCAGAATAGCGAATACCGCCACACTCAGCTAATCTTTATTATCTAATCTTGATTTATATCAAAGGCAATGGAAATTAACCTTTGACCTACCTTCATGGATTGTAAAATGCCTATAACTAAAACCCAGCAACCTTCACTTTGCCAACACTGCACCACGTCTGGCGTGAACTTTAGTCAACTTAAAAGTAAAGCAGAACCAAAGATAACATCTCATAAGGTATACCATAAGTCAGATGAACTATTTAGATCTGGGCAAACATTTGCTGCTATTTTTATCTTGAGAAGTGGGTCAGCAAAATCTTCAGTATTAGCTAATTGTGGTAATGAGCAAATAAGCAGCTTTCACTATCCCGGTGATTTGATTGGTCTGGATGGTTTTGACAGTGGATCCCATGCACAATCGATAAAGTTCTTGGAAACCAGCAGTGTCTGTCGAATCGGCTTAGAAGAGTTAGATAAGGCCATGGCGAATTCAGCAAGCATCAGACTAAACTTACTACAGGGCATCAGTCATGCACTCAATCATGAAAACAAGTTCTTACTCAGTTTAAACAATATGAACTCTGCAAAGCGGCTTATCTCATTTCTATTGGACTTGTCTACACAATTTGAAGCGAGAGGGTTATCTGGCAAGATGTTTGATTTGAGTATGACTCGAGTAGATATAGCCAATTATTTAGGCATGGCGATTGAAACAGTTAGTCGGTTGCTCACTCAGTTACACAATGAACATATAATTGAAGTGGAAAAACGCCGCGTCAAAATTGTGGACCTTAGAAAACTCCATCAATGTCTATTAGATGAACCTGTATCTTATAATTTACTTGCAGCAAAAACTCGTCAACCTTGCAACATACAAGCTTCGGTTGCCTAAACTTTTTGCGACAGAGTTAAATAGGTAGGTTTTGTTTTAGCTTAAACTCATTCAGGGCATCTAAAGCTTCACAGCCTTAGACCATTGATGGTTCGCCACCCATTAAAATTGCTACGCCTATTACTTCTAATGTCTATTACCTATTAGCTCCTGCGTTTAATGCATCATGAACATGAAAAGTAATGGAACCGTCACAATGATTGCTGTGGCAATACCCAGAGCAATCATTTTTTATGATTTTGTATCCAGAGCATCGGTTGCAACAGCCGAAGAATGTAATGGTCCAAAGCCAGTCATAACCTCTGGTATTTCTGATATAAGATTCACACTGAGTACTTTTAGTTGTTCATATCCTTTAATATGTTTGGTCGTTGTCATAGTCGTCTCCAATAAGCTGAAGTTAAGTATGTTTTTTACCGACTCGTTTATATTGATACTAATCAATTAACTTTAAATTTCAAACCACACTATTTTGAACGCTACCATCTCGTTCGAATTGACTGATATTCGAAAGGGTTGTTTGTGCGATGTTGAGCATCGCTTCTTGAGTAAAAAAGCCTTGATGACTGGTAACAATGACATTTGGGAAGGTAGTTAATCTGGCTAACAAGTCGTCTTGTATACCTTGAGCAGAAAAGTCTTCAAAAAACAAAGCTTCTTCTTCTTCATAAACGTCAAGCCCCAATAAACCTACTTTACCCGATTTAAGTCCATTTATGATGGCTTTGGTATCAACAAGTTTGCCTCTACTGGTATTAATTATAGTGACGCCATTACGCATTTTGGTTAACGCTTTTTGACCTATCAGATGATAGGTGTCCGGGGTGAGTGGGCAATGCAGTGAAATAACATCAGCAGAGCTAAGCAGTGTGTCGAGAGGAGCATATTTAACACCAGACTTAATGCACTGTTTATTGTGAAGTACATCATAAGCAATAACTTTGCAGCCAAAACCTAGCATGATGTTAGTAAAAGCTTGACCAATTTTACCTGTGCCTATTACCCCAACTGTTTTACCGTGTAAGTCAAAGCCCATTAAGTTACGTAAGGAAAAATCCCCCTCACGTATGCGATTATGAGCACGGTGAATGCCTCGATTTAAACATAACAACAAACCCACCGCATGTTCTGCCACTGCATAAGGTGAGTAGGCAGGAACGCGCACCACATGTAGTGAAAGTCTTTTCGCACAGGCCATATCCACATGATTAAATCCCGCTGAACGAAGAGCTATAAGCTCAATCCCTTTATCCTTTAACTTATGCAACACCTGTGCATTTAAATTATC
>Ga0209712_10005288_pt1 | contig 10114 bp, 8 predicted proteins | sample ArcOceMetagenome_FD_187443 | JGI IMG/M metagenome (GOLD analysis project Ga0209712, IMG submission 187443) | Marine eukaryotic phytoplankton communities from Arctic Ocean - Arctic Ocean - Greenland ARC118M Metagenome (SPAdes) (version 2) | ecosystem: Environmental > Aquatic > Marine > Oceanic... | reverse complement strand
GTAAACGTCAATAATGGCGGTAGCAATCGCTCTTCAAATTTATTTCATGCGCTATTTTTAGTGGTATTTATTGTTCTTTTTAGTACCGAACTCACACGAATTCCACTCACCGCCTTGATGGCAATTCTTGTCTATACAGGCTATAAACTAGCATCACCAGATGTCGTTCGTCGTATTTTTACCATTGGAAAAGAACAGCTCATCATCTTCTTTGCAACCCTATTTGTTACCTTAAAAGTAGGCTTGATTTCTGGAATTGTTGCGGGCTTAATTGCCACCTTTATTATTCATATTGTGATCACAAAAAGTCTTGCTTTATTTATAAAAAATATTCTCAAACCAAATGTATTAATGTTCAAGGAAGAGGATGGAAGTTATTTTTTGAGTGTGAAACATTTTTGTAGTTTTTTGAATTTTAACATCCTTAAAAATAAACTAGAAGCCATTCCCGAACAAAGCGATGTGATTGTTGATTTTTCGTTGTGTGGTTTTGTGGACCATTCCGTGATGGAAAATATTCATGATTATCAAGAGTTATTTCATAAAAAAGGAGGAAATATTGGCGTGATTGGATTGGATATTTTAGGTACAAAATCAGAGCACCCATTTGCGTTGAGACGTTTGTTACCACTTCAAAATATTATGCCTGATAACAAAACAAAACGTCAAAATAATCTTGAACTCGTCGCAACTGATTTTGAATTAACTTACGAACCGTTGAAGCGCAGAAACAGTGCGTTCTTAGAAAATTTCATCTATTTTAAAACAAAAAAGGTGGAGCATATTTTTAATCAACTTTCAGGGAAAAACGACCCCTATCGATTGTTTGACATCACATTTTCTGAAGGTGAGTTTATCGCCAAGGAAGTTGTCAGATCCACTATGCTTTATATAAAAACGTCCACAAATGTTCCTGTGTTTACATTGGACCGAGAGGGCTTGTTAGAACGGTTTTATGCATTGGCTGGCTATAAAGATATTGAGATTAAAAACCACGCTGATTTCTCGAAACGGTTTTATTTAAGAGGCGAAAATGCGAAAGAAATTAGATCCCTTTTCACAGACGAACTCGTGCGGTTTTTTGAAAGCAACGCCTATTATCACATAGAATCGAGCAAAGACGGGTTGTTGATTTTTAATAAAGAACGCATCGCGAGCATCAAGGAAATCAAAGCATTGTTGGACTTTGGAGTTCGGTTAAATGCAATCATAAACAAAGTTTAAGATGAAACTATACCCTATCAATGTTGGCAATTTTAAATTAGATGGGGGGGCAATGTTTGGTGTTGTACCAAAAGCGATCTGGAATAAAACAAACCCAGCCGACAAAAATAACATGATTGATATTGCGTCTCGCTGTTTGTTAATCGAAGACGGAAACCGTTTGATTTTAATTGACACGGGGATGGGAACCAAACAAAGCGATAAATTTTTTAATTACTATTACCGTTGGGGAACGCACTCATTAGATGGGGCACTCGCTTCACATGGGTTTTGTAGAGACGACGTCACAGATGTGTTTTTGACCCACTTACATTTTGATCATTGTGGGGGTTGTGTGCAATGGAATTCGGATAGAGCGGGCTATGAAATTGCCTTTAAAAACGCTGCGTTTTGGAGCAACGAGGACCACTGGCATTGGGCAACAAATCCAAATAAACGAGAGCATGCTTCTTTTTTGACGGAGAATATTATGCCCATAGAAGCAAGTGGACATTTAAAGCATATCCCTGTTCCGGACGGAGATATATTGCGAAATACGAGTTTGGGGTTTGATGTGTTTTTTGCCAACGGACATACCGACAAACAGATGATTCCTATGATTTCCTACAAAGGAAAAACTATTTGTTTTATGGCTGATTTACTGCCGACCGTTGGACATATTTCTGTACCCTTTGTCATGGGGTACGACACAAGACCGCTGCTAACTTTGGACGAAAAAGATCGTTTTTTAAAACTCGCTGCGGATCAAAATTATTATTTACTTTTGGAACATGACGCTCATAACGAATTAATTACCGTCAAGCATACCGAAAAAGGAGTGCGCCTTAATAATATTTACGCCTTTAATAATCTATTTTAATCTTAAAAAAAATGAACCCAAACCTACACAAACCACTTCAAGGAATCGCCTATTTTTTGGGTGTATTCTTTATTTTGAGCTGCGGATCAACTGCCGCCATCTTATCAACCCCCATTGAGAATATTGATTTAATTCCACTTAAAGCGGTAGAGCTTACGGACGCCGAAGAAAAAGAATGGAGTCATTTGGATCTCAAAACAGATACAATCCCAGGGATTAGCTTACATAAAGCCTATAAAGAATTGGTGAAACCAAAAAGTAAAACGGTGATTGTAGCGGTTATTGACTCTGGAATTGATATTGATCATGAAGATCTAAAAGATACTATTTGGGTCAATGCTGATGAAATTCCTAACAATGGAAAAGACGATGACAACAATGGATACATCGACGATGTGAATGGTTGGAATTTTCTAGGGGAGTCGAACAACGAACAATTAGAATACGTGCGATTGATCGCAAGTGGCGATACAACCCACCCGCGCTTTGCAGGGGCTAAAGAATTGATGGCAAAAGAACGGGAGAGCACAAGCCGTTCAAAAAGACAATACGATGGAATTATAAGAAAATTAAACGCTTCGGATGCTGCAGTAGCAGATTATTTAAAAAACCCGAACTATACAAAAGAAGATGTGGAAGGCATCTCTACAACAGATAAGACTTTATCGGGGCACGTGAGTATTGTCAAACAGTCCTATGAGTTTGGATTTGAGAGTATGGCTGCGATGATGAAAGATATGAAGCGAGGGCTTAAATCTTTCAATGATCGTTTAAATTATAGTTTAAACATGGACTTTGATGGAAGAAGCGTTGTTGGGGATAACCCTAACGATTTGAACGATCGTTCTTATGGGGATAACGACGTGAGACCGAAAAATGGCCGCAGTCATGGAACCCATGTTTCGGGAATTATAGCAGCCAAACGTAACAATGGAATTGGGATGAACGGGGTGGCTAATAATGTGAAAATTATGGCAATCCGAAATACACCTAACGGCGATGAATACGACAAGGATGTGGCTTTGGGCGTGTATTACGCCGTTGATAATGGTGCTAAAGTTATTAATATGAGTTTTGGGAAAAAGTTTTCCCCTCATAGTGATTGGGTCAGAGACGCCATTGCTTATGCTGCTAAAAAAGATGTGTTGATTATAGCCGCCGCTGGTAATGATGGCAAAAACACTGATGAGAACAATTATTTCCCGAACGATCAAATCGACAATGGCACTGAGGTATCTAATAATTTTGTCAAGGTCGGATCAAACGAACCAAAATATGGCTCTACATTGGCTGCTAGTTATTCGAATTATGGGAAAAATACGGTAGATGTGTTTGCCCCTGGCTCTCAAATTTACTCAACCTATCCTAAAAACAACTACGAATTTGCAAGCGGAACTTCCATGGCGTCGCCTGTGGTTGCAGGTGTGGCTGCTTTGATTTTTTCGCAATATCCGAACCTGAGTGCAGCACAAGTAAAACAAATATTGATAACCTCTGGGATTGCTATTAATAAAAAAGTATCTTTAGGATATGGTACGGTAGTGCCGTTTTCTGAATTGTCAAAATCAGGGAAAATCGTCAATGTTTATAACGCATTAATAATGGCAGCAAAACTGTCTAAATAACTTATAGTATTATGAAAAATATTTTTTGTACGCTTGCTTTTTTAATCGGAATCTCTTCCGTGTACAGCCAAAATAATTTTGAGTATTGGCAACAACATGTGGACTACACGATGGACGTGAAAATGGATGTGAATACATTCAATTACGGAGGTACTCAAAAACTAATTTACACCAACAACTCCCCAGATGATTTAGGGCGTGTGTTTTATCATTTGTTTTACAATGCCTTTCAGCCTGGAAGCGAAATGGATGTGCGCTCCATTACAATTGCAGATGCAGACTCTCGGGTCGAGGATCGGATTAGTAAACTTCAAAAAGAAGATCTTGGATTTTTAAACGTTGTTCGTTTGACCCAAAATAGTGTGCCTTTAAAGTATGTTGTGGCTGGGACGGTGTTGGAGGTTCAATTAAACACGCCTATCAAATCGGGAGAGTCGGCAGTCTTTGAAATGACTTTTGAAGGACAGGTACCGCCTGTGATTCGTCGCTCTGGAAAAAACAGTAAAGAGGGTGTGGCGTTGTCTATGGCACAATGGTATCCAAAAATGGCGGAATATGATTTTGAGGGCTGGCATGCAGATCCTTATATTGGAAGAGAATTTCACGGCGTATGGGGTGATTTTGATGTGAAGCTAACGCTTGATAAAGACTATACGGTTGGCGGCACGGGCTACTTACAAAACCCAAATGAAATTGGGCATGGCTATGGAACTAAGGAAACTAAAAATAAGTCAGACGTGCTAACCTGGCATTTTGTGGCACCGAATGTTCATGATTTTACATGGGCCGCTGATCCAAATTTTATTCATGATACCTTACAAGTTCCTGATGGGCCGCTATTGCATTTTTTATATAAAAAATCTTTAAAACGTAAATACAAAAAACGCTGGAGAGACTTACAGATCCCAACAAGTGAAATTATGCAGTACTACAGCAATACGGTTGGAAAATATCCTTACGAGCAATACTCTGTGATTCAGGGGGGCGATGGCGGTATGGAATACGGAATGTGTACACTTATTACAGGTGAACGTAGTTTTGAAAGCTTGGTAGGCGTGACGGCACACGAAATTGGACATACATGGTTTCAGTTTTTGATGGCTTCAAACGAAAGCAAACACCCTTGGCTGGATGAAGGCTTTGCGGAATACACTTGTACATTTATTGAAAATACCATCTTTGACATAGAGACTGCTGAGCCTCTAAAACGTCATTACGATCGCTACTACGGTCTCGTGAGTAGTGGTAAAGAACAACCCATGAGTACCCATGCAGATCGGTTTGCTTATAACGCAGCTTATAGCATTTCAACTTACAGTAAGGGTGCCTTGGTGTTAGCTCAATTGCGCTATATTGTTGGAGAAGAAAATTTTAAAAAGACCCTTAAAAAATATTTTAAAGATTGGTCCTTTAAACACCCAACGCCCAATGATTTTATACGTTGTGCAGAAAGAACTTCTGGTTTGGAATTGGAATGGTTTTTGACGGATTGGACGCAGACCACAAATACGATTGATTACAGTCTGAAAAGTGCTGTGGCTTTAGAGGGTAAAACCAATATTACATTAGAACGTATTGGATTGATGCCAATGCCCGTGGAAGTTCAAGTGCTTATGAAAGATGGGAGTATAAAAAATTACTACATTCCTTTACAAATGATGCGTGGTGAAAAGCCGCTTCTAAATAGTGAAGTATTATTAAAAGATTGGGCTTGGGCACATCCAGAATACAGTTTTTCTGTAGATGTAGATCCTTCCAAAATTGACACTATTACTATTGATATTAAAAAGGGAACGGCAGATATAAATAAAAAGAACAATCAGCTTAAAGTATTATAAACTATGGAGCGTTTAAAAGGAAAAAAGCAAATAGAGCAGTTGTTTGTAACTGGTAATTCGGTTGGCGCATTTCCTTTGAGAATGGTCTATTTAAAAAGCACTGACAAACATTTGGTTGGGGTTTCTGTGAGTAAGAAACACTTTAAAAGTGCCGTGGACCGCAACCGAATCAAACGCCTTTTGAGGGTGGCTGTAGAGAAACAACTTTCGGTAGCATTGGACGAGTTGGACTCCAAATACTGTTTGATGGTCTTGTATGTTGGCAAGGAAATGCCAGAGTCTTCTCCGCTAAAAGAACAGTTTGAATTTCTAATAAAACGTTTTAATAAAAAAGAATCACATGAGGTTTTATCATAAAAAAAGAGGTGTAATCCTAGGGGTTGTAGCGTTGATTTTTATTTCGACCACGGCCTATAAAAATGATTATTTTGAAATTGCGAAGCAAATAGATATTTTCACTACGCTGTTTAAAGAAGTCAATATGAATTATGTTGATGAAATAAACCCTGCAGACTTGATGCAAAAAAGCGTGGAGCAGATGTTGAAAGAATTAGACCCCTACACTAGATACATGAACGAACAAGATGTAGAGAAAGCTCGAATCTATCAATCGGGTGCCTATGTTGGAATTGGAGCAACGATCAATACTTCTAAAAACAAGTTGGTTGTGGTGGAGGTTTATAAGGATTTACCAGCTGACAAGGCTGGCTTGAAATCTGGTGATGAAATTATTAAAATTGATGCACTCAAAGTGAGTGATTTAGAAGACAGTGCGACCCAATTTTTGAATGGTAAAAAAAACACGAAGGTTGCCTTAACTTACCTTCGAAATGGACAAACCGTAGAAGTGATGGTTTCTCGTGGCGATTTGAAACCAAAAGCAGTCCCAGTATACAAACTGTTAGCAAATGGTATCGGCTATATTGCGTTAGATCGTTTTTCAAACACAGCCTCCAAAGAGGTGGAAAGTGCACTTAAATTATTACTTATAGATGAGGCAAAAGGAATTGTTTTGGATTTAAGGAACAACCCTGGGGGTTTGCTTAATGAAGCGGTTAAAATTGTAAACTTATTTGTTCCAAAGGGGCAACTGGTAGTATCTACAAAATCGAATGTGGAAAGTTACAACCAAACATTTGAAACCAAGAAACAGCCCTTAAGTTTAGATATTCCGTTGGTGGTTTTAATAAATCAAAACAGCGCTTCTGCTAGTGAAATTGTTGCGGGTGCTTTGCAAGACTTGGACCGTGCTGTTGTTGTTGGAAAAAGGAGTTTTGGAAAAGGATTGGTTCAGCGGCCTAAGCCCTTACCTTACGGGTCTCAAATAAAGGTCACAATCTCTCGATACTACACTCCGTCTGGGCGCTGTATTCAGGCATTGGACTACAGAAATAGAAAAAAAGATGGCTCAGCTGTTCGGTATGAAGAAAACCAATACACGGCTTTTAAAACAAAAAATGGGAGAACAGTCTATGACGGTGGTGGAATTAATCCGGATGTTATGGTTGGGAATAAAAAACCAAATAAGTTCATAGAAACACTCTTAAAAAGTCCGTTAGTATTTGATTATTCCAACCAATATTATCACAACAATACCGTTGAAGGTATAGAAGGATTTAAGTTAGATAAAAAAGATTTTGAACGTTTTAAAAAAATGAGTCTTGAAAAAAAATACAATACAAACGTAAAAACTCAAGAGGATATTGATCAATTAAAAACGATGTTAGCTGATGAAGGGTTTGAAGCCATGGAATCGAGTTTTGAAATATTGGAGGCGTCGCTTCGGACATCGAAATTAAAATTAATGGAGACTTTTAAAACAGACATTGTTGCTGCTTTGGAGGGTGAAATAATAAAACGCTATTTTTACAGAGAAGGAATGTATGCGTATTTTCTTGCTACAAACACCGAGGTATTTAAAGCGCAAGAAATTATGGATGATAAACAGGTTTATCAAAATATATTGAAATAAACGAATGTTTAATTATATTTGGGATTTGAAGAAAGGATGAGGAAGCTATTTTTTTTACTGTTTTTACTAATGAATTTGTCTCAAGCACAGACAGGTAACACGCATGTGGTCTATTTTGAAACGGGTCAATTTGATGTGCCTCAAATAGAAACAAACCGCCTTGTGTTGTTTATTCAAAGTTTAAAAGATATTGAAATAGAGCGCATCGCTATTTATGGGTTTTGTGACGATCGTGGAAGTGATTTGTATAATTTGGAACTCTCTCAAAACAGAGCGGATGCAATTAAAAAAATATTTTCAGGTTTTGATGTCGATGATAACCTTATAAGCAATGTGGACGGAAAAGGAGAGGTTTTGCTACGCGTGATTTCTTCTGATAACCTTAATATTATAAGAGGATTGAACCGAAAAGTTGAAATCAATGTAGTGTATAAAATTACGGAGCCAGAAGCGGTTGTTAAAGAGAAAAAAGAATATGGCTTTTTAAGTGACAAATTAGTCGTTGGGGATAAAATCACTCTTGAAAATATTTTATTCAAAACGGGGTATAGTTACATCGTTCAAGAATCTGTTCCCGTCCTAGAAATGATGGCGGATGCATTGCGCGAAAGAGACGATATCTATTTCACGATAGAAGGACATGTCTGTTGTACAAAAAATGCAAGAGATGCGGTGGACCGAAAAACTGGCAAACGAAATTTATCGTTAGCGAGAGCTAAATATATCTACGATTACTTGGTTAAAAGAGGTGTTAAAAGAACCCGAATGCGCTATGTGGGTTTAAAAAATAAATACCCGCTAGGGAAAGCAACGAAGTATGATAAACGGGTAGAAATTAAAATTACCTCTATTTCTAAAAAAAATTAATGCTTCACCATGGCGATGTGTGGGATTCCATCTTCTAAATAAGGTTCGCCTACTGTTTTAAATCCTAAATTGGTATAGAATTTTTCTAAATATTTTTGTGCAGAAAGTTTGATTTCCTTTGTATGAAAAGAGTCTTCAATAGCCTTAATGGAAGCCACCATCAGTTGATGACCGTACTTTAAATGACGTTCTTTTTCTGAAACAACCACACGACCAATGCTGGCTTCTTTAAAATAATCACCTGCATTAAAAATACGTGTATAGGCTATAATGTTGGTGTCTTTTTTTCCAATAACATGCAACGCTTTTTGATCCTTTCCATCCACATCTTGATAGACACAATCTTGCTCAACAACAAAGACTTCACTTCTTAACTGTAATAAATAATAAAGTTCCTCCAAAGAAAGTTGGTTGAACGTTTTAATAGAAATATCTAGCATAATTTAATCTTGAATAATTATAGATTTGGGATCTGAATTCCCAAACTCTGGTTGAATGTTAAAGTGGTTGATATTAAATTTTTGGAGGAGAGTGGCTTCTAGTCTTTTAAGAATCGTGTTAAATTCTGAAAATTTTAAATCTACATTAAAATCAATATGTGCTTCTAAATGAATTTCTGTTTCATTTAACTGCCAAACATGAATGTGATGGATATTATTTATTTGATCGACCTTAATGACTTCTGCAACGATGTCCTCAATTTTAATGTCTTTTGGGGTGAACAACATAAGAATATGAAAAGACTCTTTAAGTAAACTATAACCTACAATTATGAGATATAATGCAATCGCAATTGTTAATGCAGCATCCACCCAAAAAATTTGATAAAACTTCATTAGAAGTCCTCCAATCAACACAGCAATACTCGCAAGCATATCCGTTAATAAATGAAGGTACGCAGAGCGAATATTAATGCTATGAGCACTGTCTTTTTTTAATAGTAAAACACTGAGACCATTAAAAACAATGCCTAAAATGGAGAGCCATATTACCAATTCAGGTTCAATAGTTTGCGGATTAAAAAAACGTTTAACCGCTTCAAACATTAAATAAATAGCAATAATAATTAGAGAAGACGCATTTATAAAAGCAGCTATAATCTCGGCACGTTTATATCCAAACGTTCTCGAAATAGTTGCTTCTTTCTTGGAAAAGCCAGAAGCAACATAAGAAATAACCAGTGATATAACGTCTGTTAAATTATGTAAGGCATCACTTAAAAGTGCGAGACTTCCAGAAAGAAACCCACCAATAATTTGGGCAAGGGTTATGACACTATTTAATAAAATAGAGATAAGTAGATTCCGACCTTTGTGATCGGTAACATGCTTATGAGAATGTCCCATTACTTTTTAACAAGGTTGAATTTTATTAATTCTATTTTGATGACGACCGCCTTCAAAGTCTGTGTTTAAAAACGTATCAACCATTTCTAAAACATCTTCTATTTCAGTGAAACGTGCGGGAATACAAAGAATATTTGCATTGTTGTGTTGACGTATAAGAGAAACAATTTCATTATTCCAACATATTCCAGCTCTGATATTGGCGTATTTATTAGCTGTCATTGCAACACCATTGGCGCTCCCACAAATTAAAATGCCGTAAATAGATTTTTTAGATTCCACGTCTTTAGCGACAGGATGTACAAAATCTGGGTAATCTACACTAGAGTCGGAGTCCGTTCCGTAATTTGTAACTTCTATATGTTTAGATTTTAGAAATTCTA
>Ga0209712_10005287_pt1 | contig 10115 bp, 11 predicted proteins | sample ArcOceMetagenome_FD_187443 | JGI IMG/M metagenome (GOLD analysis project Ga0209712, IMG submission 187443) | Marine eukaryotic phytoplankton communities from Arctic Ocean - Arctic Ocean - Greenland ARC118M Metagenome (SPAdes) (version 2) | ecosystem: Environmental > Aquatic > Marine > Oceanic... | reverse complement strand
CATTTTTTACATTTTCCATATAACGAATACCGATGATTCTATGATTTTGCGATAAGCCTGGATTGGCAAATACTTATTACAAAAAATACCAAGATAAATAATCGTAGAGGAAAATTTGAAAATTTCGTAGTTGGAGAGATCTTCATGGATGTTGGTTTTTTGAGCTAATATTTGAATTAAAAATTTAAGGTATTCATTCTTATTTCATCTTAAATAACCTCGCAGCAAGCTGACGAGGAATTATAAAATGGGCTTCATAGCCCACCATTTATGGTGGAGATGAATATAAATTTCGTCTGCTTTGGCCATACAATCATTGTATGCAGGGCTAAAGCCTAACTTTTTTGAATTTGTCCCCAACTTAAAAGTTGGGGCTATGAAATCCCCAGTTCTCTGCACCCGATGCAAGTATCGGGGAATTCTTTAGATTAAAAATAGCTTTAAATGAATTCACTTAATAACTATGAAATAATAAATTGGCCATTTGAACAATTTTCTATTTGGCAAAATGTCTTCGCATGCGTCGAAGTGGCATTTCTATATCGTCAGACATTTTACGAGCAGATGGAAATAAAAACATAAAACTATAACGAAGAAATAGATTACGGCTTTTTGTTTATTTGTGTTACTTTAGTTCATGTATGCGCAAAACTGGCAACGAGCAGGTGGTGGTGGACAGCAGAGGCGAGTGATAAGTTTTATCTTAGAGAAATTGTACTTAGAAACCTAAATATAAAATTAAATGTTTTTAATCGATGAACCTTACGTTTCTGATTTTTTAGTAGAAACCAACAGAGAGAATAATTTTAAAATTGTAGCAACTCCACAAGCGACGCAATTGACACCCGACCTTTCCTTAAAGTGGGTCACGGAAGAAAATGCCATAAGTATTAAAAAAAAAACCGCATACCCGTTTATATACTAACTCAGAAAATTCCATCGCATGGATTAATAAACATTTGCCCGATTCATTACTTTCTAATCAGATTGAAACATTTAAAAATAAAGTTAAGTTCAGAGAATTAATCCGAGAATCGTTTTCTTCCTTTTTTTTAAGTCCATTAAATTAGAGGCCATTCAAAATCTGGATATATCGGAAATCAAATTTCCATTTGTAATTAAACCGTCCGTTGGATTCTTCAGCTTAGGAGTTCATATCATTCACGATATCAAAGATTGGGATTTAGCTAAGCAAGAATTGAATATCCATAATCTGCAATCGAACTTCCCTAAGGAAGTTTTAGATACTTCCAATTTCATCATTGAAGAATATATTAAAGGCGAAGAATATGCAATTGATGCTTACTTCAATAAAGATGGCGAGATAATGATCTTGAATATTTTACATCACAAATTTTCTTCCGGGGCAGATACTAGCGACAGAGTATATTCCACTTCGAAGGAAATTATTTATGAAAACAAAAATCGTGTAGAGGGTTTTTTACAACCAATAGTCGATAAATTAAATTTAAGAAACTTCCCGCTACATGTGGAAATCAGAATAAATGAAGAGGAAAAATTTCCCCCATAGAAATTAATCCCTTGCGATTTGGACGATGGTGTACAACTGCAGATTTAACGGGCTATGCGTTGGGAATCAATTCTTATGACTTTTTTCTAATTGCAAAAACACCAAACTTGTAGCATATATTCAAAAATAGAAATCATGCAAAATACAGCATCATTATCTTAAATAATAATTCGGGAATCGCGCCAGATAAGATTCAAGAATTCCGATATGACCTCTTAAGCAAGACCATGAAAAAGTATTAGCAATTAGAAAATTAGATATAAAAAATTATCCCGTATTCGGTTTTTTATTTACCGAAACGAGTATTGAAAATGAACAAGAATTAGATGATATTTTAAAATCTGATTTGAGAAAATATATTGTGACTAATTCTACCTTTATACTTCAATAGTTATTTGTCTACCGTACAGTTTTATTTTTTGCCACAAATTCTCATGAATTACTCAATTTTTGACGATATGATTTAACCCTATCACTAAAATCTGACAAATTCAGATTCATTCGAATGTCCACGAACAACTAAATTTGTGATCTTTCGGATATTTCAACTTGTTGAAATAATTTCGAGTAATAGTTTTCTGGGGACTTTCGAGCAATTCGTGAAATTCGTGGCAATTTTCAAAAAGTGTACGATAGAGAATAGGTTATTATTAAAAATGTAGAAATTTGAAGCAATAATTAATAACTCAATAACCAAATAACCAAATAACCTCAAGAGTCTAAAAGTAAAACTGGCTAAACCTCGATTAAAAAAAAATTATGCAAATTATCATATTTGGATTTCTCTTGATACTCTACTTTTTACTCCATAGCACTTTAGCCCATCATAAGGTGAAAACTTTTTTGATAAATAAATGGGTTTCAAAAAAATATTATCGACTACTTTTTAATTTTATTGCCGTAGGTTCTTTAATTTCTCTTTATCTTTTTTACCAAAAAATAGAGGCTTCTTTTTTATTTGTAAATTGTATTGTTAAATATCTTGGTTTTGGAATCGCAGCTATTGGTGGATTGCTTTTGCTTGTGGCATTGAGCCAATATAATTTAGCTGAGTTTGCAGGAACACAACAATTAAAACAAACCACTCCCCTGCTTGTTGCATCGCTTAAAACATCAGGATTTAATTCCATCGTTAGACATCCCTTATATTTCGCTGGACTAATTATTATTTTGGGAGGTTTTTTATTACGACCGACGGATTTAGTTTTGATGCTTAGTTTGGTGAGTACGGCTTATCTTTATTTTGGGACGAAGCTAGAGGAGGAGAAATTGGTAATGGAATTTGGGGAAGCATATTTGGAATATCAGAAGAAGGTTGGAATGTTATTGCCGTTTAAAATTCTTAAAAATTGAAGAGAGTCTTAAATTCATGGACAGAATTAATCCTGTTTTTACGTGTCCGTCTGGAAGAATAAAATTTCACCACCCGTCCCGGTTCAGACTGATTCAATAGTTTTTTCTCATTATCGTACACTTTTATTTTCCCCCACGAACCTTCCCGAATTACTCAAATTTAGACGAGATGATTTAAAAATCAGCACTAAAATCTGACCCGCCAGATTCATTCAAATTTTCACATTTTTTTTTTGGAAACAGTTCAACAATTAGCGAAGCGAAAACAATTTAACAGTGAGTTCTATTCCTTCTATTTTGAAAAAAACATCCCGAACTTCCAATCTGAAAATTCGGGAACTTGTCTGCCTCAGACTGATGACCCCTATTTTTCATTAATCTAACTCCTTCTTCCCTATGTTATCCGCCACCACTTTCAAATTTCCTCCCATCTACAAAACAAATTCTCTCCCATCCTGTTTAATTTCCTATGAAAATCACTATTGAAGAAAACCGAGTCATCACGCTCACCTACGAACTTCGGGATAGCAACGCCGACGGCGAACTCCTAGAGCGCATGGATTCCCGCTACCCTTTTATTTTTTTATTTGGAAATGGAAAATTGCTCCAAAGTTTTGAGGAGAATCTAAGGGGACTCGGCAGCGATGATTCCTTCGAGTTTATTTTGCCTGCCGATCAAGCTTACGGGCGAAGTAATGCGCTCAATATTTTGAAAATTGCGCAAGAAGACTTCGAACGGTCTAGTGATATTCCATATAATTATATCCAAGAGGGTAATATGGTGAACCTCACAGATGACGAGGGTTTGAGCCATAACGGAAAAATCATTGGAATTGAAGCAGAACAAATTGAAGTAGATTTCAACCACGCCATGGTGGATAAGAATTTACATTTTAAAGGTGCGGTGCTCGCCATTCGGGAAGCCAGTTTGGAGGAACTTATCCAAAAACATTATATCCAAGAAGATGGCGTACGTAGATAATTTTTTCAAGAAATAAATATTCCCACTTTTATTTTTCATAAAAAACAACTATGGAACTAACTGAATTTTTTGACCAAGCGCAACAAGAATTACTGCGAGCCAACCAAGATCGCCGCCATCCTTTTCGGACTTTAGTTTTGGCAACGCTTGCTGATTTTCCGCATCTGCGCACGGTGGTCAAAAGAAAATCTTTAGTCGATTTGAGTGTGCTCGTTTATACCGACAGCCGTACGACTAAAATTGCGGACTTGCGCGAGCACCCAAATTGTAGTTTACTTTTTTATCATCCAAAAAAGAAGTTGCAGGTGACTTTTTATTGCTCAGCGGAGATTATTGAAGCGGGCGAACTTTTTGAAGAACACCAAGCTATCGCCCTCGTTCATCCCAATGATTACGCCACGGCAACTGCGCCAAAATCAGAACTCGATGCCCCTGAATATTTATATGCCGATGAAACTCATTTTGCGCTCTTGCATTTTCGACCACAGCGGATGGAGATTTTACAATTGGGAAAACCACAACATTTACGAGCGGTTTTTGATGGAGACAAAAATTGGGAAGGGCTTTGGGTGGTGCCGTAAGCTGAGCGGCTTACCTTAAAATGAAGGTCGCCAACTTAATAACTTTTTCAATACACGACATCCACCTTTCTTAATTCTACTTTGCCACTTTAAAGCTACAAGATACCTTAGCTTAATTTCATTGAGGGGCTTCGCGAAATTCGTGAGATTGCATGAGTAGAGCTAAAGTTCCATCCTCTCTCAAGAATTTCGCAAAGCTGACAAAGCTGACAAAGTAGAATTGAGTTCACGACATTTAACTGAAAGATATTGGCTTACTTCTTTTCATGTTTTTTCAAATCTTCCAAACTAACCACCTCCAAAGCATTCTGATGCGAACTTTCCAAAACGATCAGCGGAGCTACCCCAGCTTCCATCGCATCCTTCCATCGAGAGACACATAAGCACCATTTGTCGCCCGCTTTCAATCCCGGAAATCCGTAAGCAGGGGCAGGCGTTTTTAAATTATTTCCACAACTCGCAGAAAAATTTAAAAAATCATCCGTCATAATTGCACAGACCACATGCGATCCTTGGTCATTCAAATCGGTATTACAATACCCATCTCGAAACCAACCAGTACGGGGTTCAAAACAGCAAGCTTGTAACGTTTTGCCAAGTACATTTTTGGCTTCTTTAGTGGCAACATTCATTGAGTCATTATTTATAGGATTAGCAGAAAAAAAAAAGTACATCAAAAAAATACTGATTAAGCTGATCATCAGTAATATATTTTTCATAAATTATTTTTTAACGAAACGTTGCAAAAGGGAGATAGTTTAGCGGTATAAGCATTCATTGAAAATTTTCTTTAACTTCTATAACTTCTCTTGATCGCATTAACAAAACCTCTAACGGCTAAACGATAAAACAAAAAGAGAGCAACTGTTCCCAGTTGCTCTCTTTACATTTAACCTAACTCTTTCTTCCCTCCCCCCGTTCTCGCTAAGCTACTTCTGTAGTTTTCCCAAGCAGAATTATATCTTCTTATTTTTTCTCAAAAGAAGATAGCGTCTTATGTAATATAAGTCACTACCGCAATAGCGTATATCACTAGAATTTGTTCTTTTCATTACAGAAGTGAATCGAGCGGGCAAAAAGTGTTAAAAGTGATTTTATGAAAATTGAAGGTTTACTAATTTTAAAAAAATCATTTGGTTTTCTGAGGTCAAATTATCGATACCTTTAAGCCTATCTGACTATAAGCTAGGTATCCGATAACTAATTATTATAAAAATTAATTCTTTACAAAAGCCTGAACCATCATCACCTCCTCACCATCCGAAACTAAGAGTCTATAAATCCCTATTGTCCACTCCGTTACATTTATTTGCTGGGAAAAATTAGTTTCATTTTTTTCCAAAGAAGTCGAAAGAACAGTTTAGCCCAAGGTATTCATCAATTGAAGATGAAGTGGCCCTTGCCATTTATTTTCTAGGAAGAGTCCCTGAATTCATAAATATAAGGGCAAGGAATGTGAAAAACTATGGTCCTCTTCTAAAATATGAATACCAATTTAAAAGTAAGTTTAGATATTCATATTCTCCATTTAGATATAACCGAATTGATAATATTCAATTACTAGAATCACCTGATTCGATAACCACTTTTAAAGACCTTCTTGTCCATCAAGAGGATTGGAAATGGGACGACGATATAATTAATATAATAAAAAAAAGGTAAATTTTATTGGATAAAAACGCAACTGATTGGTACGAATATCTTTGATGGGGAACAGATCCTACATATTTCAAGGTTTGGAAATGATGACCAAGCATTTGATTATGTAGATATTTATACTTCAAAAAATAAGGGAGACTATACCCACCAATATACTGGGAATGCAGTACCACTTAGCAAGCGGCCTTATGATTTTTGGGCTACTTCTTTCAAAGTAGAACTACAAGCTGCGGATACCCTTGACTTATTCGTTCGATTGGAAGGATTGAATCGACATTATCCAATAAAATTAATTAGATTATTTCATATTGACCCTTTTTCTTTATTCCCACAGCAAGTTAATGAGGCAGCTAAATCATGGTTCTTTATAGGTATTTTAGGCATCCAGTTTGTTTTTTCCCTTGGTCTATTTGTTATTCTATTTCGCAATTTTCATCCTTGGCTTTTTTTTAGCGATGAGTATGAGCATTTATCAGTCTTACAAACCTTTCCCTGAATTAGGAATCTATCTGAAAACTTTAAAATATATAGGTTTATTTATAGTTTCCATAAGTTTTTTTAAAATTTACTGAAATCTATTTTAATTATAGAGCTGATTCTATTTATTCCAAAAAAATTATTCCACTAACTCTTTTCGCATGCTTTTCCATTCATTTATTTTTAATAGTGTTTTCCACTAATCTTTCATATCATCAATACCCTAGAGATATACCAATGCTTTTACTTTCTTTTTGGTTAGCAACTAGAGCAAAAGAGCAACCACCCTTATTAAAAACAATATGGTTTATTGCTATAACTCCAGTAGCTCTCTTAATTTTTTGGGAACATTTTCATTGGACATTTAGTTTATTTGGAATGGATGTTAATCTCGGTTTTGACATCAAGATATTTCTAATATTTTTTGATAAAAGCATATTTCTTTTAACCGTTTTTTCTTTGAGTATCGGTTACCCAAAAAACTTGTTAAGAAAAGAAAAATCTTAAAGACCAAGAAACCATCATTGAGAAGTTAGAACAAAATACTCAACTAGAAAAAATGGATAAAGTAAAGACTCGTTCTTTTACTAATATCACGCATCAATTTCGAACACTGTTGACGGTTATTATAGGGATGACCGACCAACTGGGAACTGGTAGTTGGACGGCTAAGATTAGCACCAAAATGATGATCAGGATAAAAAATAAATCCAAAGAATGGTACGCTGAAGATGTAGGTATGGTCAGGAGTGAAACTTATAATAAAAGAGGAAAACTCATGGGGTATAGCGAATTGACTAAAATGGAATCTAAGTAATCGGGAAAAACCATATCGAGTAGCCAAAATAAAAAACAAAATCATGGTGAAATTAATTGTCCTTTATCCACAACCGTAAGATGAAAAACAGTTGAACAAGATTATATTATTCATACAAACTTGCTACACGAGAAAATGGGAATCCCGAAAGATGCAAAACCTTACACGGTAACCAAATTTTTAAATAGTGGAGAAACGCCAGATTTCTATCAAATGTTTACAATGCCCTTCGAATCTCAAAAAGCATTAAATGCTGCAGTAGCTACACGTGAAATGCAAGAAGTGGCGGTAGATGCCAATCGCATTTCTACTGGAGGCCCAATAGTTATTTTGGTAGAAAAAGAATAGGTGCGTTAGGATTTTATCTGAGTGTATACCTTATAAATGCTGTTCGAGTCATGTTGGATCTGGTCAACGTTTAATCATACAGACGAAATGAGAATGACTTAGAAATGAGAATCCAATGATGAAAATTTTTAGAAAAATAAAACAATGGTTAGTACCTAAAAAACTGTCCCTCCTGCATCCTACCTCAGTAGTCAAAAAAACTTGTTATACTACCCCGTATAAATACCCCTTTCTTTGTTTCCTTTCCTCATATTCATTTTTTACAATATTTGTCTCGCTAAAATTGTCTATCTTTAGAAACTAGAATTTTTCCAAAGAAGTTATTAGTTGTAAGTCAAGTGATCAGAGATAAGTAATTGGTCATTATTAAATATAGAATTTTGACGAGGGAATTTTTTTGCTAGTTTTTTCAAAAAAATCATTGCATACCCTACGGTCTGGAATTATTTTTTTAGAGAAAATGGCGGAAAAATAGACCGTCAAAAACTATATTTAATATTGACCAGTTACTTAAGTGTCCTAATAATCGTATTACCATTTCATTGGCTACCGTTTGACTGACTTAGGAGTTATACATTAGACTTATTACCTTTTAGAAAGCACCCATCTTAGAAATACCCTTTCCACTATTCTCTGAAAGAATTATTCAACCCGTACAGGTTCAATAATTCTTTAAAAAAAACTATCAAAAAAATCTAATTGTCAATTAACTAGACTTTTGACAAGATTTTTTGTTAAAAATCAAAAAGTCATTGATTTTCAACAAAATACACATTGTTAATTTTATTATTTGGAGGTTTGGGAAAAGACTAAAATTCCCAAACCCTCAAATAATTATTTTTCAAATGTATAACCGGCTGTACATAGACATTTAGTTACGAAGTCAATTGGGTTTATTTTTTGTCAAAAGTCTAGTAAGCACCTTTCAAAGGCTAACAAGTCTATTAATATTTTACGATTCTTTGTACCTAAAAAAACCAAACCTCATGGAAAAGCAAACCTTACTTACTTTGCATCGGAGCGTCTTTTCTTCATTATTTTTCGCTTCAACATTACTTCTCCTTTGTATTTTTTCTTGCCAAACTGCCGAGGAAAAATCTAAAAAGCCCATCATGCAGTTTAGCCAATTCGTCAACGAAGTGCCGCTGGAAATTACCATCACCACCAACCTAGAAGCCTTGTTTGAAAAGAAGGACGACCCTATAGAAAACGAAAAAGAAATTTTTCAGAAAGCGAACTGTAAGATTCTCAAGAATGGGGAAACATTTTTTAAGGGGAAAATAAAGATAAAGAAGCGAGGTGTCACCCGCAAAAAAATATGTGCAATTCCGCCCGTGATGATAAAGTTTGGAAAAAATGAAAAGTCATTTAAAATTAAATTGGTCACGCCTTGTCTAAAAAATAAGGATGCCCAACAGCTCGTTTATAAGGAATATTTAACTTACCAAATCTATCGGAACTTGACGCCGCACAGTTTCAAAACGCAGTTGGTTAACATCACTTATAAAGATAAAAAAGATAGGATACTAGACATCGAGGCAACTGGTTTCCTCATCGAGGAAGTCAACGAAGCCGCCGAAAGAATGACCGCCAAATTGCTCCAGCGCCACGATAAAATAAGATATCTCAACCAAGATTCCTACCGACTGTTTGCCATGTTTCAATACTGCATCGGCAACACGGATTGGAACTTGAAACTACATCACAATATCCGCATGATTCAAAAAACTGATTCAGCAAGTCCGATTCCCGTTCCTTACGATTTTGATTATGCGGGTTTGGTGGATGCTCCTTACGCTGTGCCCCATTCAAGGTTGCCCATCAACAATGTACGGGAACGATATTTTATGTGGCGGGAAAAAGACTACGACGGCTTTGAACGTTTTGAAGGTTTTGAAGAAGTCATCAAATTATTCGAAGAAAAGAAACTAGGGGTGCTTGAAAAAATTGAGAATTTTGAGCAGTTAGAAGATGGAGAGAAAGAAGAAATGCTGAATTATATTGAAAGCTTTTATGAGAAAATTGCGGCGGTTGATTCTTTCCAAGATAATGATGAGCCTATGTTAAAAAACAAATCAACTCGTCCTACAACAATATTAAATGAAATGTAAAAGTATTGTTACTAAACGCAATAACAACACTTTTACATTTTACATTTTCTAAAATCTGTAGCGATGGATTTCATCCGCCAGTCTATAAGTCCAACAAGAATTTTATAAAACAAAAAAAGAGCAACCCTCCTAGTGCATAGTCATTGTTGAAATGACGAGTACAAGATAAATAAGTATCTTTGGTTCAAAAAGATGAAGAATTACAAAGTCACCTTAACAGGGGAAGAACGAGAATACTTAAAGAATTTAATCAAGA
>Ga0209712_10005285_pt1 | contig 10116 bp, 11 predicted proteins | sample ArcOceMetagenome_FD_187443 | JGI IMG/M metagenome (GOLD analysis project Ga0209712, IMG submission 187443) | Marine eukaryotic phytoplankton communities from Arctic Ocean - Arctic Ocean - Greenland ARC118M Metagenome (SPAdes) (version 2) | ecosystem: Environmental > Aquatic > Marine > Oceanic... | reverse complement strand
GCCGTCGAGAAGAAAGAGATTAAAGATCGATGGGTGGGTTTGCAGAGGCAGGTCGAAATTCTCATCACTTCGCGCAAAACATAATGGATTAAATTAAGAATGCAAGTACTCGTGCTCATACAGAGTACACCATGCATGGTGGTACCAGGTACCAACCAATGTATGATACGTTATCGCAATAACATCTCGAGGTTTGTTTCATGACAGTGTCAAGATCCAAAATGGTAATGCACAAAAGTTGGGAGAAGTGATGGGAGTGTGAGTATTTTGAATTTGTTTGGGAGCAACAAGTTGCTTGGACAATCTTTAACATAATGGGCCTGCGACCTTGCCTACATGTTCAACACGATTAACACATATTACATGCCGAATTATTTTACTTGTGTACCTATATATCGCTTCCACGAAAGTCTTATCATCAGGCAATACACAGCAGCCACCTGCTGGACCTACGAAGAAAGCTGGCGCTACTATAGATAAAGCCTTGGATCAAATAGTAATTTCACTATTATCTAGAGATTATATCCTACTTATGTCAAGGTAATGGTGCGTGATGGTGATACACTGGCTCGTCAACAGGGAGAGAGGTCCCAGGGAAACTTGAGTCACATCTTTGTTGTTTGCAAGTAGTTCCTCGTCCATTGACGAATAGCCAATCTGATCTCCCAAAAAAAGAGTCGTCTCTTCTTCTCGCTGATTCTTCAAATCCGTGTTCGCCAAAATATCCCCAAGCGGCTCGCCGATCTCATTCAACGCGAAGATGGAGCCGCTCTTCTTCCTTAGGCTAGTGAGCCTTTCCTCGAGTGAATCATCTCGATGCAGCAAAAAACCTTGTGGAGCAGTTGCGTTGTTTCCCACGGATTTGTGAATTCGGCGTAACATGGCTTCATGCGCCTTGCGAGTCACTCTCAGAGCAGCTTTCTCTGATTTGGACCGTGATCCCGGCTTATTCGGATTGATCGTTTCGGGTCTTTCATATTTACTCGTAGGATCTTTCTTTTGGGGATACGTGGAGCTAATAGTAAGTCTATCTTTCTCCCCTTGCTGTTGTTTTTCAGCTGACCCAACAAGCAATGTCCGCTGCAAATATAAAGCTGTCGTTCGCTCGTCTGGGTTGAGCCCACATACGTGTTCTCCTTGAACCTCGATTGTTATATTGTGAGGAAAAAACATCAAAAAAATGGTTGTATCTCGCCGGATTCCGTTGGAAACCCAAAGTGCTGAAGTGATACATCGTGCCAGCACATCTATGCGACCCGTCAAAAGATTATTCACTTCAAACATTCCATCCACCACATTTTGCGAGACATTATGAGACAAGACAACGATGTTGCGGTGTGCGTGAAGAGGAACAGGAGCAGGAGGAGCGGAGAGGAAACTGCTGGTATTCTCGCATCGAGTTCTACTTGTAAAAATGCGCATGCTAGGAGCGAACGGAAACGCTGGAACGAGAAAGAGAACGAGAAGTAGTAACAATATTGGTAATAAGGACACGGTGCTGTTCGAAGAATGCATGCTGATATGAATTCAATATGGCTACTATGATCTGTATATGTGAGATGTGAGAACTTCGTAAGGACCGTCTAACGTCTAAGGGCCGTTCCTCACAAAAACAAATCGCCGGATCGCCGGATCGCGGATCGCAAAAAATAAAAAATGTCGATCCGCCGCGATCCGCAGCGATCCGCCGCGATCCGGTTTCATTCCGCTCAAAAACATTGTATCGACGAATATTGTTCCCCCCTTTTTTCAAGGTTCCGAGAAAGAAGAGAGAGAGGAATGGAAGGAAAGGCGCGCCGGACACGGAAGGGGGCTAAACAATTTTACTGATAGCTCCCCCGGGGGGAATCAGCGACCGACAAAGAAGGATGCCGAAGAATGAGACATTACGGCATCACACAGCTCACAAAGTTTCCACCGATATCGATCAATCGAAACTCTTACGCTGCGCAATAGAATAGCTAAAAATAAAAATGGCAACTAACACATCAAACACCGCATTATAAAGTTTGAAATAATCAGGGGAAAATGCCGATGAATTCATCGGTAATTTATAGTTATTGTGAGAGGGTGCAGTTCATTCGTGTACTGTATTTACGAGGGTATGCACCACCTTAAGCAGGACAACTTTTACATGCCTCGAAGCACGTTTCTCCTGCCGATTTGTATCCAGTAGTAGTACTTTCTGCAGGTGATTTTCCACATATTTTATCTCGTTTCTCATCTCGTTTCGGGTTTGCTAGCCAGGTGCATGTCTTGTTTATCTCAATATCAGCATTGTTTGTACTCTTGAAAAATTGTTTATGATTCTCACACGTTTCCATGCAAACAACTCCCGCTGGGCCAAAGTTTCCATTCACACTGTTGCTATTACATAACTTCACCACTTTTCCGAGTTTGGACGGATTTTCCTGTCCTTTGCTTTCTATCTTCTTCAGCCATTTGCAGCTTTTTGTCAATACTTCGCCATTCTTAATCTTGAGAAAGAATTTGCTGGAATCATTTTCCTGCCTGCACTGGTCTCGAGGTGTTTCAGAGGGTCCAGAAGAAGGTGCACTCGTCACTGCTGCGGTTGGTAAGCTGTCGCAGCTGGTTTCACACGTCACCACACAAACTACAGATGCTGCTGGGTACCCAGCATCAGAGGCTGTATTACATACTTTTGATATTTTGTCTGCATCCTTCGTTCGAAGCCAATCACAAGTTTTCGTGGCCGCTCCTCCATTCTTTTTCATCTTGAGAAAGAAAGGAACTTGATCGACATCTTTGATGCATTTTCTGCGGCAAGTATCATTTATACCGTCGAGTAGGCACGGTGACGCAACTTGAGTTTCAAGACTGTCACATGTCATCACAAATGATTCCTGTGCATCCAGAGTGAAGACACGTCTGGAATCGAGACATGAGATCGGTTCACCGCAAGTTCCTGCAGAATTATGAGCAAAAAAAAATCAGTTAGGGTACCACATACACAGCACCGTCAAGGAACATATAAACATGTATGGAAATACTCACCAGGACAGTGGGAAACAATACTGCCGCTACAACGCTTTTCGGCTTTCTTCGCAATCCAATCACAGCCTTTCCACTTTTCTTCCCCGCCAATGGTCATTTTGAACTTGAACGGCGAATCTCCGATTGCAAAAGATGGTACCGGAGTGGGGTAACCGGTTGGAGAAGACGTAGGGGTATCTATGGACGTTGGGCGGGGAGATAGAGTAGGCTTCGTTGACGGTGCTTCTACTTCTGTCCTGCTGTATCTGATCGCACTTTTGAATTTGCTGACACTGTTACTGTTGGGACTTCCAAACGAGCTCCCGAATAGTTCACCAGCATAAACTATGATATCTTCATTATCTCCGGTCTGACCCGTAGACACCCCATAATAAATAAGGAAAGACGACCTCGAGGAATCCACGTAAAATGATCGCTTATTCCCTGCAATAATAGGTGTCTCTGTATTGAACGGAATCGTCAATTTCCTGTCGACGGCTGTCAGATCCGTCAAATTGGCAACTAGTGTCCAATCATCCAAGTTGGTAAAATCAACATAAGTACCTTCTTTCGTATACACTTTTACGTCTACGGAATTGTTGTCCCTCACAACTGCCTCTAATTCGTAAACTGCAATATCTTTGGTTGCTTCTGTATCAAACACTGCACCAGAAACGCCACTAGAAGACGACGAACCAGCACCACCATCGTCAAGTTCAATCTCTCCACAGTAAACAGGAGCTGAACAATCTTCAGGACAAGTGGAACATTTTTCCCCACTCCATGTTTCACAAATGCCATTTCCTTCGAACGATTAGAAAAGAGTTAGATCCTAGTTCTGCGAGTGCTTGACATTGAAATGTAATATTGAGCGCACTCACCGCATGTATCAGGGATTGGAGAATTTTTACAGATCCCGTGCCTAGTGCATGTATCAGCCGTGGCTGCATCGCTATCATCGCAGTCTCCATGTTGAGTGCAAGTCCACTTAACGAGCCCCAAGTCATAGTGGAAATATCCACTGAATAGTGAATTTTCATCAGAGGTCGTCCCGATGTCTCGATTAACATTTCTGCCAACAAACATCTTCATATCGGCGTTCTCGACAGCCGTGTCGCCTCTTAATAAATTTCCAGCACCGTGCCTCTGTAGCTTCATGTATTCCTCTACAGCAATATAAAATGTCCTCCTCGAACCTGCAGGAGTAATAATGGGTGGCGTTGAAAGCAAGGGTAATGCAATTTGGCAATAACCTGAAAAACCATTGGTGCACTCTGGAGCTGCTACACCTGAAAACACTTTGTCCCATCCATTCAAATCGCTACTGCTACCCCATGATCCAAGCTTTGTGTATACAGTTACGGTAATATCACTGCTCCAAGATATAGCTCGAAGCTGGTAAAAGGTGAGGTCTTTTATAGCCTCTATTTCGAAGACAGTACCATAAACCGCACTTGATGCGCCCCCCCCCGAGTCCACTTTACCATCAAGAATATTGCACGAATCAGGAGCTCCGCAGTCCTGAGGACACGTGGAGCAGTACTCTCCATCCTCGCAAATACCATTTCCTTTTGCAACCACCAGAAACGTTAGATTTAAGGGTCAAGTATGAAAATATACATAATTGAACACAGCGACTGCACTCACCACAGACCCCGAGGATGGGAATATTTTTACATTCAGAATTGACACAAAAATCATCAGTTCCCTCATTGTTATCATCGCACTCGAGTGAAGATGAGCATGGCAAGAATCCCAAAAAATATTTGACTCTACCGAAAAAAATATGGGGACCATCAACTTTACCAAAAGGGAAAACATTTCGTGTACCCTCTAGTAATTTCAACTCGTCGGATTCTGCAACCACGGTTCCAATAGCAGTGGCATTGACAAGGGTCACCAATTTCCAACCCCCAGTAAAAGTGACATAAACTCCCCTTCTTGAGTTTGCACTAATGCTGAATGGGGTATCTAGGATCATCATTCTTCCGGATTTAGACAGTATAACATCTTTCTTTGCCACTCTTGTCCATTTGGCAGGTTCAGTTTCCTTCCCAACAAATGACCCTGTCGTCACATACACCTCAATACCAACAGGTGAATCTGAACTCCTAGGTAAATCAATACCATATACTGACACATCACTCTTGGCTTCGAGATCAAACATCTGCCCGTCGGTACCGTAATAAGGCTTCCCTTCCCAGGACTCATCATACTTCCAACGCCCTATGGTTTCACTATCAGATTCTGGCTCGGGGCAATCTGAAGGGCAGTTCAACCAGGTTTCCACATTCTCACAAAGACGATTCCCGCAGCGATTCAATACTGCCAGATTAAGGCACCTTCCAGCATCATCTCCACCGCCAAGAGAACAAGAGTCGACAGTGAAAGGATTGCCGTCATTACAATCACCACTGTTATAACAATCGTGTCCATTAGTATATCGCACGCTGCCATAGAATTTTGCAGGAGACACGGATACTTCACTAAAGACTGGACCGTCATGGGCAACTCCTTCAAGAATTCGGAGATTATCGTCTTCGAGGAAAACATTTCCAGCAACAGAACCTTCTCCAAATATCAATGTCCAACCATCTACGACGTTCAAACAAAACAAACATGGGTGAGAAACACAAACAGAAATGAGAAATACTTCAGCATCTGGTCAACGCACCTTCTATTGCGATGTAAAATGCTCTCTTCTCATTCTTAGACATTCGTAAAGGGTGATTAAGTTGCAACACAATCCTCTCCATTTCGAACTTATACACTGTAGCATTCATCACTTTCAGCCACATTTCTTCCCTCAGCTCTGCACCCTCATAAGACCCTTTGCGAGTCCATATCTCGACCGTTTCCGTTTCCTGGTAATCGTCACGGAAAGTGTAAATCTCAAATGCGTTGATGGTTATGTCCTGTTCAGCCACGACGTCGAACATGTTTCCGTGAACGGCAGTGTCAAACTTATATCTATAGGCACCATCCATCCACCCCTTTCCAAACTCATTCACACCAAGTCCAAGAATGTTACAATCTTGTGGAAGTTTGCAATCTTGTGAGCAAGACATGCAATCTTCTCCAGCTGCGGCTTCGCACAAGCCATTGCCGCAAATATTGATGTTAGTGCCCACATCGTTCAGACTGTGCCACGACAAGAGATCAGCGAAGAAGATTTTGATGTTTCAATTAGTGTCATTGGGTCATAAGTATATGACTGGGAAAGGCTCAACAATAAACTCACCATTCGTGCGACGATGTACTGCATGTATCTTGTGTATTTGTATTGTCGTCGTCACACTGATCATGTGAGGAACAAGTTGTTCCATAAGAGTATTTCGGACGACCAAGAAAGTAAGCTGGCCACCCAAAAACTTCTCTGAAAAGTCCGAACTTATATTCAGTTGCGACTCCTGCTTTTATTTGGATGTCGTCATTTGCAATCAACACGTCCCCCACAGCTTCCCACTCGCCTCTGACAAAATTGACCGCAGGCCGCATACTGTATCGACACAGTATAGATGTTAGAAAGATGAAACATGCAAAAGACGAGTGTACCAAATCGACGCGTAATACTTACAACATTTGTGCGGGTTCCTGTAGAGTAATGTAAATTGCAGCGGTCTCTCCTGCTTTTACATAAAGAGGGCGGTCAAGTACAACATCTTCGTAAATCGGGCCTGGACATCCTGTAGTTACTGGAAAGACAACAGGAAGTGCTGAATCTCCAAGATATTGTGACCACGCGTCTGGTTCAAACTGAGAGCCCACCCAAGTACCTTTCTTGCTATAGACCTCGGGATGAACAAAGTCCAATTTCTCTCCACCAAACAATTTACCATTGAACAAAATCTCAAAGGCGTAGATGGCAACATCCTTCTCGGCTGTTATATCAAACATGTGACCCGCAGGTTCCCAAGTTCCTCCAATTGTCATGACCTAATGGAAGCCACACGCATGATGAGACGGCAGGATAGTTTGATAAATTTGAAATGAACCAAACTAAATTCTCTTACCTTTGAGCATTTCCTCTCAAGATCAAAGTAGCCAATGTCGTTACAGTCATTAGGTTTCTTACAATCGTAGTCACAGCTTAGACAGGTCTCACCAGCATCCGATTCACAGATTCCTGTCAAAGGAAGAATACACGTCAACAAAGAACAATGAGATTTCAAATCTTTGCCATTTATGTTTCCAGCAGAAGAATATCAACATTCACTCACCGTTTCCACAACAACCAGCAACGGTCGAATACTCGCACTTATTATTCGAGTTACAAGTCGCAGTCACGCAGTTGTTAGTTCCGACCGAACAATCACTGATAGAGGTACAGTCTTCGACCTGAAGTTCAACTCTAACAGAAACATAATCTACGTCGCCAGCATCCGTGCCTTTATTATCCACGAAAATGTACAGGTCTCTTCCATTGAAGAAATCTTCAATAGTGAGGGAATTGGTGCCATCGTTCTCATCAAGTGCTCCAAACAATCGCGATTCCAAAGTAAAGCTGGCCCTTACAATTGTTACCATATCCGGCATTTCTCCTGTACCAGAATTGATGCCTTTCTTTCTGTTGTATGCAATAAAGATATTTTCATTGCTAGAGATTGGGTTAATGACCTCGAGAACCAGGGCGTGTTCATCAGCTACATTGGCATAATCAGCAACTCCAATCAACTTTCCGTCAAAGTCGCCATCCAATACAGGGTTGAAAGACACGACATTATCATACCATCCAATCTCCGCCATCTTGGCACCATTAAAGCACTTATTGGTATCATCTTCACCGTCCCCATAACCCATGATACACGTAGTATCACCATAATCATACGCATTACCACTGGCACTAGCGTCTCCCGAATGATGAAGATCCATATTGTGACCAATTTCATGCAGCTGATTTAAAGCCACATTGATCTCGTCGTCATTATAGAAAGATTCAATCCCAGGCTAAAGCGCAATGCAAAAAATAATGAGCGTCAGGCTACCAACATAGACGAACCAAGATCTTGTAACAGAATCGTGACGAAACTTACCTTGTATGCAAACGCAATCCAGTTTGTGCCGCCACTGTAAAGGGTTGAGGGAGGCAGCACATACATGATATGATCGTAATCCTCCAAGTCCAACCCTAGACCTAGAGCATTTTCTGTTGAATTCAACTGAGCAAACTCAGCTACTTTATTTCCAATATCTCGAGTCTTGAATGTTGTTAAATTGACGGCAGGAACGGTGAAATCAATGACCCCGTCAGCTGAATAAAGCGATTCAATATCAACACCACTAGCAGTGTCTCCGTCAGCCCAAACAAAGTCAATCTTACCAAACGAACAAGCCTTGTACTGTGACCTCAAGTTCACTGCATCCCCAGCGTTTCCAAAGACCGAGTCGCTGATTTCAGCAGCTGTAGTAGTAGGGGGTGGCTTGCCCTCAACGGTGATACGAAAGATAATAACACTCTTTGTCCCGAACTGAGCAGTAGCGAGTCTCCTTGAGTGCCTGGTCCTACTGGCCTTTTCGGGTGGTGGCAACTGCCATTCGAGCACAGGCTTGAGGCTACGTACCCCGTCTGATAAGGATTCTTCCTGTTCAGGTATCGTCAAAAGGGAGCCTTCGACGATAGCTCCCCGAATGATAAGGCGTGTCGTGTTCTTGGCAATAGCGGCCATACGGTCCTGCGCAAAACCAGAAGGAAGATTCACGAGTTCAAGATGGGTCCCTTTGGTTTTACCGCTGGCACTTTGAACTGGGTCGACTACACAAGAAAATCCAATCTCCTCATATGCGGTGGGGGCGCTTCCCCCCGAAATTCCACTGTCGACATCTCTCCTAATTTTAGCAATGGACGTTGCAACTTCATCACAGATGAAGAAGTCATCTGTCTCAAAGTCACGAATCTCTTCTTCAAGAAAGTCTGCTGCTTTTAGAGCCTGAAAATCTCCCGAGCCAGCGGCGGCTGTGATCTTACTTGCAAGGAACTCTTCTTCTTCTTTCTCAAGGTCAATTTTGATTGCATCATCAACTCCACGAAAGAAGTCACTGCTGACCTCTTCTTCGAGAAAGTCTGCTGCTTTTAGAGCCTGAACATCTCCCGAGGAGCCAGCGGCGGCTGTGATCTTACTTGCAGCACCAGCAAGGAACTCTTCTTCTTTTGTCTCAAGGTCAATGTTGACTGCATCATCAAATTCAGCAAAGATGCTATCAGGAGTGCTATCAGCACGAACAGCACGGATGGGACCAAAGGGAGCTAGTGGTGCCATAATTAAAGACACCAGTAAAACCAAGGCTGAGCTACGAGCCGAACCGGGGTTCAATAGCTTCATTTCTTGAATGCGTTATCTCGGTACAGTAATATGTGATTGATCCTTCTGCGTGAATGCAAAGAACAGGTTTTAAGTGAGTATGGAGGATTGAAAGCAAATTTCAATTGTGTCCAGTTCAAGAAGTTGTGTCATACCAAGGTCATCCTTCGACTTCAGGAAAGAAAGTCCAGACTTGTCAAAGAAGGTCAAAGGTAAGGTGGGAAGGTGAAGGTTGAAGTTGAAAAAGACTTCCACACGTTGATTTTCCGCGCAAACAAGACTAAACCGACTGCACGGGTCTGATTTCCGCTGAATTCCTCCTCATCATGACATCTGCGCAAACAAGACTAATTATTTGGTTTGATTTTACTCGAATCTAATCAAAGGTGTTCAGAAGGTGTTCAGAACAAAGTTGAAGTCTTTTATAACAAGGAGGCATGACATGGCCAACTGGGAGCTCCCCTCCCTGAGGAGGGGGGGGGTGACCGTTGCTGCTTTCTTCGTGACAGCAGTTAGACCGTCCGGTCATGACGTCGCGGGTGACCAGTGAATAATGACCGCCGTGGAACATAATTCGAGAATTTTCTAGAATTAGAGGCAGGCAGCAGGGCGCAGTGCGCGAATCGAATCTGCTTACCGCGCTGGTCTTTGACACCGACTGCACGGGTCTGATTTCCGCTGAATTCTGAATTCCTCCTCATTGTCGATGAGAGGTGAAAATGATCAGCTTACTAAATTATGAGTATGAGTTAGGAAGTGGAGAATTGAAGGCTCCAAGCTCTTTCGGAGTTTGTCCGTGTCGGACCAGATGTTAACGGATCTT
>Ga0209712_10005283_pt1 | contig 10119 bp, 11 predicted proteins | sample ArcOceMetagenome_FD_187443 | JGI IMG/M metagenome (GOLD analysis project Ga0209712, IMG submission 187443) | Marine eukaryotic phytoplankton communities from Arctic Ocean - Arctic Ocean - Greenland ARC118M Metagenome (SPAdes) (version 2) | ecosystem: Environmental > Aquatic > Marine > Oceanic... | reverse complement strand
AGTCAGTCATGATGTTGTTGATAGGTAGTTTCGTGGATGCTAGTTAAAGTGATATGTGAAGGTTTGTTATGTGCTAGTTAAAGTGATATGTGAAGGTTTGTTATGTGTTTTTTGGATAAGATGTGGCGGGCTGTTCTTGTAAGGAAAAGTGAGGGTGTCTGGAGGTTGGGAAAGGGGCGGGTCCGTAGTTAAAGGGGTGACGAAGGGATTGAAATTGATAGTATTTGGCTTTGATCGTGAGTGTCAAGAATTTTAGGGGTTGCGTCAAGAATTTCAGGGGTTGTCTAGAATTTATTTTGTTTGAGGAGGTGGGGGACGGGGGAAAAATGCGAATGTATGGTAATTTGAACCGGCTGTATCTTTCGTTGTATCGTTGCAATTTTTTAATGAAAGTAAGGTTGGTAACAATGGGAATGAAACGGTGAAAGTAGTGGTGGTAGAAGTAGTTAAGATGAAGTGTAGAGAAAGTTGATGTTTTAGGGTGTTACGCAGTACTCGCGCGAAAAAGAAGTTGTTCAGCATCAATATTTCTATTGCTATCAGTATCGCTATGGTAATCATCACTGTCACTGGCAGTATCATCATCTTGATCGAAGAAGAGGGAGTTGATTAATTTTGCAGTGGCTTCGAGCAGGTGATGAATACCGTTTCAGTGGCAATTATGATCATTGGTATTGTCATTGTCAACATGTATGAATTCTCTTCTGGCTTCAACAAGCAGTTCCTGCATCGTTATAGAAGCATCGAGGTACTGCATCATAACATTGATTTCTTGCAATGTTGAGTTGTCCACAGAATACTCAGTTGATGAAGGAGCTGTGACGGAGAAGGAGAGGTACCCTCCTCAATTGCTATTACTATTGCTATTGCTGTCATTACTGATATTTTAGAGCAATGCAAGATCCATGATGTTTGATTCTGGCAAGCGTGGCTAGTGAATCTGAATTTGTTGGTTGAGCTACGTGTAATGCACTTGCAAGAAATTATCGATTACAGGGATCATATTTCCATTGCTCATTCAAACTAAGAAAACGCTCTTCATGCCACAGTATGTAATTCTAACGGAGTTCACGAAATAATCTTGAATCCGCAGAGAAGCCTCTTTTCTGACATCTAATAAGAAATCTCTGACTGGTCTATGCGCATCATAGCCAATGTTAATTATCACTGAAGGAGTTACTTGGTCGAGGCAAGCTTCCCGATCTGTCATCAGGTACCAGTAGGTGCATGATACAAAAGTTAATAGCGGTACATCTCTTACTTTTGAATCGACCACGCTACAGAAAGACCACTCGAGTCTTCCGAGTCACATCGACAGCGATGGTCGGTAAGAAGAATGAGCTCTCGGCTGAAGCCTCTGCTTCACTGCTCAGTTAGTGATCAATCATAATCAGAATTCTGATGAACGGTTATCAAACCGCTTGGACTTTCTTAGTGGGGGTCACCTACCTCCCTTCGCTGACCACTCACTTCATCATTCATTCATTCATTCGATGCTAACTCGCCGGTCGTGGTTTCCGTTGATCACTTTCGTGTCAAACAATGCATCATGTACCTTATGAAAAATATCCAACCTTCTTGACTCTGAGTTGCTCACAAGTCACCATTTGGTTGCTGCAGTAGTACCTGGCAATACAACAAGATGTCTGCAACGAATAAACCAAATAAAAAGAAACGCCTTGTGCAGTCTGCGGCCCTTTCAACTCTAAATTCATTGTTGATAATCACTTTGAATATGCCATCTGCCTCGACACATTCTAATGTGATACCAGAATGCTTACATCATTTCTGTGATACTTTTGTATCAAGAAGAGTATTCAAGGATGTGGCGAACAGTTTTCTATTTGCAGAGCTAGGATCACCAGCAGGAGAGATTTGAGTAAAGATCAACTACTTGGAGATATTGTAAGTGAAAAAAGACGTGGTTGCTGCCTTACTATCTCGTTTACTGCAGTAATGTACTTGTGAAAAATATGTTTTTGTATTATACTGACACTCCTGAAATTCTTCAATCAGATGGACAAAGTTCTCAGCTTCTCAGCGCAATCAACTTCCTGGAATGTGTTGACATTTTGGGAGTGAACGTAAAAGAGGACACAACAGAAGTCGTTCATTCTGGTCATAGTACTGCTTCCATTATGGTTCTGTGAAAAATGAAGAAATTGAAGAAACGGATGCCGCAAAGAATGCTGAAGATCCAATTCAAGATAATCGCTCAGAATGTGATGAGGAAGATCGAGAATCTCCCGTCCATACCGATAATATTTCTGAAAGAAATAGAAAGAGCAGCGCGGCCAGTGATGCATCCACAACACTACCTAAAATACGAAAGAAAGCAAAAACAGACAAGGACACCTCAACCCAACTATCAAAGACAGGTTTTAACGAATGGTGCAATCAACTCCTTCCATTCAAAGAGGAGTTTGGATACTGCAAAGTTCCTGTGAAGTATGCAGACAATCCATCATTGGGACACGTGTGGCGACATGAGAACAGCATACAAGAACATCCAAAAAGGAATGAAAATAAATTACAATCTCTCACAAGACAGGATAGAGCATCTAGAAGAGATTGGCTTGCAATGGAAGGGTGTCGACTACGATGAGGCATTCGAGAAGCGATGTCGCGAGCTGATAGCATTCAAAGAGGAGTTTGGACACTGTAATGTCCCTCGCAGTTATGCGATGAATCCATCATTGGGACGCTGGTGTGGCAACATGAGAAGCGCATACAAGAACATCCAAAAAGGAATGAAAACAAATTACAATCTCTCACAAGACAGGATAGAGCATCTAGAAGAGATTGGCTTCCGATGGGGTGTCGACGATGAGGCATTCGAGAAGCGATGTCGCGAGCTGATAGCATTCAAAGAGGAGTTTGGACACTGCAATGTCCCTCGCAGTTATGCGATGAATCCATCATTGGGACGCTGGTGCGGCAACATGAGAAGCGCATACAAGAACATCCATAAGGGAATGAAAACAAATTACAATCTGTCACAAGACAGGATAGAGCATCTAGAAGAGATTGGCTTCCAATTGAATTACAAGAATACCAAAATGTTGCACGCATGATGCCACTACTAACTACTAAATGTGTGATGGTTCATTGTAATGTTTGCTTTATAAAAATGGAGATATAGGAAAGTCAGGTGCCAACTACTTCGGATAATCTAGTAATAAAGGGTATACTACACGGAGTATCAATTATTCTCGTTTGGTAAAGTTGAATTGCCGCTCTCGTGGGATAGGAAATGTAATCGTCTCGTACACGTAACATGAACATTAACCAAAGTACTTCTGGGAAAAGATCTTGATTCGATCGCACGTCTACCGTGAACAAATCTAATCGCATACCGAGTACCTACAAAAACACATCGTAAATCCTTTGATGTTTTGGAAGAATGATTGAATACAATATAACATGGTCAATGGCCTTTTATTAGTAAAACGGAACTACGTGAACACGTATGAGTGCTTCGATTTTTTTACGGTGGCGCTGATTGATACAACCTTGTGTTGGTTTGTGTTAGCGCTTTCTTTCCAATGTGCAGTGCATTGTGGTAACGGATACTAACTACATTCAAGAATAATCAGGTCAGCTTTCAAAAGATATCGAGGCAGAATGAGTTGTAGTCTGATGTGACGTCCACAAATGTATCTTGCCACTCGTGCGATGAAGCGAACTGCGCAGATGATTGATGTTCCCGTCAGTGACTTGACTGTTCATGATTCTGCTGCATGATACAGGAGTGCAGATTGCACAATGACTTTATAAAGTATCCCATCGTTCTCGGGTTTGTGCCGCGAGTTGATTGTAGAATCCTCCCAATCCTGCCCGATTCCGCTCTCGCTCTTTCGAGCTGTCAGTCCTCGGCACGGTCATCGTTGTCACACGGCATCTCTGAATATTGAAACTGATGCATCACTCTGTTGATTGTGTGCGCGATCCATTAGTACTTAACAGAGAAAGATCCTGCACTACTTCTTCATGTGCCCCTCGTTTGCACCTGGGCGTTTTGGTCACGCTATGTACTTTGTACTTTAAACTTTGAACCTGCGTTTTTAAATATATTTTTTCCAAGGAGGTGTTTTTTTAATACTAAGTTGTTAAGTTTCGCAAGCGTTGATCATAGATAAGTTTTAATTATATGATAGAGCGAAAAGCGATCGAATCAAAAGCAATCAAGTTCCTTCTAAACAGTTTGGAATTTTGTTTCCCAATTAATGAACGCTGAGATTTCAATCTGCTTCCAATTAATCTATGATTGCCCATTTTCTAAAATTCGTCTTCTGTCCGCTACACTCTTATTAATAGACTCGTTTTGCACAGAATCTAGTTCTTGCTGCGTGTTCTCTTTAAAAGTTATCAGTTCAGTCGCAAGCTCAATCTTGGCCATTTCTAAATTCTTCACATAAGCTCCTTTGGGCTTTCTCTTATTCTTATCTAGCGGGTAAGAGTCTGTGTGAAATTGGTGAGTACATGCCATTCGAAAATGCTGAAGGAATTTATAATGATATACTGGTCCTCAATATCGGCACCAGCTAATAATTGCATCAACCTTACAAGGTTTGGGGATTATTGATGTTGAGACGGGAGCTACTGCTCCCCAACTGCACCATGTGACTTAGAATACGTCCCTGAAGATATTTCTTTGGCGCAGATGGTCCCCGCTGGTCTCGGAGAGTTTACAATGTGTGCTGGAGATGATGAAAGTGACGCGTGTTTTGGAGACAGTGGAGGATTTCTTTACGACAGTGAAAATAAAAGACTTGTTGGGCTGACCAGCTACGGGGATCAAAAGTGCCTCCAATGCCTGGGGTCTATGCTCGTACTTCTGATAATTTCTCTTGGATCCAATTCAATGTCTGCCTGGTGGATAAGGCTGCTGCCTTTACCAGCAGGATTTGATCCCTTACCCATTTCTATAAATGTGCAACAATGCTCGGGTTCGAGTACTTTGAACCCTGACTATGATTCTGATGATGAACCATCATGGACCTTGTATGAATTGGTATCAAAAACAGAACTCATATCCAGTGAACTACGAGGTGTCGAGGCGAATGAGAATCACGACGGGACTTTCTACCGTCCGATTGATCATTATCAATGCTACAGATTTGAAATCTTTGACTCTTACGGTGACGATATTGATTTGGGATGAGACAATTATGACTATTGCGTCACGATCAACGATGAGACGGTTGAATGCACTGCCAATTGTTTTTTTAACAGGGCTGCGAAAACACCTCTGCTTGCAACATCACCTCTTGCGAAGTTGAAATCGAACATAGCCCTGATGACCAGGGGCTCTTTATCACCGAGGTCACAATAGGGACGATCGACGAGGATGGCGAATTGCATGTTCTCTTTGATCCAGGTTTTTTATCTGCAAGAGCCCCATCCACAAATATTCTATTGTTCTTTGATATAATTCATAAAGCCTCACAGCGTATCATCTGGTGCAACTGCCATCACGCTAAAATACAGTAACGGGAACACCGTTCTCACTCAGGCTGATCTCAAAGGAGGCGACTTTTCTAAGGTACAATCTGCTCGCTTCGGGAACTCAAGCGCTTCGTCGGCGTTCGAGTCCACTGCTATCCTATTGCCTTTGATAAGTTTGGTTGTCAGTCTTGGATTTTAATTGGTAATATTGTGTTGTTGAGTCTAACCAGAAGCAATCCCATGAGAACGGCCATATGCATCATCAGCAGGAGACCGCCTGCAAGGACGCATCTGCTGTTGCTGTCGCTGTTGTCATGACGTATTCCATTCATGGCACCGCCATCATCACTATCCGCGCTGCTCATGGCTGCACTCGTTGTCGGACCGTGATGCATCACCGCACACTGCTTCGACAATGATAATAATCCAAGTGCAAAAAATGATATTAATGTTGGGAGTAATGATGTTAATGACTTAAATGTATATATTTTTGAATATGTCGTTGTGATTATTTGGTTATTTGTACCTGTGTGACATGTATGTTGCTGCTGGAGGCTTTCAGCTGTGATGCATCGTTCTTGGTCTCAGTTGATACTCGCCATCCTTGAGAGATACAAAGTATTATGTTATGATGGAAAAGCTCCTGCCACCTGGACCTTGTCGTTTGTAGGACGACTTTATCCAAACTTATTGTTATCATCTTTTTATTTAGTACATTCTCGAAGCAAGTTATTCGTGCAATGAAACTAAGGATGGTATAAGATAACATTGCTAATGCCTACTCACCTTTGGAGACTTTGGCCCTGGCAGCTTTGCTTCCACTGTAGTCTTCATTGGAAGGCAGAAAACACTTGTCAAGTAAGTGCAATGGAGCTGAGAGTTTCAAGGCAGCATTACTAGTGTGCACGTACGTTTGGTGGCTTTCGCAGGTTGCTTTGTTACTTTCGTAGATGGTGACTGGTGACTGGTCCACCAGGACAAATTCCTAAGACCATAGTTTATTATGATATTTAGATCTCAGTACTATCTGTGCATGTCCCAGACGACGGTCCTCATTTTGACCTTTCGGAAGACGACCATAGATATAGATAGTCCATTCCCCTCGCCACGAATGATCAAAGAAAAATAGAGAGAGGCTGGCACGCCAGCCAGCATTTTCAATCATAATAAATAGGTGACTAACAGTTAGACAGTTAGACTAACAGCTTGCCTTTCATAAAGTTGTGAACAAAGATCTACTTTCCACACTGTCATCTGTTGTAGAATGCGTGATATTAAGTTCGTCCCAGCCTTGACCTAGTGACACTGCAACGTCCAATTCTTGTTCTTCGTCTAGTAGCACCTCATCATTTTCAATTGCTCTTGGAAACACTCTCTTCGCACCCCACAATAATTCCCTCTTGAAGAAGAATTCATAGTGAATATAAGCACATATGCATCCAAAGATAATGTGGCAAGCAAGTAAAATCCCGGGTAGAAGCATAAATAGCTGGGTGCCAAAAGGATTACCAGAAGTTTGATCAAAATTTTCTTGTTGAATCAGAATCGGAATGCCAATAAATAAGGTGGCGAATCCCAGTTGAATGATCATGACAAAGATTCCACCGCAAATTTTCTTGCGAAACCTTTCTTTCTCATGTTGTGGATTGTCTATTTGGCATTTTAAAGTGGCCGACGCTGGATTGTCTGTAAGGTACAAGATGTCGGGATCATCGGGGACAGTTTCAGATTCGTGCCGATGATGCAAACACCCAGTTCGAACCATGTGTGATGGTACTATGAGCCGTTTTTTGTATACATGCGCATCAACTTCGTATTGCACAATCAGGGTCTGACCTTGCCGACAAACGACAGACCCCACCACTTGTGTACTCTCTGATTCATAGCGTTGTAGAATTTTCTGTAGAATTTTCTCTCTCCATCTTGCCATCACCAAAGAATCCATAAGCATATATCCACCGCCAAAGATCAAGAAATAAATGGCGAAACCAATCCATGCCACGACAGTGGTCAAGTCCAAAACAATGTTTGAGATCACAGAGAAGAAGGAATGCTTGCCCTCGTCAAAGAAACTACCGTACGACACATATTTCGGCGTGGCATCATCAGCGGCCCCAGTGTCATCATTGCTCCGAGATACTCGCTTGGCACCGTATAAGGTGGATTTCAGATCGCTGTCGCGTTCTAGTTTTGCCACCCAGTAGCCAACCAAAAGTTCCAAAGCTATCATTCCGCAAAAGACAGGTCCAATAAGATTTGTGCAAAAGTCACACGCCTCGATGCTAGTGAGAATAATGTGGATTGGAATAAAATTCCATAGAAACATCCAGAAAAAGGCAAAAAAAAGATTGGGTAGCTTTGAGGGAGGAAAGTCAGGATCCACGCCTTCAACTCTGGCAAATAAGATTGCGCTCTTGCGATAGTGTGGTAATCGAATGAGATCTAGGTTTTGTTCAGAATATAAACCTTGGTTCACAACCATATCATTCTTGACATATCGATCTTGGCCAACTCGATAGACTACCCGGACATGAAACGTCGGTCCGCTTTTCTCGCCCCCGTTCTTTTTCCAGCGTGCAATGACTTGTCCTTGGAGTCTCACACCTTCCTTCCTATATTTCTGCGCCAAAGCATCGCTATTAAAAACAGTTCCTCGGTAATAAATCAGTGGGCCCACAAATAAAAGAAGCACAACCGCAAAGGGGGACATAAGCAGAAATCCAAGACATTTCACGCAGACCAATAAGCAATCTTTCACATGATTTGATTGCGGTTGCCTCTGTTGGTCTGGATCCATCTATCGCTTATGTGTTGTGAGAAGGGATGAGTTTTTGGTTGGTTGTTGTTGCTACAAATATTGCAATCTTTTACATGATATGATTATTGTTGCCGGCCTGTTAGTTGTCTGTTTCGGCCAAGAGCGTCAATCGTCAATCAATCATTCGGAGTTTTTTGCAGCAGATTAATTCTGACACTTTTTTTCGCTCGCAAGATTGTTCAATTTATGGCGCGCGTAAATTGAGATTGCTACCTATCTATCCATCCTACTACCTACCTACCACTATGTTCAATGTATTTTAACATACTACTACTTACTGACAGTATACAGTAGCAGTAGTACTAGCACTATATACTGCTGGAAGTAACACGGGTCGTAATGGTTCATGCAAACAAGAATGAAGATTTGAAAAGTTCGAGTGGGAAATATAAAAAGATGCTTTGCCCTCTTGGCCTCAAGTTTAAATAGGATGGGCAAGCATATGACAAGTGGTTAAATGTTAAATGTGCAATACTAGTACGACGGTCCTGCAAACTATTTCTGTAAGGTGGCCTGAAAGATGTTGGTAAGAAATGTGCAGATCGTGTCTGTGTTAATTAATTGGAACCTCATGCTTTCACGTTCCATCCATGTTCCTTTCCATGTTCCTTTCCATGTTCCTTTACTCGTAGTTGTCATTTGAATTCCCTTCGAAGAGAGGAAGGCTACCATCATGTGATGCAAAACAACCAGGAAAAGCTGACAAAAACGCATCTTGAACCTCGCACACTGACTACAATACTCCCTGCCGTTTCATACTTGCATATCCTAATTGATTTCAAGACTTGAAAGCAAGAAATTATTCAAGGACAACCAAGCTGCGATCGAAATCACCATGAAACTTTCAGGGATGGGGAAAGCGGCAATTCTTGAACGTGCTGCTTTTGTTCCTTTAAATGCGTTCCCGTTGCAGCAGCCTGTCTATCATCTTGAGCTAAGAAAGATAGGGTTTCGTCAAAAGTCTACCAATGTGTAGATCAAATGGCCAGCACTGAAATCAAATTTACAACAGGAGAAACCTTGATACAGACACGTGCACTCGGGTCACAAGAACTTCTTACTATGCTCTCTCGTCAATATAGACAATTGTCAATAACCTCAGTCTATATAACATTCATGAATGGAAAGATTAAGGAATCGTGCGAATGAAAAACATACTGAAAGTACACATCGCTTTCTCACCTTGCAAATACAATCTTCATAAACAATCTGCACAAATCGATCAGTAGCTTGTTACCAAAACTGGTCGATACGACTCCTCATTCAAACTCATTTCAACTCATTCACAATTCCCTATGATACTGGATATGGATACGACTCATTTCAACTCATTTCAACTCACGTGGTCTGTTTTATGGAAATGTATTCTTCACACAAATAAAGCCATTACGACAAACATCAACATCATGTCAGCAGGCAACAACACCAACAGCCCAGAAAGCCGTGACTTGCCATTATAAAGAAAACATCTTCAACTGATGAGATAACAAACAATGCGGTGAAGTCCTTCTGGGAATATCAGCTTTGGTATATGGGATTAAGCCGTAGGCTCTATGCTCTATCCACGACTACAGTAGTAACAGTAGAACCTCCGCTGTTCTTGTTAGATTGAATAAAGTTTATTTTGCACATACAAACTAACAGCACCATTGGTGTAGTGGTAACATAAATGCCTTCCAAGCATTTGCCATGAGTTCGATTCTCGTATGGTGCAAAACCTTTTGTCTCTCTTCCAATCAGATGACGATGCATTCACCTTGTTGCACTATGATACATGACACGCACAACACTCGCACAACGCACTATTCATACGCCGACTACCACATCCCCAACCAAAGCGTTACCACACCCAC
>Ga0209712_10005281_pt1 | contig 10121 bp, 19 predicted proteins | sample ArcOceMetagenome_FD_187443 | JGI IMG/M metagenome (GOLD analysis project Ga0209712, IMG submission 187443) | Marine eukaryotic phytoplankton communities from Arctic Ocean - Arctic Ocean - Greenland ARC118M Metagenome (SPAdes) (version 2) | ecosystem: Environmental > Aquatic > Marine > Oceanic... | reverse complement strand
CGTAAGAGTAATTAATACTGGAGCTGTACAAGTAGCAACAGTTAAATTAGGCGCTGCTGTAACCGGTACTATTACTATTGGTGCTAACCAAGAAGCATTTATTAAAAAGCAACCAGCAGAAACTATCCAAGGTGCAGCAACTCTTAAAGGTGTGCACGTAGCTTTTAGTAGCTAAAATATGGGAGATATATTCTCGCTTATTTCGGATGTAGGATTACCCATCGCAGGAGCACTTGTGAGTGGGTGTTTTATATTCATTGTGATAAAGCAAATATTAGGCGGTGTAGTTGATTCAATCAACACGCTTAATATATTTACTAAGGGCTTAGAAAGTAGAGCACGAGCAATGAATAATGAAATTATTAAGATAGATCTATTAGTGTCTAGTGCATTAGATCTAACACCACCAATTGACAGAGTAGCAAGAGCTGAAAACTTTGTTGAAGATGGTAAAATAGACATTAGAAGAGATTAATATGAACTCGTTGAACCCAGCAGTATTAATTGCGGAATACGGATTTAGCACTGTTGCTATTGTCGGTATGGCATATTTTGTATACTTTGTATGGAAGTTTGTATCAGAAGAGTTAGAGCCTAAGATAGCTGAAATGCACATGGGTCTAATTAGGCTAATAGATCAAGTAAGAATGTTGGATCAAGATATGATTCGATTGCAAGAAAAAATAAAAGTCGTGTTAGAGTATAGGGAGAGGCAGGCTTATTTAGAAGAGAACCAAAATGAAAAGAAGAGATAAAAGAAAAACGGAAGAGGAAAAACAAGCTACATTTGATATATGGAATCAACGGCTATTATCTGCGGCCTTAGTATCTATATTAGTAGTGATGTGCTTTATGCCTATAATGGCAGCGGCAGATAATCTAACGTTTAAATTTAAAAGTCCATCCTTTAGTGGTAATGCGACTTCATCTCACTACTTGACAATAGAAAATCAAGAGAAGTCAAGGAAAGACAAAATAGCAGAGGATGTAGAATCTGCTATTAAAGAAGCCGAAAGAGAGGCTAATAATACTACCCAAGCTAAGTTTTTAAGAAACTTAGAGAGTAGAATTTATGCACAGATTGCTAAACAATTAGTTGATAACATGTTTGGTAATACTGAAAGCTCTACTGAAGGATTCTTTGAAATAGAGGGTAACTCCATTACTTATGAAACTATCATAGGTGGTGGCCCAGATGGGACTGACGTAATAAGAATTACTGTCGTTAGTGAAGATGGAACAACGACTACATTAGATGTGCCAATAGGTGCTGGTGGATTTTAAATGAAACTTTTAGGAGTATTTATTCTTCTATTTGTTACTGGCTGTGCAGGGATACCAAGCAAATCAGATAGTTGCACTACAGCTTTTATGAAAGAGCTTGGTGAATGTATCGAAGAGGCTGAGGTAGTATCATTACCAGCTTCAGTAAGACTTGCTAATTTGCCACCGGCTAAGGTTAAGCCAGTGGTCGCAGTTTATGCGTTTAAAGACTTAACAGGAGCTAGAAAGCATAGGGATAACCTTGCTGACTTCTCTACTGCTGTGACTCAAGGTGCTGAAGTATTTGTTATTGATGCTCTTAAATCTGCAGGTAAAGGTAATTGGTTTAGAGTAGTAGAAAGAAATGGCTTAGAGAATTTAGTCAAAGAACGACAGATTATTAGGTCAGCTAGAGAAGAATTTGCTACAAATACAGATAAGAAGAAGCTTCAACCTCTTCTGTTTGCAGGTATTATTATTGATGGTGGTATTGTAGGATATGATACCAATATAGAAAGTGGAGGACGAGGAGCTAGATACTTAGGTATAGGTTCATCAGTCCAATATAGAAGAGATTCGTTAGTGGTAAGTTTGAGGGCAACTTCTACTCTTACTGGTGAAATTTTGTTAAACGTACAGACTAAAAAATCTATCTTGTCTGTGGGCGGTGGTTACGATGTATTTCGATTTGTTGATATGGATACTAAACTAATCGAAATTGAAGATGGCAATAGCTGGAACGAAAGCGTAACATACTCTACACGAGCCGCAATCGAAGAAGCTGTGCTGGAATTAATATACCAAGGTCACGATAGAGGATTCTGGGTAATAGAGGATGGGCATCGTCACCCTCATCAGCATGATGGGACAAACGATATTCATTCTATTAACGGGGAGAATGAACATGATGAAACAAAATAATATGTTCTTTTTGGGAGCAGCCATAGCTTTGGCATTGAGCTCACAGGTTGCCGCAGATGCTAATGACAACGAGGTTTTTATATCACAAACAGGTGATAATATTGAGTTGACTATTAGGCAAATTGGTGCAGGTAACAAATTTGGTGGTGATGATTTTAGTGGTACTTCTATAGATATGACTATGACTACGTCTGATTCATATTTCGATATACTACTAGATGGTGATTATAATAAGATGTTTGGTACTGTTGCAACAACAGGATCAACTATCAACAACTTTATTACTGGCGATTATAACTTGTGGAACCAAAAGATAGGTGTTGCCAATACGGCTGACACAATCACAATCGATTCTGCAATAACCGGTAGTACTAACTCAATCGTATTTAGAGCAGGTAACGATGATGATACCTACAACCTAGGCACTCCATTATGGACGCAGACTACAGCCGAAGCTAACTGGAAGCTAGTTGATACTACATGGACAAGAGTAGCAACAGGCCAAGCATACTTTACTCAAGCTTGGAATCCTACTGCTGGCTCTGCTGATAATTTAGATATGGATTTAGATGTAAATGGTTCTGATAATACTATGAATGTGTTTGTTAACTCAACGAATGCAACATTCGATTGGGACGTAACTGGATCTAATAACTGGGTTCAAACAACAATGGAAGACGGTTCTGATAATAGCCAAACCGTTGGTGTTACTGGCGATTATAACTTTATCTTTGTAGGCCAAGACACCGGCTCTACCTCTGGAGTTACTAACAATGCAATACTTGATGCAACATTTAATACGACGCATTCGGATATTAACATTATACAATCTGACGCTAACTAGTTTATTTCTTGTAGGAGTCGTGCAAGCTTCGGCGGTTCCTATAGGAGATATAACTGAACAAACTGGTATAACTTCCCTCTTAAGATTAGGGGAATCTATAAGCGTTGCAAGTGTTAATATGAATGATACGGCTGTTACAGGCAATGGCCGTATGATGATTGAATTCCTAGATGAAGAGCAATTAGCTCTCACCGAGCATACTCGTATCTATATAGACGAAGTATACTACGACCCTGATCCATCCCTATCTAAAATGACTATGCGTATGGCACGTGGCACCGCACGATTTACATCAGGCCGTGGCAAAAGAATAGACAAATCTAATATATCCTTATCGACTCCTACTGCAAAGATTGGTATACTAGGCACTGACTTTACATCGACTATAGATGAGATAGGTAGATCCCTTATAATATTACTACCAGATGAAAAGACTGGTGAGTCTTCAGGTCAAATAACTATAACAAATGATGGTGGCACTGTTGTTCTATCTGAAGCATATCATGCATCTATTGTTAATTCATATGATAGTCCACCATCTCAGCCAGTAACTCTAGTAGGCATAAACGCCTCTATGATATCAAATATCTTTATTGTCAATGAGCCTAAAGAGATCAAAGAGGTAAAAGAAAAGGAAGGTCTTGCAATAGAAAACGATAGTGATAACATATTAGATGTAGACTTCCTTGAGTTCGATGAATTAGAGAAGGATTACCTAGGAGATGATGAACTAGAATTCACTGACCTAGATATAGATTACCTTGATGTAGACTTTTTGCAAGATCTATTAGACGTAGTCAATCTATTAGATAAAAAGAGTGCACTAGATAGAGATACATTAACCGATGGTAGTATAACCCTTGATGGCACTGCATTAGGATTCGACACCGACACACAGTATAACAGTATATTGGACAAAGGACTAGGTACTATCAAATTCTATAGAGCTGTTAATGGTATAATTAGTATTACCTTAGCATCTAATACAAGCGCAATAATAAATACAACAACTGATCAGAAAGACTCATCGATCATGCTCAACAATGGGCAAAATATAATTATCAACATAGAACAGAGGAATTGATTATGAATAAATTTATAACATGTCTTGCATTAGTGGTAGTATCATGCCAACCAGCTAATGCTGATAACGAAATCTATCTAACACAGTCTGGTAATAATGCAGCAATTAACTTAGAGCAATTAGGGGATAACAATAAGATAGACACTGTAGCTCATGGTTATCAGCTAGATTTTACTGTGTTGCAAGAAGGGCATAGGAACCAAGTATTAAGAAAAGATCAAGGGATCAATGGTGACAATAACCAAGTAGTAGTAGAGCAATGGAATAACTCTACAAGCACAGACTATAATAAAATCTGGGTTGACATAGATGGTGATAATAATGCAGTAGATGTAGGACAGGGTTGCAAATTCTATTATAGTACATCAACCACATGCTCTAGAGATACGCATGAGCAGGCCGGTCATAATATGGAAATCAATATTGATGGCAGTAATAATGGAATACGTGGCGGCCAAAAGGCTGGTAGTGCTAATCCAGATCATGATCTAGTAATGGATATCAATGGAGATAATAATGGTGTATTCTTTACGCAAGCAGGCTCTGGTTCTAAAGATTTAGATCTAACTATTAATAATGATGGCAATGCGGTAAGTATCCATCAGCATTACGGTGCTCATACTGCTACAGTTGTTCTTGATGGTACATCACCTACTAGCCTAAGCTTAATACAGGCTGGCGGTCCAAGTCAGACATATAACCTTACACAAAATTGTCTCACTATTGGCGGCTGCTCAGTCAGTGTAAATCAACAATGAAAAGCTGGTGGCAGATATGGAAGCATGCTTTAGGAGCATTCGATGAAGAAGATGGATACGATGCTGCACATGAGAATCCGATAGCTGTTATTCGCACGCTGATAGTAACTATTAATCTTCTTTGCGGTGTACTCATAATGATAAACATATTAAAGGACTGGTAATGGGCAATAGACGTTGGTTCATAAGGAGAAAATACGGATACAAGCAACCTTATTTAGGGACATTGGTGGACATATATGTATAATTGGAAGGTAGTACTAATAACTATCATAGCTTTGCTGTGTGTACGTGTCGCTGATCCTAAGTTAATAGAACAACTAAGGCTAAACGTATTCGACTCACTGCAGACCTTGCAACAAGTAAACGAATCGGATATAATACTAGTCGATATAGATGAGAGAGCACTAGAAGAGTATGGACAGTTTCCTTTCTCAAGGGATATCTATGCAAAAGTATTAGATAAGAATGGTAATGATTCGGTATATGTATTCAATATGGGATTCACTTCGCCTGATAGATTTGGTAAGGACTCTGTATTAAATGATTCATTGCAACATAAGGATGTATTACTATCCTCCTTTCCAACGAATGCTATAGAGAAGGGATCAGCGCCGTATCTAGGATTTGGTACATTCGGGGGTGGGACTCCATCCGACTGGTTATATTACTATAAAGGATTGTCTGAGCCAGTAGATGCATTATCTCATATAAGAGGGGTAGGAACAGTTTCTGCCGCTCCTAGTGTTGATGGTATTATAAGAGAGGCACCGCTTGTAGTGATGGCTAATGGACATGTGTATCCCTCTCTTGCATTAGAAGTATTAAGAGTATACGATAGAGCTGATAACTATACCATGAAAGTAAGCGATCAGTCCGGAATAGAATGGATTCGTATGGGTAAAGGACAACCTATAGTAACTACCGCTAATAGTAACCTGACAATCGCATACTGGAATAGATTCGAGCGGATCTCGTTTGGTGATCCAATGCCTGATGGCAACATATATGTTATAGGTCTGAGTGCGGGTGGTCTGGTTAATCCGGTTCCTACTCCACTCGGCGCAATGTATCCACATGACGTGCAGGCAAATATTCTCGAGACAGTTATACATGGTATACAGATTCAAAGACCGTGGTGGAGTGACAATGCCGAATTCGCGATATTAATCCTTCTCAGTCTAATGATTATTGCAATCGTCTATAACACTCCTATAAAGATCAGCGCGCCTCTCGTCATAATAACTATTAGTATGGTTCTGTATAGTGGATATCATCTGTTCATGAGTAAACTTTATCTAATAGATGTAGTCTATCCTAGTATAGTCGCGTTCATCGTCTTCGCTCATAGTACATTTAATAACTATATTATAGTATATAATCAAAAACAGCTAATAAAGAAACAGTTTGGTACGTATCTAGATCCTAGACAGGTAGAGCTGTTGCAAAAGGATCCGTCGCTATTAAAGCTTGGAGGAGAGCGTAAGGACATGTCTTATCTCTTTATGGATATAGTAGGGTTCACTCCTATCTCTGAACACTTTAAAAACAATAACGATCCAGAAGGACTAGTTCTATTAGTAAATGAATTCCTTAATGAGATGACTAACATCATATTAGCTAATGGTGGTACTATAGACAAGTATATGGGAGACTGTATTATGGCCTTTTGGAATGCTCCATTACCCTGTATGCAACATGCGGACATGGCGGTAAAATCTGCTATAGAGATTGAGGCAAGATCTAGGGTGCTCTCAGAACGCTTCTGTGAACGCGGACTCCCTCGACTAAATGTAGGCACAGGAGTCAACACAGGAACATGTATTGTGGGTAACATGGGCTCGGAGACACGCTTTGACTATAGTGTAATAGGAGACGCGGTTAACTTAGCAGCACGTCTAGAGGCCACAGCCGCACGTCATGAGTACATAGACTATAAGACAATCATTAGCTCCTATACAAAAGATCAGCTCTCAGATGAGTATCAGTGCAAAGACATAGGGACTATAAAGGTAAAGGGTAAGGAGGATCTTATCTCTATATACTATCCTTATAACAAAACGTGACTCTATATAACAAATGGGTCTAAGAAAAATGAAAATAAAGATGTACAACCATGCTCTACTATGGTATAATACTCTTATAAACTTGGTTACGGATGAAAGGATATACAATGCCAGTAGTTATGATCGAAGGTCAGCATAGGAATAAGGTTAAGGTTGAGATGTATATCTACAGACTTATTAAAGAGCTTAAGATGAATCGGTTGTCATCTAAGGTAATATTCATTAACTTTGTTACTAGATTAGATAACGAAGCACAAGGCCTCTGTTATGGGTATAACAATCCAGATTCGGTAGATCTACAGATCGCGCGGACTAGTGATGGTCAGAAGATAGACTTCAATGAGATGATGAGAACCATTGCTCATGAGATGGTCCATGCTAAGCAGTGGTTCAGAGGAGAGTTAGGATCCACAGGCAAAGGACAATGGCTATGGAAGGGTCGTAACGCAGGTGGATGGAAATACGAGAATCAACCTTGGGAAAAGGAAGCATACAGATTAGAACAAATGTTATATGAGAAGTGCTGGTTAGATCAAAACGATCTAAAAGAATTGAAATAAAGCCTTTACATTACTCCCATAATAGAGTATAATAGCTATATAAACTGATAAGGAACTACAATATGAAAAATTTAATAACCTTAACCTCACTCATCAAATCAATCTCTTCTAATGAAGAGATGAATCAAGTAATTGATATCATTAAGATGAAGCAGAAGCAGCTACGGAATATCAAAGCACGAAACGTTAGGGCTTCTATTAAAGTTGGTGATACTGTTAAAGTTGATGGAAGGAACGGTCTTCGCATAGGAACAGTTGAGAAGATTAAAGTTAAGAAAGCTATTGTCATGATTGATGGTAGACTATGGGATTGTCCACTTACTATATTAGAGGCAGCGTAACATGAATACAGAAGTCTTTTCATCTGATTACTTAGATATAGTATTTGAAGATGCCATGGAAAACGATCATCATCGCTACCGCGGCATGGTGAGCGATGATAACATGTTTGATCAGTATCAATCTTATATTATGGACAATGCTGATCTATCAGAAGTTAACATTTACAGTGGAAACTCTTTATTAGAAGCAGCTGAGAGTGGATACTTGTTAGAAGAATTTAAATCATCTTGGATAGAAAAGGAGTTAGCAGCATGATTATAATGCAAAAAGAAAGTCCGGTCACAGGGATGACCAACACCATGGCTATCAATACGAACTATGAAGAGTTCAAGCTATGGAGTGAAGGCATGCTAATACAAAACGCTATGCCTAATACCACTACTGATGAGCGTGAGTTCCTTATTAGTGGATGTACTCCTACTTGTTGGGATGCCATGTATCCTTCGGAGGAAGAAGCATGAGTGATCATCAGCGCCCCTCAGTCACCCCAATCGAGCCGCCTTTGAGTATGGCATATTGCGACTATATAGCCCATACTCTAGTTAGACCGTCACTGTTAAATGACTCAGATACTCACTCGGAATATCCTCTAATAGTAGAAGTAAGTAGAGTCAGTATGGATCTACACAGAGATGGATACATGTTATCGACACGTAAGACCATCTTATGTAAAGACCATAACGGAAAAGAGTATCGCATTGTTATAGAAGAGGTATAAAATTTTTTTTTCTCCGGAAAATTCGCTCAGATACCTTTGCGAAAATTAATGAAAATAAACCTTTACATCTATATAGATCTATGTTATAATAGTATTATCAAATCAAAGGAAACAATGTATGTTAGATAGAATTCAAATGATCAAAGCAGCTGCGGAGAAGAATCAAGAGAGGCAGCTTATGAAGAATACTGTAGCTAAATTGGATAAACGTAAGAAGAAGATCGGCGAAGAAATGCGGTTACATAAAAAATTGACTCGGTCTGTACAGAAGGCAGGTCATCAACAGCCTGGATCTCTTGATTGTTTTAAAGAAGAGAATATGTTCTATACGGATAAAGAGACGCAGGACTATATAGCTGGTTCTTCTTATATGGAAGTTTATAACGAGATGAAAAATGATTGGGATTAATCAAAGCAGGTTCTTAACGAGAGTCGTAGCTGTTCGTAAGGCTAGGGATGCTGCAAAGAATCCTGAATTCAAACAGCTATGGCATAACATTTTGTCTACGCTATTACTAATGGATGGAGAGAATAATAATGACACAATACACTGAAGAAGTAGCTATGGTTCTACGGCGACAAGCTGTAGAGAAGTGGGCTAAGGGTACTCAATATATCGCAGCACAAGACGGATATGTCGAGACAGCTCTCAATGATGGATCAGTTACACGTGAATACCATCGAGTCTCTCCATGTGGTAACTACGGACTAGGCGATAGGATAGTCCTCCAAGAAGCGGATCCCTTTGAAAGACTATTGGATTGCGCTCCATTAACTTTAACCGAGTAGTATAACAGAAGAAGGGGGCGTCGACCCAATGGCATATTCAAAGGAAGTATTGGACCACTACGAGAATCCTCGTAACGTAGGAACTATGGATGATACAGATCCGAATGTCGGAACAGGTATGGTCGGCGCCCCAGCATGTGGTGACGTCATGCGTCTACAGATTAAGGTAGACGATGATGGTATTATCATTGATGCTAAATTTAAAACATACGGTTGTGGATCAGCAATTGCTTCCTCCTCTCTATTAACAGAAATGGTTAAAGGAAGAAGTCTTGACTCAGCATATACTATTAGAAACACTCATCTTGCTGAAGAATTAAGTCTACCACCCGTCAAAATTCACTGCTCAGTATTAGCAGAGGATGCAATTAAAACTGCGATTGATAATTATAGAGGTAAGAAATGAAACACGGTGCAATGAACTATACTCTATGTGGAAGAAAGCGTAAGACAAATGCTTGGAAAGCACCTAAGCAAAAGAAAATGGAAGACTATACATGGTCTACTCCAGCTCAGTCTGAGACATTCAGGCGAGAGACTAAAGAGTATCCATCGGCCTCAGCAAATCCGGTCGCTCTTCCTATAGAAGATACTTCTTATAAAGTTGAAGAATCAAAGAAGTTTACTGTCGCTCCTTCTTATAATAAAGGAGCATATCAAGTAATACCTAAGGGAGATGTAAAATGGATTGGTCGATAGTGTTAGAAGTAATAGCAAGTATTGTTATGTTTGTGCTCATCGTGATTTGTGTATGGGGTGGGTTTCTATTAGAGAAA
>Ga0209712_10005279_pt1 | contig 10123 bp, 9 predicted proteins | sample ArcOceMetagenome_FD_187443 | JGI IMG/M metagenome (GOLD analysis project Ga0209712, IMG submission 187443) | Marine eukaryotic phytoplankton communities from Arctic Ocean - Arctic Ocean - Greenland ARC118M Metagenome (SPAdes) (version 2) | ecosystem: Environmental > Aquatic > Marine > Oceanic... | reverse complement strand
AGAAGAAAGTTTAGAGTTAGTCACGTAGATTTGCTGTCTAGCTAGGCCGGGAACATTCTACTTCTTTTTGTCATCATGTCCACCGTATCTCCTAAATGCTATCGCTTTATTTTGATCTTCGACTACATACATCCCAAATCGATTAGTAAATGTTTAGCTTTTGAAATTCTCATGGTAGTATTTTAGCTGATGATTCAAGCGTTGGCTCGTTGGGATTGTGTTTTTGACAAGATAGTTCTACATTTCCAAACTGCAAATAAAACCAAAAACCAACCAATTGCAATTTATTCTTCTTTTGTCATCATGTTGTCCGTATACTTCTTTCTGCTTCTTTTGTCATCATGTTGTCCGTATCTCCTAAATGCTATCGCTTTATTTCGATCTTCGACTACATCCCAGATCGATTAGTAAATGTTTAGCTTTTTGAAATTCTCATGGTAGTATTTTAGCTGAGATTCAAGCGTTGGGATTGTGTTTTTGATTTTTGACAAGTTCTACATTTCCAAACGGCACATAAAACCAAGAAAACCAAAAACCAACCAATTGAGACGGATCACTGATGGCTTTTCATTACCTTTTTAATGCAATTGTTGCCAGCGTCCTCTTCCTGTTTATCATTCCTCAGGTTGATGCAGATGCGGCGTATGTGTATTATGAAGATGCAGAATGCATCTCTGGGAGTTATATCGAAGGAAAACTCATTTTTGCCTTTGATACCTACAACATGAAAGGACAGGGTTTTAAAATAAAAAATTACAGCGGCCCTTGCAAATACTTTAAAAATGGAAGGCACGACTTAGAGTACAATACAGGTAATGATGATGGAACTTTCATGAAAAATGGATACTGCATTAGGTACGTAAGATGATCGATTATGCGCTCAGTCGTATCAAGACATCGTCCTAACTCCTAACTCCCTTTGAAGTTGTAATGGACAGATCGGCTGCACAAGCCAGAGATACTCCTGCAAATACTTTAGTACAATAATACCAAGCAATCCTTACACGATGTCCAATATTTCAAATTCAACCGATGATTTAATTAACGATGACGACAATGGTGCAGAGGAAGACGATGAAGATTCGAGGCAGACTCAACAGTTTCAAGATGCTGCTTACCAAGAGGTCATGAGATATGATAATGCAACAACCTCTACTGGGTATTACTCTTTGCTCGGAGTATTTGGTGCAATGTTCTCAATGGTGGCGCTTTTCACAGCTTCTAGAGCAATACGCCGTCTTCAGAAGGAATCTGTGGCCATAGATGCAAGCACTCTTTATGGCGACATTGAACCGTATGTTACTAGGTACGAGGGTGGCATTATCGCTTAGGAATTGGGAACTTTGCAGATTAGCAATGGGGCGCAAATAGCATTGATTTCTTGTGAAGGAAAAATCGAGAAACTCCAAATGTTTTTACAAAAAACAAATACTCAATACCAGTACTGGATATCTTTAACAATATTTTGAATCAATTTTATCCTTTATCCAGCAGACACGTATGTTGTGGCGCAAATAAATACTGCTTATGAAGGTGCAACTTGTGGTATTTAATTACAATGTAGGTCCGTATTTCACCACAGCTCTTAGACAACACCCGGAATGTAAAGCTTCAATGGCATTGGTAGTTGCACCTACACCCTCAAAACGATGGGTAATAAAGTGATCAATTGGTAAATCTCCGTCGAGATTCCTCTGCACTAGTTTTGGCACATCGCGCCGAGATTTGAAGCCTCCAAATGCAGTTCCCTTCCACACCCGACCAGTTACAAGCTGGAAAGGACGGGTTGAGATCTCATGACCTGATGCAGCCACGCCAATGACGCAAGATTCTCCCCATCCTCTATGCGCGCACTCTAAGGCGGCGCGCATGACTTCCGTGTTTCCAGTGCAATCAAAGGAGTAGTCCACTCCCCACTGCGTTAAGTCGCCTGCGATGTGTTGTTGGACAGGCTTATCCAATTCTTTGGAGTTCACAAAGTCGGTTGCGCCTAAACTCCTTGCCATTTCAAACTTAGACGGGTTAATGTCAACTGCAATAATAGTTGTTGCCCCTGCCATCTTTGCTCCCTGAATGACTGCTAGTCCTACCGCTCCCAAGCCAAATACTGCCACCGAACTGCCTTGTTCTACTTTGCAAGTATTCCATACAGCTCCGAGACCCGTACTCACACCGCAACCAAATACGCAGGCTTTTTCAAGAGCGATTTCCTTACTAATCTTTGCAACGGAGATTTCTGCCAGCACTGTATATTCGCTCATGGTTGAGCATCCCATAAAGTGATAAATCGATCCGCCCTTAGCATCGGTGAAACGGCTTGTGCCGTCTGGCATAACACCTTGGCCTTGCGTTGATCTAATTTTCGGGCACAGGTTTGTCTTCTCTGACATGCAAAAGACGCAATCTGTTTCTCCGCACTGTGGCGTATAGCAAGGAAGAACGTGATCACCTTTAAGTGCAGTGTGAGATGAAATGTCCACGTCAAATCATGGCGCAAAATGTAAACAAAAAGAAACATACCTGGTTTTACAGAGGTTACTCCTTCCCCTACTGACTCGACGATGCATCCAGCTTCGTGACCCAAGATGCATGGGAACAGGCCCTCAGGATCTGATCCCTCAAGGGTGTAAATATCGGTGTGGCACAAAGCATTTGCCACGACTTTAACACGAACCTCGCCAGATTTTGGAGGGGCGACAGTGATTTTTTCTTCTTGTAGATCATTAACACCACGAGCGACCATTGCTTTGCATGTGATTGGCTTTCCTTGTGTAGCCGTAAAATCATACTCAATTTCAGCTAAAGCCAAACGTTGTTTCTTGTGGAGTCTTTTAGCGTGGAATTCAACATGGTCTTCGATGAACGCTGCAATGAAGTGATAAGAATGATCAAATCCCTCACGCATGTTCAAAGTGATCTTCTGTCCGCATTTCTCTGCCGCGGCCATCAAATTTTCTGGCTTCAATTGCTCTTTGAGAAACTCGTCTTCGGTTCCTTGGTCAATTAGAATGTCATCGAACTCTACCATGGGAGCAGTACGGCCACTGAGAATACGAGTTGCATCAAAAGCTTGCCCGTTCTCAACGCTTCCCAAGTAAGAGCCAAATGCTTTTACTCCCCATGGACACTCACATGGGTTCGCAATGGGAGCAAAAGCTGAAACAGCAGCCCACGATGAAGGGTCTTCGAAAGCGATTGACAGCGCGCCGTAGCCACCCATAGAATGTCCAATAATAGACTTGGCACCAAGTTTGAACTCATTTTCAAGTAAATCAGGCAGCTCGGATGCAATGTATGAACGCATGTGAAAGTTCTTTGAAAATGGCTTTTCGGTCGCGTCCACATAGAACCCTGCACCTTGGCCAAGATCATATCCATCGTCGTCTGCAACACCATCACCACGAGGAGAGGTATCTGGCATAACAATTGCAATACCCTCCTTTTCAGCGGCATCAAATGCTTTAGCGCCAGCTTTTTGAGCAAAGTTTGTGTCGTCACAGGTCAAGCCACTGAGCCAAAACATAACAGGAGTAGAAGAAGACAAATCATAGGTGGAAGGGAGGAATAAGCCGAACGTCATATCAGTTCCGGTCGATGCAGAAAAATGCTTGATTCGATGGTAGTACCCTCCGTTTGTTCCTTTTCCAACTTTAGTTTTTGAAACGACCGTCAATGCAGGTGATTCGATCCCCGCTGTGGTTGATTGGAGCGAGGTGAAAGCATTCCTGGAACGATATGTTGGTTTTGTGAAGGCGTCAACGCCAAAAAAGAAAGTGGAGATGACGAGAGGGATAAGTGCCCTCATAATTTTCATATTTATTCGTCCAACAACGAAAATCAGGGTAGTGCAATCACGTCAAAGAGATGGCAATGTCCAGGATGGATGTTGTGATGGTATTGTTGTTTTGTGTTTTTGCTCGCTTGTTGGCACAGTAGTCGGAAGATGTTTGTCACAAATGTTAAGCTCAAAACCTATATACTAATAATTGAATATCGTCAACCCCTCCCTATTTTATTTTTTCCCTCCAACGAACGCAGCGACCTGACACCATCGCCAGCTCTGTCTGCTCGCCAGCCAGCCGTCGTCCGTAGACGGATTGGTAAAAACGCAGGTACGGTCCATCCCCAGCCACTCTCTCTCTCTCCATCCTAGACACATCTCTCATAATTTTTCCATTATCATTCTTATCGACAAACATTCCAACATGCAGACCACCGTAGCAGCACTCCTTATCCTTGCCTCCACCGCATCTGCATTTGCTCCTTCAGCATTCGCTCCCAGATCTACAATGAGCTTGAGTGCAACCGGCACCGTCAAGTGGTTCAACGAAGAGAAGGGTTTTGGATTTATTACACAAGACGATTCTGATACTGACGTATTTGCTCACTTCAGTGCTATCCAAACTGAGGGATTCAGGACTCTTATCGAGGGAGAGGCTGTCTCATTCGATGTAGAGGAGGGACAGAAAGGTCCCCAGGCTTCCAACATTGTAAAGACAAACTAGATTATAAAGTGCTGAGACCTGAGACGCGGAACTTATCTTCCCAGCCTAGAGTTGTGGTTGATATGTTAAACAAATAGAAAGTGGGGTTAGTAAATACTAAGTTAGAAACAGATTATTCAATACATGACATTCATTCTACTGTAGATAATTACTCGTGTCCTGATGAGGATGAGGGATTTGAACAACTTCAACAACTTGAAACTTACGTTTGTTGATTTGGTTGATGGGATGAGACAACGAACGACAGAGTGACGATGTGGACTCATAACCTTACTCGTTTTTGCTGACGATGTTGGATTGGAGGTGCTGGAGCTCACGATTTATTGCTGACTACTAGTCACCAGGTCTTTCATCCTGAATCTGTTTATAAAGAACTTATTCCATTCCCATGCTTGTCCCATTGGAAAATGTCTAAACTTATTTCTTATAACAGTTACCAATCGTGCTATGTTGAAGAATGTGTCATCGAAAGCTGAAAATCTGTTTTTACAAGTTTTACTGGTTGTTGATCATTCTGTGTAATCACAAAACATTTTTCGTCAACAAACTACACCAAGATGCAGACCACCGTAGCAGCACTCCTTATCCTTGCATCCACTGCGTCAGCATTCGCTCCTGCAGCATTCGCTCCCAGATCTACAATGAGCTTGAGCGCAACTGGTACCGTCAAGTGGTTCAACGAAGAGAAGGGTTTTGGATTTATTACACAAGACGACGATTCTGAGGCTGACGTATTTGCTCACTTCAGTGCTATCCAATCCGAGGGATTCAGGACTCTTATCGAGGGAGAGGCTGTCTCATTTGATGTAGAGCAGGGACAGAAAGGACCCCAGGCTGCAAACATTGTCAAAACAGGAAACTAGATTATAAAGTGCTGAGACCTGAGACGCGTCACGTAACTTATCTTCCCAGCCTAATGTTGTGGTTGATATATGTAAGCATAGGAAGTGGAGTGATTAGTGTAATAAGTTAGAAACAGTTTATTCAACACATTTACCGTAGACTTACCAGAAGAACGTTTTCTTTTTTACAACCGTTGACATGGTTTACACAAAAAGACCTAACCAATCCTCTTGGAACGGTCAAAACATTTTCGTCTGGTCATTTTCAAAAAATTTGATGAGTTTATTCGCAGGGAAAGTGTCCGGCACTGTCAAGTGGTGCAACGAAACGAAGGGCTTAGGATTTCTTACACAAAAAAACTGTGGACCAGATGTATTTGCTCACTTGAACTTCAGTGCTCTCCAATCTTTCAAGACTATTTTAGAATGAAAAAAATGCATTCGTTTTGTGACCTTGAGGAGCTCCTTTAGGTCGTGTCGATAACCACCGTAAATGTATTGTGACTGCAAAAGTACTGTTAGTAGGCATCTGAGTCTTCAGCGTTTGGAGATTTTAGAAGTCGAGGACCCTGTCCTTTGTCGAGGATAACCTAGTCGAGAAACGGTCTCAAGGAAACAGGATGTACAATTCTCCAATCAACGCTCAACGCCATCTTGTATCTTTCATCAGCATCGCATTCATTATCATACTATTTTCACCACTGCACACGAAACAATTGTTTGTTTGTTTCGTTCAGGAAACGAATACGGCCAACTTTCGAATAGAAATGGATCTTTAATCGTATCTACCGGTTCAAAATGTTTAAATGATTTGTTTAAAAATATATTCTTATCTCTCGTCCCATGGCACAGACTCATTTTCTGTGGAAAAAATAGTCGGAGAAGTTGACTGCGCGAAAGAAGAACTCTCTTCTAAACTACAGTCAGACTCGTCATCGGAGTAGCACTCGACATCGAAATCCTCATCATAAACGTCAACATCGTCGTCCTTGTGGCTGCCGTCTTCAAAGGAATGGGCCGTGCTAAAGTTTCCATCCTGTGTATTGTTAGCGAATGATTCAGCCATTAAGGAAAAGGCGTCAAAATCACCATCTACATTCCACTGGGATGCTTGTTCTTTCGATAGTATATTTTCATCGGCGAGTTCGTCAAAGGGTCCTTGCTCTGCATTGAAATAATCCATTTCCTGGGTCTCGTCTTCAAGTGGACGATATAAGGAGAGAGGATCTGGCAATTCAGCATTAACGTCGGGATCTCCCAGCATTGGGGACGAGGGACTGTGTGCTTGATTTTCTCTCTTCTTCCGTCTCTTGAACAGATTCTTGAGTAGCTTCCTGCTTTTCTTTTTAGTTTTCACTCCACTAGGACGCTTCCTAAATATTTTCACGAATCGCCCAACAACTCCGTTGTGCAACTTCTTGAGCAAGGATACAGAAATCTCGAATGTCTCATCTTCCACCTTCAATGGGCCATCTGTGTCGTCTTCGTAAAGGTTCGCATGTGATCTATTGTAGTAATCCTTGTCAAACCTTTCGCTAGTAGAGGAATTTGATGTTGTTGTTCTCTTAGAATCTGCGCTAGAGGGGCTCAGTGGTTTCTGATTTCTCGTCGCCGGTGCTCCATAATCACGATCTTTGTCAAATATGAATTCAGGCAATTTGTGTGTTCTAGATTGTTTGTTCCAGGACGAGGGGATGGCAGAGGATTGAAAACCGTCAGATCGCTTAGCCTTCAAAAGGGGAAAATGTCTCTTCCACCATTTCTGAATCAGGTTTGCGCACACTTGACGTACTGCGACGGCCATTGAAGCAACAACAATTTTTTTATTTCGTGTCTCTTCATGTGTTGACCTTAGCACCTGCCTTGCCGCTCTTCTGAAATTGGAATGGATCTTTGTTACTGACCATGATTTGTTTCTTTCCGTGTGCCTTTTTCTCTTAGCAACTCCGAGCTGCATTAGAAGAAAAATATATATTGTGAGGACAATATCTGAATTCTGCATTGCGCGATTTAGAGTCAAGTTGATCACTTACCATCTCCATTACTAGATGACGGTCGCAAAAGCCACGATACGTAGTTTGAATCATTGTAGCTGCGATATGGCGATCTTGTTCATCGAATTCCGCCAATAGGTTGTAATTGAATTCAGCGGCCTTTATAATGCTAAGTCTCTTTGTGTCATAGGCCACTGAGTGAGCATAAATGTTTGCTGCTGGTGTTCTTCCGGGCTTGGAGGGAGCTATCGGGCTAACTCTTGCACGCCGAAATGTAATAGGTTTTGACAAGGTACCTTCAATATCGTTACTAGAAGGTCCCATCATAGACGCGGTAGACGTTGAGTATACTAGTGATGATTCTGAAGAATCCGAGTGGTTGCTGATTTCTATCCCGGGCGATGACAGCTTACCAATACCCAAGCTTATTGATTTTGTTGCATTCAAAGAATGTTGGAAGGCTGAAGATTTGAGTTGACGTTGACGTTGCCGTTCCTCTTCGTCTGCTTGCTTGAAAATGCATTCCAGACTGTCTTCATCTTCGTCAGACAAGGGCATTGTCTTGTTGAGGTCTTCAGAGTATTTCGCAATGTTCCTTGGTGCCGTGGCCGCGAAAGTTTCATCCTGCACATAATCCCATTCCTCGCTCTCGGGTGACCATATTTGAGTCACCCACTTCTTCGTTCTGCGCTGCAGTCCATTCACTCCCTGTGAAACCGATGCTGACATAGGATCGAGGCTAGGATCGAGTAGATTGACCACTTCGACGCGTGTATCCTCGGTGCATCTATTGGGAGATCGGCATTTGGTACCAAAATCTTTGATTTCATTTGTACCAAGTTTCGTCAACCCGTCTAATCGCATGAGAAATGAACTCTTCACGGGGGTGCCAGAAGGATCAGAGAGCATTGAACAGGGTGTGTCTCGGCAAGGTGACGTTTTTAGGAATGAAGATGCATCTGAATGATCTGAAGAATATTCTGTGATGATTGATTTGTCTCCAGTCCTGGACTGCGATGCTGACATATTGGGAGGAGTTTGATATGTTGGTGTGGGATGGCCTTCTTCTAGCTTTGAAGCGAAGTAGGTATCAAGGGGGGATCTGAATGAATCATGTGCTCTTCTAGATTTTGGCGTTGAAAATGGCACATCTATACCTTCTGTTGGCCAATTTACAGCAGACGCCATTAAACGATCTGACTCCACCACTGAGCCATTTCCCTGCGCCTCGTCTACCGGCATAATAATAATGCCACCTTCCTCTTTCACATCAGAATTAGGCATATCTCGTCCAAATCCCAAGACCAATCTCACATCAGGTTTCTTTTCGTGGTCCTTCTCCTTGTTCGCTTTAGTTGTGAAGCGACCCTGTGCTTCAGACAAGGGGTAGTCAGATGCCATGACCTTCGTTGAAGTTTTCAGAGGCGAAATCTGAAATTGTGAACCAGAGTATTTCTTTTTGATAATCTGAGGTGGAGCAGGGGGCGGCAATTCTTCCGAAGAATTTGCACGCGATGCAGCTTTCAGACTCTCTCCCCATTTCTTGGTTGCTAAACTGGAACCCATATTCTTGTTTGCTAAACCGGAAGCGTTTATTGTACCAGTCCTCTCTGACTGAGCTGCTGATGCACTTGCGATGCGTAAACTTCTTTCAAGTACCGGGCTCGTTTCAGCATTTCCTACATACCCAACGGTGCTACTTCTACTATTTATGCTTGTAACAGTATTTGCTTCCGTTATCCCTTCCACTCCTCCTTGTATTTTGCCAATACCATCTTGAAAGCTGATGTATGAACTTAGATTCGATTCTTTGTCACGGGTATTAGAAACATGTGTATTTTCAGCAGCAGCCTTTTCAAAGCGAGGAACATCCGGGATAGAACTGAGAGACTGTTGCTTTGCCAAATTTCTCCTCCATCTCATAGCGATTTCCAGATGAGATAGCTGGCCATTGTTTCCATTTGCATATGGATTAAGATCCACGGAAGTGTCAAGACTTGCGACACTACTCTCATAATCAAACGAAACTTGGCTGACGTCATCATACCCCCTGGACTGAATGTGAAGTGGAACAAATTGTGATTCTTGTTGTACAACGTGATTGAGGTGTTGCACTCTTTGATGTGGGTGGAGGGCCACAAAGGATGTTTCTTGTTCGTTCATGAAGCGGCTGTCGCTCTCGTTGGATGAAGAAGAGCAACTGGATGATGAATCGTATTCATCTTGGTTGTGGTTTTCAACACCTTGTTGCACCTGTTGCTGTTGTGTCTCTTGTTGGTTAGTATCCTTAGAGGACGGAAAGAGAAACGGTAACGAGAACATTCCTTCTTGCAATAGGTATGAGGAAATGAAGAGTTTCGCACACTGTGTAGATTATGACCAACAAGCTTGGAAGCCTTCTTAACATTTAAATCACCACTGAGTGGAGTTTCTGGTAGCGACTTGAGATAGCTTCTTATTGACGCCTCGAAAAGTGCGAAGGAACTATTGGAGTGTGGTTCTTGGAAAGCATTCTTAGCCAAAACAGGGATACTGATTTACTACGGCGGCAGCAAGGTGAGAGTCACACATTGAGTCGTTTCTAGATTTATGAGAGTCGTGAGAGTCACCAAGACTGACTCGACGCCTCAAGCTCTAAAATTTTGTGTCGCTCGTGCAGACGTCGCGCACGAACGAGAAGACTTTGAAAAAAGTCATTGAAAAGAGTAAATTCATAACCTCTATCGATACACTAGTATTAGTTGTGGTAGTTATAAAAATAGCAGGAAAATCTTTCTTGCTT
>Ga0209712_10005278_pt1 | contig 10124 bp, 8 predicted proteins | sample ArcOceMetagenome_FD_187443 | JGI IMG/M metagenome (GOLD analysis project Ga0209712, IMG submission 187443) | Marine eukaryotic phytoplankton communities from Arctic Ocean - Arctic Ocean - Greenland ARC118M Metagenome (SPAdes) (version 2) | ecosystem: Environmental > Aquatic > Marine > Oceanic... | reverse complement strand
TTGAGTTTTTCAAAAGCCTTGGGCAGATAAATAAAAATCTATTTTAAATTTACAATTCATTCAGTATTTCACTTGAAAAACGTATTATGAAATTCAAAAAAAAATCTCTAAAAAAGAGAAAAGAGAAAAGAGATTCTTAAACAACTTAATTTTTTCTAATTAAAAACAAAATAGAATGAGATTATTTCTTGCTATGTTCGCAATGCTATTTTTTTTAGCGTGTGAAACGCCTGCACCAAAATCTGATACTCCCACCCCAACCACGGAGTCAGAAATCCCTGAAAGTAAAACCGTTTCTGACGAAAATGGATTTGCTTGGCAAACAGAAACATTTGCTGATTTGGGAATATTAAGATACCAAGTGCCTGACTTTGACAAACTTACCTTAAAACAAAAGGAATATGTTTACTACTTAACTCAAGCGGGACTGGCAGGTCGTGATATTATTTACGATCAAAACTATCGACACAATTTGACAATCCGAAGAGGATTGGAAAAAATGATCGAAAATTACAAAGGAGACAAATCATCTAGAGCTTATTATGATTTGGAAACTTATGCAAAACGAATTTGGTTCGCCAACGGAATTCACCACCATTATTCTATGGATAAAATGTTACCTGACTTTTCCAAAGAATACTTTATGGAAGTGGCCAATGCTACCGATGTTAAATTATCTGACGAAGTAATGAAGGCGATTTTTGATCCAAATTATGATAATAAAAAAGTGAATTTGGACGAAAGTAAAGGATTGGTCAAAGGTTCTGCGACCAACTTTTATGCTCCCGATCTTTCCGAAAAAGAAATACGAGATTATTACAAAAGCATCAAAGTTAAAACAGAGAAACCAGTTTGGTATGGATTAAATTCCAAAGTGGTTAAAGGGGATGATGGAAAAATCATGGAAAAGGTTTGGCATGCAAACGGTATGTATGGATCTGCGATCACAGAGATTATGGGCTGGTTGGGCAAAGCTGCTGGTGTTGCTGAAAATGAAAAACAAGCCATGGCACTCCAATTATTAATTGAATATTATAAAACAGGTGATCTTAAAACTTGGGATGCTTATAATATTGCTTGGGTCAAAGCTACGGACGGCGATATTGACTATATCAACGGTTTTATTGAGGTGTATAATGATCCAATTGGCTACAAAGGTTCTTACGAAAGCATTGTGGAAATCAAAGATTTTGAAGCATCAAAGCAAATGAAAGTGATGGCCGATAATGCTCAATGGTTTGAGGATAACAGTACAATTGCTGCTGAACACAAAAAGAAAAAAGTAGTTGGAATTAGTTATAAAGTAGTTTCAGTTGCTGGAGAATCAGGTGATGCATCACCTGCTACACCTATTGGAGTAAACTTACCTAACTCAGATTGGATTCGAGAAATTGGTTCGAAGTCCGTTAGTTTGGGTAATATTATTTCTGCTTTTGATGAAGCTTCTGGTCCAGGTATGTTGGATGAATTTGCTCATGACAAAGAGGAAGCTGATCGAATTAGAAAACACGGAGGACTCGGTGATAAATTAAGTACCGCTCTTCACGAAGTGATTGGACATGCTTCTGGAAAACTTAATCCAGGTGTTGGTACGCCAAAGGAAACTTTGAAAAGCTATGCTTCTACCCTAGAAGAAGCTCGGGCTGATATTGTTGCTTTGTATTATATCATGGATCAAAAAATGGTGGACATGGGATTGATGGAATCATTGGATGTGGCTAAAGCTGAATATGATGGTTATATCGCCAATGGTATGATGAAGCAATTGAGAAGAATTGAATTAGGAAAAGTGATCGAAGAATCTCACATGAGAAATCGACAATTGATTTCGAAATGGGTTTTTGAAAAAGGAGAAAAAGATAATGTCATCGAGAAAGTGGTGCGTGATGAAAACACCTACTTCAATATCACAGATTATAATAAACTTCGAACTTTGTTTGGTGAGTTGCTCAAAGAGATTCAACGAATCAAATCAGAAGGTGATTACGAAGCAGGGAAAGCATTAGTTGAAAACTATGGTGTTCAAGTAGATGCTGCAATTCACAAGGAAGTTTTAGATCGCTCTGAAAAATTGAAATTGCCTCCTTACAAAGGTTTTATAAATCCAATGTTAGTTCCTGAAACTGATGCGGATGGGAAAATTACAAATATCAAAGTGATGTACCCTAATAACTTTAAAGAGCAGATGATGTACTACGCGAAGAACTTTTCGTTTTTACCAAACGTGAATTAACAGTTAACTGTGAATGGTTAACACCATATTGTAACCCACTCTGATGTTAATCATTAACTGTTAAAATAGGAAGGCCGACTAGTAAACTAGTCGACCTTTTTACTTTAGATTTTAACCATATCGAAATTAAATTTTATTTAACTCCAACACTTAATAACTCTCTCATAAGTATCAAGTTATATTCCTAAAGTTCCTTAAAACAACACCCTTTTCTTTATATCTTAAATAACATATATGTCGGTTAAACTACAAACAAAGGTATTCCTTAATTTGTAAAATCCAATAATTCTATGTCAAAAATTAAAATTGAATTTCCTGGAATTGAACTTCCTGATCCAAAAACTCCATATCCGTAACCAGAAGGAATATATAATGTTCCTTTTCCTCCTTTTTTAAATTTTGGAATTCCAACTTGCCACCCTGAAATCAAATTAGACAATTGTGTTTTTAATGGATTAGTTGCAGTTGCAGAATCAAAAATAGTCCCATCTCCATTCATCACGCTGCCAGAGTAAGCCATCGAAACTAATGAACTATTCACAGGGTAAGTACTCCCTATCCCTTCCTCCTCAATTACATAATAAACACCTTGGTCATCCAAAGCTGTAATGTTATTATCAGACAAAAACGTTTCTATAATATCCGCATCAATAATTAATTGCTCTTGAAATGTCAAATTTTCTTCTTCGCAAGAAAATAACATGGAAATAGCAAAAAGTGTAAGTATTAAATTTCTCATTTATTTTTGTTTTATTTTATTTTTTGTAAAGGTACAAATTGTTAAGTGATTGAATATTAAACTTGTTTTGTTTTTCAATTAAACCTTATTCAATCCTAATTCGCTGCCTTTTTCCAACATAAAATTAAAAGCAGCTTCATAAACATTTTCAATACCTCCATCAAGAATCGCTTCCCGGATTGCCGTTTTGATCACTCCAACTTCGCGAGAAGGGGAAATTCCAAAAGTTTCCATGATTAGCTCTCCACTAATAGGTGGTTCCCAATTACGCAAACTGTCCTTGTTTTCAATCTCCTTCAATTTCTCTCTCACCATGATATAGTTCTCCAAATAGCGAGCTACCTTCTTGGGATTTTTACTCGTAATGTCTGCCTCACAAAGCATCATCAAATCATCAATATCATCCCCTGCTTCAAAAAGTAATCTGCGAATGGCAGAGTCTGTAATATTTTCTTTGGTCAAACTAATCGGTCGTAAATGAAGTCGCACTAATTTCTGCACATACTTCATTTTATGATCCATCGGCAATTTCAATTTTCTAAAAATCCTAGGAACCATAATTGCCCCTAAAGCTTCATGCCCATGAAATGTCCAACCTGCCTCTGAATGAAAACGCTTTGTCGGAGGCTTCGCTATATCATGAAAAACTGCCGCCCAACGCAACCAAATGTTTTGTGTGTTTTTACACAAATTATCCAACACCTCAAGCGTGTGGTAAAAATTATCTTTGTGTCCTTTTCCGTTTCTAATCTCTACTCCGTGAAGCGCCGTCATTTCTGGAAAAATCAATTCTAATAATCCTGTATCAAAAAGTAATTTAAAACCAACTGATGGCTTCGGCGTTTTCATTATCTTTTCCAACTCAATCGTAATTCTTTCTTGACTTACGATTCCGATTCGATTTTTATATTTGGAAATCCCTTTTAAGGTTTCAGGCTCAATAGTAAATCCTAACTGAGTTGAAAATCTTATACCTCGCATCATCCTCAATGGATCATCAGAAAAAGTTTTCCCAGGCTCCAAGGGAGTCTTAAGAATTTTTTGTTCCAAGTGCAACAGTCCATTAAATGGATCGATGATTGCGCCAAAATTATGCTCATTCAGACTGACCGCCAAAGCATTAATCGTAAAATCTCTTCGATGTTGATCATCTTCCAATGAACCATCTTCTACTATCGGTTTTCGAGAATCTTGTCGATACGATTCCTTTCGAGCACCTACAAATTCAACTTCCAAATCTTTATGCTTGAGCATCGCTGTTCCAAATCTCGGATACACCGATACCCTCGGAATAGGACGCAATCGCCCTGCGATATTTTGAGCCAAAGTAATTCCACTTCCCACACAAACTATATCCATATCTTTGGATTGGCGAGCTAATAATCGATCTCTCACGTAACCACCGACGACATAGGTTTCGTACCCCAATTCCATCGCGCAGGTATGGATTAAGTCAAATATCTCTCTTTCGTGTTTTTGAATATTAAATACCAAATTATTTAAATGTTTAATTATTTAAGCTTTATCAAATCCAAGGGCGTAAAAATAATAATAATTTCTTTATTCTGATTTTAGTTTCATTTAAAAAGAAGAATCAATCAAAATCAAAAAATTATCAGGATGTAGTCGCTACATTAATATCATCTGTTTATTGTTGATGCAGATGATTATCGTCATTTTTGACTTTGATTGACATTTTGATTTTTCATTATTTCTCCGCAAATTCTTTAAACTGATCCAACCACTTTTGCACCTGCTTTTTAAACATCCTTGGAAATAAAAAAGCCACCATTTTTACCATAAATCCTCGCAAAACGGTGTATTCAATTTCCGCATCATATTGAGTCCTATTTTCACTCAGGGAAGTAAAACGATTGGTCATCGTATTGTCCATATGAATGTGATGATAAAATCCGCTAAACTCATGAGGCAGATTATTTGACGTGACCGTTTCGGTAATTTCCATTTTTCGTTTTCCTTGTTGGTAAAATATTTTGGAAACAGTTCCAACTTGAGCAGGCTTTCCACTCACTAATTCTTTTCCCAAAAATCCATCTTGGTATTCTTTTAAATTATCAGGATTGATAAAAAATTCGACGACTTGGTTGATTGGTTTTTCAATAATGACGGTGCAGGTAAATTTCATTTTGTATTTATTTTTCTAAAAATAACAACTCATTTACAAAAATTGAAATTATTCAGAAAAGAGAATTTTAATCCAAATAATGAATAATCTTGATTATTAAAATTTGGCTTTTTTTTTCAAAAAACTAATATTTTAATTTAGGAACGGTGAAATAATAACTTATAAAGGTTTGACGAGTTTATTTTGGTTCTAGTTTTCACTTTGAAAACAGGAGTTTATCTGGATAAATGACTGTTTTTAAAGTGAAAATTAGGAGCAAAAAAAGTCGGCAAATGTTATAAGTTATTGTTTTACCGTTCCCAAGCCGTTTCATTTTTAATCTTACTATGGTTTTAGGGTAAATTGGTCAGGGGTATTTTTACGAGCAAATTGAAGTCCTTCCTCCCACCAACGCTTCATTTTTTCAGGGCGAAAAATAAAGGCATTATCGGTTAATAATCTTGGTGTATGATAAAATTTAATTTTCACTTTGCGATTCAATCCTTCCAGATTCCCAATGGCAATATCATCTTTTTCGATTTGAGATAACATAAAATCAAACGTCTTAGTCAGTACGTCAAAGGCATTTCGAGAAGGGAGCGTATTGATATTATGATCCTTGGGATTTAAAATAATTACATCAATTTTTGTAGCTCCTTTGTTGATAGCATGTTGGATAGGAATGTATTCTCCAAAACTTCCGTCGGCATATTCTTGTCCATTTTTCTTCACCAAACTCATGAAAGGAACAATGTTGGAAGAGGCCCACATCCAATCACAAAAATCTGTGTAATCATTATCTAAGATGGATTTATATTGAACTCGTTTAGCAGTCAAATTTGCTACGGTAACGAGGACTTCCTTCCCGCTATTTTTTATTTCTTCAAAATTTTTTGGAGTTAAATTTTTTCCAATTAATTTTCTTAAATTTTTACTTTCACCAAAGGTTTTCTTTCCCGTAATAATTTGTCGAACCATTCCAACATGATTCATTTTAGAAATAAAAAGTCCATGCTTTTTTCGTATAGTAAAAGGGGAAACATTAAAAATATCTTCTTGAGTGATGGAGGTAAATATTCTTTTGAGTTTATCAATTTTACCAATCGCAGCGAAAGGAACAATCAAGGCACCCGTGGAAGTACCCACCAAAAGGTCATAGTCTTTTCCTCGCTCTTTGATTAGGTGTTCCAAAATTCCACCTGCAAACGCTCCTTTACTTGCGCCACCAGAAATAACCAATGCTCTCATTAATTTTGTATTTATTGAATTATACTTCGCTTTGAACTTTTTGTTCTACTAAAATTATTTTGTACGCAAATGTATCTTATTTTTAGGGCTTTACTTTTAAGCAACAATCTATTTACAAAATCAAGAATTACTAAACTATCCCGCAGCAAGCTATCGGCGAATTCTTTAGATTAAAATTAATTTTCCCCAAACCTAAAATCAACTCAAGTGTATTCAGCGTTACAAGTTCGAGATCGTAGATGTTGGTCAGTTTATAATTAAGTCCTAAAGACATCACCAACTTTTCTGGAATAAAAATTTTGTATTCTGATCCGATATTTAGAAAATGTACTCGCTTCGTTAAGCCCAGTAGGAAACCATCGTACTCGTAAATATTGCCAGCAGAGTAACCTGCATTTATATAAATTGGATCTTGAGAAATCCGATATGATATTTCCCAAAAACCTCTATGATGAAAAAATTGATTTCTTTAAGATCATTTTTCACCCCTAAAACAATTGCAGCAGTCTTAGGTGTCCTTTTAATTGGTGTTTTTGGCATTATGAAAATGACAGGAAATAATTCCGATGATGTATGATCTATCCAAACGGCATGGAGCGATCCTGACATAAAAATAAATGTTCCTCCTGATGAGCTAAATCCTAAAGGAGAACACCCCGCAGCAGAAGTAAAAAACTTAGCGGGAAAATGGGAATTAACCTACATCTATGAAAATTGTAATGGTTCAGAATATCATCGTTTCGTCCAAGGTGAATTAAGGAACACTCAAACAGGTAAAAGCATACATGGAAAAGGGAAAAAAAGTGAGAATTTAAAAGGAGAATTTAAAAAGTATACAGAAGCTAAATTCCCTGCATTTATCAGAGGAGAAATTAGTTGCTCGACTAAAAATCTTAAGTACAACTAAGGAATTGAAGAAAATATAAATATTGATTTAAGTAATGATTTTATTTTTGAAGGATCATTTCATACGACCGCAAGCAATTGCGATGGCGTAACTAAAGTGCAAAGTATAAACTAGCCTCCATCCATAATTCAAAATAAAAAATAAAAAATAAAAAAGATGTTGTAAATTATATTTACAACATCTTTTCATTTTGTCTAGATAGGTAATTATTCAGCAAAGCTGAATTTGATGATTTTTTGAACGCAGAGTTTTTAAGTTTTCTTCGAGAATGCTTTGCACCTCTCCGTCTCTGCGTTCAAGAATCTATTGGAGTAAACTAATGCTGAATAGTTTCTAATTTTTATAAAAAAATCACGCAACAGTTCTCCCCTTTTCAACCATCTGAGAGGACTTTTCTTTTCTTAAGAGCTACTTTATTTTTTTTGTACTTTTGCTTTTTTTTTTAACTAATTATTAATTCAAGCACTCGAACCTTAGAATTATTGTGCTTACATCAAAACTAATTTATGAGAAATATTCTTTTCCTTTTTTTTGCGTCTTTACTCATCGGAGCTTGTGGAACAAAAAAGATAGTAGAAGCCAAACCTATGTTGCCTGCCATCACTCAACCAAAACCGTTGATGAATGAATTAGATTCTATCTCCTATGCTTTTGGTCTTTTTACTGCTGAAACCTTCAAACAAATCCAAGCAGATTCTGATGGGAAATACACTTTAGATTTAGATCATTTTACAAAAGGTATCAAAGAAATGCTAAACGACTCTCCAAGACTCTCAGAGGAAGCTAAAGAATCGGTCATGGCAGAATTTAGTCAAAAAATGCAATCATTAGCAATAGAAAAACAAGAATTAGAATCAATGAAAGCTAAAGAAACAGGAGTTCAATTTTTGGCAGCAAATGGAAAAGCGGAAGGTGTAAAAACTACTGCTTCTGGCTTGCAATACAAAGTCATCAAAGAAGGTAATGGAATATCGCCTAAAGCAACCGATGAAGTATCTGTTCACTATGTAGGAACCATGTTGGACGGAAGTATTTTTGATAGTTCTAGAGAAAGAGGCGAATCGGTATCTTTTGGATTGGATCAAGTAATCCCAGGTTGGACGGAAGGAATACAATTAATGAAAGTTGGTTCAACTTATGAATTTTTTATCCCCTCAGATTTAGCTTATGGCGACCAAGGAAATCAAGGTATCCCAGGAGGATCTGTTTTGAAATTTGAAGTGGAGTTACTGGGTATCGAATAATTTTTTCTTTTTCTTTGGAAAAATTAAGAACTATAATTCATCCTAAATTTTGAAAAGGGCTGTTAGCGCATCGAACGCTAACAGCCCTAATTTATTAAAATGCGACATTTTTAAAAACATCCCAAATTTTCTAATTGAAAGTTCGGGATATTTTTTTATTATCTTTAATTTTCTCGAAATTTCATTTCCAAAAAAAATATTATTCATGAAAATTATTAAATATTTCCTTCTCATTTTTCTCCTAATACTTATTGTCGGTGGAATTTATATTTATCCAAAATACCAAAGAGGATTGGAAATCACCAAGGCTTTAGATCAAAATAATATTGCTTATACTTTTTTGAATATGGATGAGTTTTTTCCGTATAAAGAAGTTAAAGCCTCAGCCGATCCATATATTTTTCCAAGAGGAAAATCTATTCCCTTGCCTATGGAATTTTCCATTCCTAAAAGAGTTTTCAATACCGAAGCTTACCTCGATTCCACCGGAACTCAAGGTTTAATAATTTTACAAAATGATAGTTTAGTTTTTGAAAATTACCACAACGGACAAACAGAAGGTACTCGACACATCTCTTGGTCGGTGGCAAAATCTTTTATCTCAGCCTTATTTGGAATTGCGATAGAAGAAGGTCATATCAAAAGTATAGAACAAAAGGTGGAAGAATATTTACCAGAGTTAAAAGGATCGGGATACGAAGGCGTCCGGATCAAAGACGTTTTACAAATGTCAAGTGGAGTAAAATTTAACGAAGATTATGCTGATCAAAATTCAGATATCAATCGCTGGTTTCAAGCATTTGCCTTGGGTGATTCGCAAGATGCATTTGCCGCAACCCTTGTCAATGAAATACCACCGGGAACTCAAAATCATTATGTAAGTATCAATACCCATGTGCTCGGAATGATTCTCGTCAAGGCAACGGGCAAAAGTTTGACAGAGTATCTCGAAGAAAAAATTTGGAAAAAAATTGGAATGGAACACAATGCTTTTTGGGTGTCAGATAATGAAGATATGGAAATGGCGCTGGGCGGATTAAATGCTACGTTGAGAGATTATGCAAAATTGGGGCAGCTCTTTTTGCAGGAAGGAAAATGGAAAGGCGAACAAATTGTTCCGAAGACTTGGGTTAAAGCTTCGCTCACTCCTGATGCACCACACTTGATGCCTGATAATTCTGAAGGAGCAAAACCTAACTTTGGCTATGGCTATCAATGGTGGATTCCAAATGGAACGGAAGGTGAATTTATGGCGATTGGAGTTTTTCATCAGTTGATTTATATTAATCCAACTACGAAAACTATTATTGTAAAAAATTCGGCGAATCCGAGATTTTTGGATGCATCGAGTATTTATTCTGATGAGTTGGTTTCGGTGGAATTGTTTAGGAAGATTGCGCATGGGTTGGTTGAAACAACTGAATAGATTTTGATTCCGTAATATATACAAGGCAATCTGGAGTTCCTCATCAGACAAGACACTAAGATAAATTAAAAACAATTATCATTACACTTAAAAACTTATCAGATGTCAAAACCAAGAAAGAGTTACACGAAAGAAGAAAAATTAGAGGTTGTCAAACTGAGTTTAAATGACGATCAATCTATCCAGTCTTTAGCGAAACGAT
>Ga0209712_10005277_pt1 | contig 10130 bp, 8 predicted proteins | sample ArcOceMetagenome_FD_187443 | JGI IMG/M metagenome (GOLD analysis project Ga0209712, IMG submission 187443) | Marine eukaryotic phytoplankton communities from Arctic Ocean - Arctic Ocean - Greenland ARC118M Metagenome (SPAdes) (version 2) | ecosystem: Environmental > Aquatic > Marine > Oceanic... | reverse complement strand
GGAATGTGGTATTGGCGTGAAAAACTACAATGATGTGAAAGTAGGTGACCAGATAGAAGTATTTGAAACTGTCGAAGTTAAGCGCGAACTGTAACTTTGGTTTAGGTTTAATCAGCTTTTAGATAATAAGAATAAACGGAGGCTGCGGCCTCCGTTTTGTTTGTGAAAAGATGCATTAGGTATCAGGAGAAATTAATATGGCTAGAGAATTTTCACGTACCGACAGAGTCGGTCAACAAATTCACAAAGAAATCGCCAGTATTTTACAGAATGAGTTTAAAAATCGTGATCCTCGCCTTGGTATGGTGACGGTGTCTGGTGTGGAAGTGTCACGAGATTTAGCCCACGCTAAAATTTACGTGACGTTTTTCGAAAATGACGAAGAACAAGTCAAAAATTATCTGACTATTCTTGAAGATAACAAAGGCTTTATCCGCACATTATTGGCAAGCCGTATGCGTATGCGCGCGGTACCCGCAGTGAAATTTGTTCGTGATGGTTCATTGGCTGAAGGTATACGTATTGCTAACTTGGTAAGTGACACGTTAAATAAAGATGAAGCTCGGGCTAAATTGGCAGGTCGCTCTTTAGACGATGAAACAACAGACGATCAAGAGTCAAACACAGACGAGCAAAAGTAGTCGTTATGGCAAGAACAAGAAAAGGTCGTGCTGTTAATGGCATCATATTACTGAATAAAGGCTTAGGCCTGTCGTCTAACCACGCATTGCAACAAGTTAAACGTATGTTTAATGCTGCAAAGGCAGGACATACAGGTGCTTTAGATCCACTAGCGACAGGCATGTTGCCAATCTGTTTAGGTGAGGCGACTAAGTTCTCGCAGTTTTTATTGGACACTGATAAAACGTATCAAGTCACCGCAAAGCTGGGAGTGCGCACTACCACTTCAGATGCAGACGGTGAAGTAGTTGAAACACTGCCAGTTAATGTGACTCAAGCACAACTGTTTGCTGCATGCGAACAGTTTAAAGGGCCCATAAAACAAGTACCTTCGATGTTTTCAGCACTCAAACATCAAGGTAAACCACTGTACTTTTATGCCCGTCAAGGTATTGATATCCCAAGAGAAGCACGAGACATCACTATATTTAGTTTATCCATTGACAGATTTGCAGTGGATGAAGTGGATATGACAGTACATAGTAGTAAAGGTACCTACATTCGCTCTTTGGTTGATGATATTGGTCAGGTGTTAGGCTGTGGTGCTTACGTCAGTAAGCTGCACAGAACTCAAGTGACTGATTATCCTGCAGATAAAATGCTGACTATGGCGTCTTTGCAAGCGCTCAGAGACGAGATAGATAGCGAAGCAGACATATTAGATGACCAAACATTTATCGGGATGGATCAATTATTAATGCCTATGGACTCAGCGGTTAAAACCCTGGATTCAGCTGAACTAGACCTAATTGCTGAAGGTTTTTTTAGGAATGGTAATCCTGTCAATTTTATAGGTACAACTAAATATCCAGAAGAATCTTTGATCCGTGCGTATAGCAAGGATAGTGGATTGTTTTTAGGTGTCGGTTTTATTGATTCTGACGGTAAGATCGCACCTAAACGTTCGGTTGTTTACCCTTAAAAAACGTATATGTAATTAATACTTATTTAATGGCCATATTGGGCTTGTTATTAAGTTTAGCGTCGCTATACTACGCACTCTTTTTGATTCGCTGAATTAGTGATTGGCGGGTTGTATCTTTTAACTCTTATTTATTGGAGAAATTCATGTCACTAACTACAGAACAAACGGCAACTATACTTGCTGAGTATGCAGTTAAAGAAGGCGATACAGGATCACCTGAAGTGCAAGTTGCTTTATTAACCCATAACATCAACAAATTACAAGGTCACTTTGCGTCTCATAAGAAAGATCACCACTCACGTCGTGGACTTCTTCGCATGGTTAGCCAACGTCGTAAGTTACTTGATTACCTTAAGGGTAAAAACGTTCAACGTTATCAAGATCTTATCAAACGTTTAGGCCTACGTCGTTAATCGACATAAGCTTACAAAAAAAGACGCGAAAGCGTCTTTTTTTATGTCTCAAAATTTTATGTCTCAAAAAGAGTGTCATACAGCACTATATTGTTTGCTATAAGGTAGTCAGCGCTAAATCGAGCAATTAACTCTCAGTCAGTTCCTTTGGCGTGGCTTAAGGATATCCGTTACTCAATTAATAAACGATGCAATATTACACCATATTCGCATCCTGTTCATGATTGTAATGTAAAGTTTTGAGAGCCTCAATTTTACTACCCAAAAGATGGTTCTTCGACATAAAAGGTAGTAAGTCTGAGTTGACTGGTTAGAGCGGTTTACATAAGTACAGACCTCATACCCCTGATCGTAGGTGACGTTTTTTTGAGTTCTGAATAAGGTAAGATAGTTGAATAAGACACAACAAGTTGACTACAGGCCAAATATTATTAATATAAAAGAGAAGTAAACATGGAACATCATGTATATTATTTTATGAAAATGATGTTTTATTCTACCTGTACTCAAATATCAATTTTAAGCCAAACTAAGTTTTTGTTATAATTTGTTTAATATATTTTTATCGATTAGCACTACCCCAAAGTCGCGCTAGATTGTTATTGGTGAGAAAGGATTGTTTTTGCAAAGGTGTGTTACTAAATATCGTTGTTGGCTACTTGTCATATTGAGTTTGCATATGTTCAGGGTATCTGCCTCTGAGTATAAATTTGAACTGCTAAATGAGAACGATGGCTTTGCCTCGTCTATTATTTTTTCTATTGTTCAAGACAAGCATGGGTTTCTTTGGTTCGGCACCGGATATGATGGCATTATGCGGTACGACGGTAAAAAAATGACTGGATATCAACACGATCCCAGCAAGCCTAATTCTCTGGGCCATAATAATGCGGGTAACATTATCCTTGATAAAGATAATAATCTTTGGATAGGCAGCTGGGGCGGCGGCGTTCTGCGCTATGACCAACAAAGCCAACAATTCTCACAATTTTTACTCGACCAAACTCACGACGTCTCGCCAAGCATGAATAGAGTGCAAAGCCTATTTGAGGATCAACAAGGGATCATTTGGTTAGGGTCTAGAGCCGATGGACTCTATAAATTTAATCCTGGATCACAGGTCTTAAAGCGATTTTCCTTTAGTGAACTGTCAAATCACCACTTTACCAGCGGTCGTGTCTGGGATATTACCGAAACCAGTGCCGAGCAACTGTGGGTTGGTACGAGTTTTGGTCTGAATCTATTAAAAAAATCATCAAATACGTTTACACATTTTATTCCTGCACCAGATAACTTTTCTTCAAAGTATAACAAAATACGGCGAATTCTCGTCGATGAGAACAATACATTGTTTTTAGGCACCCAGGATGGAGTGTTATTATTTGACCCAGAAAATCAAACGTTTACTCCCTTAAAAGTGGCTGACAACTTCAGTGTAGGCGTAGTCTATTCAATGATTAAAACAGATTTTAACGAGTATTGGCTGAGCAGTGACAGGGGCGTATTTTCATTTTCGACGGATGATTTGACTTTAAAAAAAGTGAACTTAGGCTTTGATGATCGTTGCAGTCAAGTGCTGTTTCAAGACCGCCAGAGTACTATTTGGTTGAGCTGTGAGGGAGTTGGGGTGTATAAAATAAGTAAAATAAACACCTTTAAAGTTTATGAAAACCCCAAACTACATGGAGCTGCGGCTCTTCTATTAGCAGATGATGACAGTGTTTTAGTGTCCACCACCCAGCATGGCATTCAAAAATGGAACCCTGCTACCAAAGAATTGATAAGACTCGATATAGAGTCAGACAGTCGCACCCAGCCTGAAGTCAGGTATATGACTCAAACATCTGAGGGAAACATTTGGTATGCCGATCAGAATAGTGTATTTAAATTAGACAAAGCAGGTTTCAGAGAGCAGATATATCCGACGGCAGATGTGCAGTCTTTATTTACCGATATTAAGGATATCGAAAAAGATGAACAGGACAATATTTGGCTGGCCACGGACAATGGTATATTTATTGTCAAAAATTTGGATGGGAGTTTTGAGCATCTCCCCATAGATACACAAAGCCCTCCCTCATCAAGTAAAATAATACCAAATGCATTATATCTGGCTCCAAATAAGCGGATGTGGATTGGCACGAATATCGGCTTAAAAACACATAAGGTTAAAGATAACAAAACATTGCTTCCCTTCATCTCTGCAACCGATAATGAAGGTGTTGTTGAAGATATGCAAATCCACTCCATCTTTCAAGACAGCCGGGAACGCCTTTGGGTAGGAACTCATCAAGGGTTATATTTACTCAATGAAAACTTTACAACTTATAAGCTCTATAATCCTTATTTTTCTGATGATGACAATCGAGAGATTCGCTTTATCCATGAAGATACAAAGGGGTTCTTATGGTTAGTTACTCCGGCTAGCATAAGTAAACTTAATCCCAATAATGGCGACCTGCAACATTTTGATAAACGGGATGGACTGCCAAAATCTCGATATTTTCTATTTCCGACCGCCAGTATTTCAGATGGCACCATATATTTACCCAGTAGAATGGGAATTTATTATTTTGACCCTAACTACGTTTCAGAACCAGCCTTGTCTGAGAATATTCGCCTGACAAATCTCGAAGTCTTGGGCTCTGATCGAAATTACAACATAGCCACTGCGCAAACTACCGGTTTCAGGTTTACACATCAACAAAATAACCTGAAATTTGACTTCGCGACAATGGACTTAGTGCACGCACGCCAAATTCATTACAGCTATAAATTAGATGGATTTGACCAAGAATGGATAGAAAATGGTAATAATAGTAGCGCGACCTACACCAATTTAGCGGGCGGCGATTATACCTTTCAAGTACGAGCAGCCGCTAAAAAAGACCTCTGGTATAAGAACGAATTAGCCATCAACATTTATGTCGCAACCGTCTGGTGGCAGCAGTGGTGGATGTATCTTGTTTATCTGTGCTCAGTACTTCTGGGGGTTAATTATTATCTTCAGCGACAAAAACGTTCGGTGATTAGGGTCGAAAGACAAATCGCTGAAAAAACAGCGGCCATTGCATTGGAGTCGAATAAGTTAGCTGAGGCGAATAAAATAAAGTCTTTGTTTTTAGCCAATATGAGTCACGAAATACGTACCCCACTCACCACAGTCATCGGTCAGGCCGAAGCCATTATTTGCCGTGAAGTAGCGCCTGAAAAGATCTATAAAGAAGTGGCCATTATTCATGACAGTGGCCTGTATTTATTGGCCTTACTTAACGACATACTGGATTTGACTCAAATCGAAGAAAATAAGTTTAAACTGGAGTTGGCGCCACAAGACTTGCATGAGTTGCTTAGTAATATTAATACGATGTTTTATTTGCAAGCTAAAGTTAAAGGTTTGACTTTTATGTTGCATGAACATTTACCTGTGCCTTTTTTCGTCAATGTGGATGGCTTGCGCCTGAAGCAGATTTTGATTAATCTGTGTTCTAATGCCCTCAAGTTCACCCCCAAAGGCCATGTCTCACTTCATGTTTCCACTCTAAAAGACAAGCTAGTTTTTACCCTAAAAGACAGTGGTATTGGTATCAGTGAGAGTCAACAACAACAGATATTCATTAGCTTTACGCAAGGGGACAGCAGTATTAAGCGGCGATTCGGTGGCTCCGGTTTGGGGTTGTATATTTCTAATCAGCTGGCGATATTGATGGGCGGGACGATAACGGTAAAAAGCAAAATTGATCATGGCAGTGTCTTTACCTTTATATTGCCCCTTAGAACTATTTCTTCTGATGCTGAGCCTGTTCAGAAAAAATTTGTTAATGATGTTTCATCCTCTAAACAGGTGTTTAGTGGCAACGTCCTATTGGCTGAAGATCATCCTGAAAATCGTCGTCTCATCAGCAGATTACTCACCAAGTTGGGGCTGAGGGTTTTTACCGCTAATGATGGCCTTGAGGCGATTGAATCCTATATAGAGCATTCGCCTGACCTTGTGTTACTTGATATCCAAATGCCCAACATGGATGGGATCCAGGCCTATCAATCATTGCGTGATCATGGATGTACCTGCCCCATTATTGCCCTAACCGCCAATGCCATGTCTAACGAGGTCGAACACTATGAGCGCTTAGGGTTTGATGGCTACCTTAAAAAACCTCTGGACAGACAGCTTTTGATCGCCACTTTGACAAAATACTTCGCTTGCCATATCGACGAGGTAGAGCTGCAGGCAGATAAGGCAATGGGTAAGGTCGACATGTCAGATCTGGTTGTTGAGTTTAAAAACAGTCTAGTCACAGAGCGCCAGCAATTTATTTTACATGGCGATAATAACGATCTGGGACAGCTCGCTAAACAAGCGCATCGTCTGTGTGGTGCAGCCCAATTGTTTGGTTTTGCAACAGTGAGCCACAAAGCAGCCCTGCTTGAGACCAGTATTAACAGCAAGGACCATGATTTATCACAGATAAAATTTATGCTTGAAAGTCTAATCGATGAAATTGAAAAAGGACTTGCAGACTAGACTCAGTTCAAATCAATAGACTCAGAGACTGAGTCATCCTCCACAAATAATATAAAAAATCATATGGATAGTAAATATTGGAATCTGCGGGGTCAGAGACGCTGATTTTTAAACGCTTTTGACTTCCTATCCCCACCATTAGGTAAAGGCGACGTTCGCCTACCCGTTTGCGTTTCTATTTGTTGTTTAAACTTATTACTTCCTAATACCCATGCTTTATTTGTTGCATCACGAATTTCATCGAGTGTTAATTCGTCAATACTCTGCTCAAACAACCCTCCATAAGCGTTTTGTCGCTCCACATCATTACTACCAAGGGCTTGGTAACAATCGTGTGGGCTTAGCAACTCGATATTCGTTTCTGAGGTATTGCCACGATAGCTTGACCAAGGGTATTGTGCTGGATGACCGACCAAACCCGCTCTTACCGGATTGAGCTCAATATACCGGCTAACAAGCAAAAAGTAATTGTCACTATCAACAAGCGTTGATTTATATCTGCCTTCCCATAATGTTCCACTTCTTTGGTAGGTTTTATTAATATACCCCACGTAATACCGACCTAAAGACTGCATTAACTGACTCACACCTTTTTCAGTCTCAGGGCTCACTAAGAGGTGGACATGGTTAGTCATCAATACATAGGCATGTACTGCAACTTTGTATTTTTTCCCATAGTCTTTTAACTTACTCAGATAAACCGTGTAATCCTGCTCGGCATAAAAGCTGGCCTGTCGATTGTTTCCACGTTGAACTACATGTTGTGGAATGTCTGGTAAGTTTAAACGGGGAAGCCTCGCCACTTGAATTCAACTGAATAAAGGTATAGTTAATTTAAAAGTAGCTTAAGATTCGAGAAAATCTACGTCTGTGTCCCTGTGTCCGTGAGGGAATCTGCGGGAGCAGGTTAGTTGAAACGTATCATTTGTCATCAGGTTTACCGTTGTGACTGATTAACAAAGTGACTGTTAATTAGAAATAATGCAACGATATAATAATGTCGTATGGCCATTTTTTCTGCGCTGAACTGCCTGTCAGTATAGTGACTATCAATGTCTCCTTATGGCACTCAGACGACAGACGGATCCGAGCGAATTGCAGCGGGTGGGAGGCGCACGTTATCAATTCTTAATGTTGTATAAATTGTTGATTAATATATAGTTATTAGTGAATTATCCTTTCCTAAAGGATATGAAAGAGATATCAATACGAAAAATATGAGGCGTCATGTATTTTGATTTTAGAAAAAGATGCCATCTTATTTTCCTATCCTCACTGATAGAGGGTAGGGCTCTAGATTACTTTATCGAAGACTTACTGAGTATTTGCAGCGAAGAGGGTCACAAGTCTAATGAACTTGACTTGCTCGAGCAGCGAGTGAGTTGTTAATGGCGAAAATCCCCCCGGCCGAATATCAGGTTAATATGTCTACCTATGTTTTACACAGTGACTTGTTTGACTCCATGTGTGCAGTAAATGTGCAAACTTAAGACGCTTAGGATCTGAGCAAAGACAAATTGGCTTCAGGGTAGTGATTGTGCTTATATGGTCATAAGTTAATCGCCAAATCGTCGTACTGAGCCAACGTCAGGTTAGACAATAACAATAATAAGAAGAGTATCAATGGACCAAGTTCAGGCAAAAGCTGCACCAAAAGCATTGGGTATTCTGTTATTTCTAACTCTGCTTAATATTCTAAATATGGTTGATCGGACACTTATCACCAGTTTTGGTACCGCGATCATTACCGATCTCAATTTGAGTGATTCTCAATTTGGCCTGCTGACCGGGCCGATCTTTGTTTTCTTCTACTCCATTATGGGCTTATTCATGGGGGCCCTTGCAGACCGGGTACACCGTCCTCGTCTGATTGTTGCAGGACTTGTATTGTGGAGTGTTCTCACTGCTCTATCAGGTATGGCCAAAAGCTTTGTCCAGATCGGCGTTGCTCGCCTATTTATCGGTGTCGGTGAATCGGCAATGGCGCCATCTGCACTATCAATGATCTCTGACCTTTACCCGAAAGCCAAAAGAGGTACCGCCACAGGTATTTATTATCTTGGCGTCCCTTTGGGCGCCGGAGGCAGCTTTATTGTTGCTGGTGTGCTTGGGCCGATGATCGGCTGGCGTAACTGCTTTTTTGTCTTAGGTGGCATAGGCGTGGTATTGGCATTGGCGCTGTTGCTGGTTAAAGATCCTGAACGTGGCGCTATGGAAGAGAAGACCACAACAGGTAAAGCAGAGCAAGACAATTTAATGGGGGGCGATTGGCGGCGAGTTGTTTCAGATGTGTTCTCGGTGGTAAAAAGCACACCCGCCCTTGCTTGGACAATGATTGGAGCGGTTTTTTTGCATATACCACTGGGTGCAGGCCAGTTCGCCATCGTCTGGCTAGAACGTGAAAGAGGGTTTGGCATTGGTGAAATTAGTGCAACATACGGGCTTATCTATATAATATTTGGTACCGCGGGTACTTTTTTGGGGGGCATGCTCAGTGATTGGTATCAAGCCCGCTACAAGGGCGGGAGAGTCAGGTTTCTTGCTTATTTGATGCTTGGCATTACCCCCTTACTTGTTTCCTTTCGTTTTGTTTCACCCTCATCGGCTCTGTTTTATGTCGGTATGGCCGCGGGCATGTTCAGTGTAAGCTCATTTTATGGTCCGGCATTTTCAACGGTGCAGGACCTCACGCCAGTGCGATTACGGGGGGTGATGACGGGTTTGTTATTGGTGGCCTGCAATCTTCTCGGCCTTGGTATCGGCGCAATGATGACCGGCTTACTCAGTGACGTCTTTTCCGCCAACGCCATATTTGAACCCTTAACCAAGGCCTTATTAACTGCTGATATTTTAGCCTGGGGCGCACCCGCTAGTTTTATTGTCGCTTCCATTTATATTGAAGGACGCAAGAAAAGCGATTCCCATCAAGCAATGCCTGAGGGTGTCCTGGCGTCTGATAAGGTTAATTAAGTAAGACGCGAGTTGCTCATCACATGATTAAGTGGTCGCAGATGCAAAACTCCCCGCATTTGCGGTATTGGGTGTAATAAGCGCAGGATAATTTGCTTTATCGATGGGCGAGAGTGAGTGAACTGGCGACGGTCACTCTATGTCAATCTATGTCACTCTATGTCACCCTTAATCGTATAAATTCGTCAGTTCAGTTTCCCTTGCCAGTGAAATAATATCGATAGAGCTTCAGCATAGTTTAAGCGATGGTACTCTATTATCTGCAACGTTGTGTCTTACAGGGCCCTTTTTTATAAAGGCCTGCCTAGGCTTTTTTGGTAGATTTTTCTTGCTTCGCAATAACCACTATTTGTTATATTATGCTCTGCCAGAATTTCCTCGCCCGAAGAGTCAGGTAAATATGTCCACCAATGCCTTGTACACCGACTTGTCTGACTATTACGATCTCATGTGTATCGACATTAACTACCAGCAGCAAAGTAATATGGTTCGTAGGCTGCATCAACTCTTCGGTAAGCAAGCAGAAAATCACCTTGATTTGGCCTGCGGAACCGGGCCGCATGTTCGCCACTTTATGGATTTTGGCTACCAATGCAGTGGCCTCGATATTAACCAG
>Ga0209712_10005276_pt1 | contig 10131 bp, 7 predicted proteins | sample ArcOceMetagenome_FD_187443 | JGI IMG/M metagenome (GOLD analysis project Ga0209712, IMG submission 187443) | Marine eukaryotic phytoplankton communities from Arctic Ocean - Arctic Ocean - Greenland ARC118M Metagenome (SPAdes) (version 2) | ecosystem: Environmental > Aquatic > Marine > Oceanic... | reverse complement strand
TTGGCTTTAACTTTAACCCCCAGTAAACGGCGGCTGTAACTCTGACGGTCCAAAGGTAGCGAAATTCCTTGGCATTTAATTGGTGTCCTGCATGAATGGCGTAACGACTGTCCTACTGTCTCCAATGCAATCTCAGTGAAATTGAAATGTCTGTGAAGATGCAGACTACTCGCGGCTAGACGGAAAGACCCTGTGCACCTTTACTATAGTTATAAATTGTAATAAAATTTTTTATGTGTAGTATACGTGGTAAGTTTTTATCAAATCGTAACGCAAGTTATTTGTTTAAACACAAATGAAATACCACTCTTAAAAACTTTTGTTACTCATAATCTCAAAACAGTTTATAATGGGTAGTTTGACTGGGGCGGTCGCCTCCTAAAAAGTAACGGAGGCGTACGAAGGTAAGCTCAAATTGAAAAAAACCAATTTAAGAGCATAATAGTAGATTGTTTGCTTGACTGAGAGATTGACAAATCGAACAGAGATGAAAGTCGGTTATAGTGATCCGATGACTCTGAGTGGAAAAGGTCATCGCTCAACGGATAAAAGGTACGCCAGGGATAACAGGCTAATCATTCTTTAGAGACCCTATCGATGGAGTGGTTTGGCACCTCGATGTTGGATTATCGCATCCTGGAGCTGTAAGTGGTTCCAAGGGTTTGGCTGTTCGCCAAGAAAGGCGGTACATGATCTGAGTTTAGAACGTTGTAAAACAGTTTGGTCCCTATCTACCGTGAGTGTTAAAAATTGAAAGGAGTAAACCCTAGTACGAGAGGACCGGGAAAAGTAAATCTCTGGTGAATCGGTTGTTATTTTAATAGCATCGTCGAGTAGCTATATTTATGATAGATAATTGCTGAAAGCATCTAAACAAGAAACTAACCTTGAAAAAAATTTTTAAAAAGTCGTAAAAGATTATTACGTAATAGACTTAATGTATAAGAGTTGTAAAATTTTTAGCAAATAAGCACTAAAATTTAAATTGTTTAAGATTTAATAGATTTTGTTTAGTAATAGTCTTAATTTAGTATGTTGGTCAAAGTATGAGTTTTTTGATAAGCATGTTGTTTGTTCTTAGTTTTTTTCTTTTCAACAAACCACAAAAATATAGGAGCTTACTATTTAGATATAAATTCTCAGAAAAAACGGAAAAAAACTCTTTTAATTGATATATAGCAATAGGTTATATTAATATTTCGCCAAAGTTTTTAACGAAAATTATAATTACATCAAAAAAACTTTTAGTGTGATTTTTTTAAACCGTCTTCCAAAATAAATATTCATCCATTCATATGCAATAACTTATTTAAGATTAAAAAGTAATTTTATTATAGTTATAAATTGTGTTGTTATACACAACTTCAAGATTTAAAGTCAAAAAAGTTTGAAATTTTATAAATAATTTCAAACTATTCGAAATGAGTTTGATCCTGGCTCAGAGTGAACGCTAATAATATGCTTTACACATGCGAGTTGTACGAAATTTTATCGTAGCGAACGGGTGAGGAATGCGCAATTGTTTATGTCTTTGTGTTTGATTAAAAGTTGCTTGTTTAATAAAACTTAAATCCTGGGTTTTATCAATTCAACGAAATTTAGGCCAGGTTGCTCAAAAATCTAAAAGACAAGTTCAGTAAAGATGTTATATAAATTAATCTTTTGAAGCTGTCTTAGGTTTTGTAGCGTAACTAAAATAAATAATTTGGTTTTATTAAACAAAGTACTAAATGCAATGAATCGCACTAAAGTTTAGTCTAAATAGTCTACCTTTTAATTTAAGATCAGCTATACCTACCAAGATTTTTTATCTTTTTAGGGTAAAACTATTTTTTTAGTTTATAGTAATATTAAATAATAAGTTTGTATAAAAAAACTTTATATGTTGAGTGTCGGGGTTTTATTCGTGAAAAAGATTAAAATTTAAAAGTTTCACTATGGTTACATTAGCATATAAATAAAGGTTATAAAGCAATAAAATTTTTTAGTTTTATTAACCGTTAAAAGATGAGTTTGTGTAAGATTAGGTTGTTGGTAGAAATAATAGTTTACCAAGCCTTTGATCTTTAGTTGGTCTTAGAGGACGTACAACCACACTGGAACTGAGACAAGGTCCAGGCTATTTTTAGCCAGCAGTGAGGAATATTGGACAATGAACGAAAGTTTGATCCAGCAATATTATGTGAATGATTGACGGCTAATTTTTGGTTGTAAAGTTTTTTCGTTAAAAACGATAATGACGTTATTTAAAGAAGTTTTAGTCCCGGCTAATCTCGTGCCAGCAGCCGCGGTAATACGGGAGGGGCAAGCGTTATTCGTAATTACTGGGCGTACAGAGTCCGTAGATTGTAATATAAGTTATATGTTAAAATTTAAAGTTCAATTTTAAAAAAAGATACAATACTGTTTTACTCGAGTTTAATACGGAAAAGTGGAATTTCATGTTAAGGAGTAAATTCCAAGAATACATGAAGGAACATCGTTAGCGAAAGCAACTTTTTAGTATAAACTGACATTGAGGGACGAAAGTGTAAGGAGCAAACAGGATTAGATACCCTGGTAGTTTACACTGTAAATTCTGAGTGCTGTAATTTAAAAAAAATTTTAGATTTTTTAAGCTAACGCCATAAGCACTCCGCCTGAGGAGTATGATCGCAAGATTGGAACTCAAAGGAATTGACGGGAGCCTACAACGAGTGGTGGAGCATGTGGTTTAATGCGATAATCCGCGCAAAACCTTACCAACCCTTGACATATTGAAGAAAAATTTGAGTTGACACGAATTTTTTTATTATTAATTAACAGATTAATTAATTTTCACTACAGGTGTTGCACGACTGTCGTCAGCTCGTGTCGTAAGATGTTTGGTTCATTCCTTTTAACGAGCGCAACTCTTATTTTTAAGAACTTACTTTCAATCTTTAATGCTTATGAACATTAATATTAATCGTTACGGGCATTAAAGATTGTGCTTTAAAAAGACTGTGAAGCCGAAAATAAAATTTCAAAGGAAGGTGAGAATTAAGTCAAGTCACTGTGGCCCTTATGGGTTGGGCTACACACGTGCTACAATGAAAATGACAAGAAGTAACAAAAATAAAAACTTTTAGTTAATCTTTAAAAATTTTCTTAGTTCGAATTGTAAACTGCAACTCGTTTACATGAAGGTGGAATCACAAGTAATCGCAAATCAGAACGTTGCGGTGAATACGTACCTTGGCTTTGTACACACCGCCCGTCACATGCAGAAAGCTAGTTTTACTTGAAAATTAAACTCTCTTTTTATTTTTTTTGAAAAATAAAAAAGTTAGTTCATTGAAAAATTAGCAATTTGGATGAAGTCGTAACAAGGTAGCTGTAAAGGAATTTGTAGCTGGAACAGATGAAATAGTTTAGTCGGTTAGAACGTTGGAATCATAATCCAAATGCCGGGGGTTCAAATCCCTCTTTCATTATTTAATTTGTGTATGTTTGACATGTTAGTTCTGTAAACACAAATTGTTGCATTATTGTGATATATAGTTAAATCTTGGTAAGAGGAAAAGTCTATGGCACATTATAGAAAAATAAAAAAGCTTAGAAGTAAGAGTTAGTAAAGTTATAAATTGAATTTATAAATTACTAAAATACAATTTATTAAAATTACAAATATATTCAAACAAATTTTCTTCTTGCATCACTTATTTTTTAGATAGTATGCTGGAATAAGCAAAAGTTTGCATTTCAAAACAGGTATTAAAAACCTTTTTTTAATATCAATTTATTTAAGATGGACATAATCATTGAATTCCTCAAGAAATCTGAAGATTTTGTTAACAGTTAAAATTAAATTTCATTTAGTTGTTACTTTTAATTATAAATTTGAAAGCAGTATGATTCATAAGTTTTATAAAGCTGGCATCTCTATTTCGTCTTTAAATTTAAATTTTTCAAATACTGATAAGACTGCGTCTAGAACGACATGGGGTTTTAACTTTGTCGGAAGAAATATAAAACTAATTTCTTTCTTCTTATTCTATGCATTGTTAAAGAAGACCCCGCTAAAAAAAGGAAAAAGGCTATGACAGCAACCACTAGCTTTTAAGACTGTTTTATTAGAAAGATAATAAATTAGTTGTGTTAAAAATACCAATTTATTTTCAACAAATATTTTAATTAAAATTATTCACAGCAAAGGTAATTTAAAGTTTTGTATTTTATAAAATTATTTATTTTTTTCTTTGCGGGTTGTTTACAAGTTTTTAAATGATTATTTCTGGAAATTTAGAGTTAATTACTTTAAAATTTCTTTTATATAGGGCCATTAAATATTCCTATCATTAAGTCGGCCTAAGTGTATAAAATCTTACCGGAGTAATCTGTATTTTATGGCGTGTAATTCTAATTTTTGATCGTATTTTAATTTACCAGACTAAAAAAAAATGATTTTTACAACAAAATGTGATAGCACAGCACTTTGGCAAACTCATTTATCTGACCCTGCAAGTATTACTATGGAAGGTATTTTAATCTTTAAATCAGTTGGACCAAAGACCGAACCTTTTCTTATCGTGGTTGGCTTACTGTTTTTTGTTTTTACGTTTAAACTTTCCCTAAGAATTCGCAAGACGGATATGTTCCAGAAAATGGATAGAAGTAAAAATGCTTCATTCAATAAACTTAAAAAATACTGAACGATGGATTTGAGAGGGTTTCAAGAACTTTTATTTCCAAATTTAAACCGCTGCAAAGAATTATTGCACGTTCAAATTGAAAACTTGCTCCCCCAAGCACCAAAGATGCCAACAATTTCAGTCGGAAATAGGCCTTCGTACTCTAAAAAAAAGAGTACGAGATGTGTAATAAACAAGTTCATCTGGTTTAATCTGATTGAACAATCGTCGATTCATCAACCAAAGTATACGCGTTTATTTCACGCGTATATTCTCTTTAAAGTATTAATAGAGGAGGGAGAACAAATCGAGAACAACCCTGGAATTTTTTTTTCTATAGGGGCTGTTCTATCTGCGATGGCCGTGGCGATGACACGTTTTTTGGGCGAGGTTGTTTTATGTGCGGACGCTCTGGCCAACGCGGTTGCTGGGGGAGGCACGGCTCCCGTTGGCCCACCCGCTGTAGCTGACGGGGGCGGCGCGGTTCCGGCTGGGTCGGTAGCTACTGGTGAGGAGCGCGCGGCTTCTGGTGAGCTTGCGGTTTCTACCGATGTAGGCGGTAGTAAAGCGGAAATTGCTAAAAATAACGAAAGGTGTCATGCAATGCTTAAGGGAATACGTAAAACTCACTACATTCAGATAGGGTAATTAAGAGCTCTGGATAAAAATATGAGGCATTTGTTGACTTATACGATGCACCCTTTGTTTGATAGTGCGGTTTGGCAATTTGACCAAAAACATTGTACGAATTTTTATGGGGGGACTTATGGGCCTACAGTACAGGCTGCCAAAAACTTTACAAGTTATAGAGCTAGTTTTGTTAAGCAGAAGTTCTACAGTACGTCAGAGCCCTATTTCAAAACTTCACTCAAGATCTCTGACGGGTTTGCTGAGTGAGTTGAGCATTATGAACCCATGAATTATTTTGACGGTGGAATTCGTGGCAAAGTGGGAGCAGCACACCTAGCCCACTTTGACCATTTTAAACATTTTTCTTCATCACTTGCTGGAAGAAGCAGGCAGCTGGACGCATCTGCGTTATCTTGCCAGAACGAGGTAGTTGCAGCGTCTAGTGGGGATGCCGTCAGGACATTAAACTATCTAAATAGCGTGAACTGGCCAGCTCTTTGTTTAGAGTGTGAGGATGCACGGTCTAATGAGAGTTTGAGAATCGGCTTACAATGGGCGCGTTCGCAGCCAGTTTGGCCTTACAAAGACTTTGGCAAATCAATTCCTGTTGTGTGGCGTTTAAATATTCATATTTTAGGGAATCAAATGGAGAACTATGAAACCCTAAAAGAAATTTACTGTTACCTGCTGTTAATTGAGGAGAATTTGCAAGTACATGAGTATAATGAAAAGCTTGAAAGCAGCGGCAAAGAGGCAGAGGTTCGAAACTGACTCAAGGCTCTAACAAACAGGTTGGCTCCTTTAAAACATTCTGTTTTAGATGTAGAAAATGCAGTTAGTCTAAATCGTCATTGGCGAAAGGATATGATATTTGATTACAAGTATGATCAAAAGTTGTTAGATTTACTAGCAGCAAAGGATAAGGTTCTTCGACCTACTTATATGGGTAATAAAATAATGAAAGGGTTAAATTTGGATGCCATAGGAAATGAAATTGTATTCACTCAAAAGATGAGGGTGGGGCACTCTTTCGAGCTATTAGATCCTATGGTTTCGTCCGGGTTGGCTTTAAAAAAGTATAAACCACTATTGTTGTCGTTACTCGGGGAGTTTAAATATGAGAGGTTTGATCATATTGAAGATATTTTGAAGAAAGTTGACAACAGTCAGGATGATCTTGCGTCTATTGGCAGGTATTGCTTACTTGAAAAAGAAGCTTTAGAAAGACGAACAGGAAACAAGGGAAATTCTCTTCTTTGCAGGGGTGATGGTCACTTAAAATCTTGAAAGGGCAGAAGTGCAAATGTCGGTTTTAATGAGGATTGGGATCCACTTCGAAGGATTGGATTATGAGACATTAAACGTACCAAAAAAGGGGTTTGATGAAAGATTTAGGTTTGAAAAATCTAGGGAGGGTCATCGCAGATGTATTTAAACATTCAGGATGGAACAATCTTATGAGTTATTAATTTCTATGACTTGGTTTGGGGTTATTTCGAGCCAATAAAAATAATTATTGTTATCATTATTTGGAAATCTTCAATATGATTTTAAACGGAATTGAAAGTATAACTTCGTATTTTCATTTATTGACGAGTGTTGTCTGTTTGAAAAAAAAGTTCTAGAAAGGTGATTTAATGAAAAGGAAAATTACTTTCTTTTCCAAAGTAGAGATAGTTGGAGGGTAGCCTGAAATCTATGTGTTCAAGAGTGCTTTAGAATTAATGTATTTAAATACTAATTAGTTATGTGGGAATTTGTAATAATATTTTATTCTAATTAAAATTTTTAAATTAATTATTTAAAAATTTTTTATACGGTTATGTTCTATCTTAATTTTTTTTCAAGTATATTAAGAATTTCTATTCAATTTAGAGAATGTTTTCTAGAAGAATTTACCTGAATAAAAACAGATTAGCTATTGTTATTTAAAAATAGATTAAATAAAGCTTTATATTCGATTTTAAAATCGATATTTTTTTCCTTAACTTAATAGTCACATGTTGTGTTTAGTATTTTATTTATGGGAATTTGACCTGAAAAAAGCTTTACTAGATGAATTATTTTGAAAAGTTTAAGGGTAGTTAGTAGGTAAACAAAAGCCTAAACAAAAGGCACTTCAAACATATTATTTTAAAAGACTCTTATCTATTTTTGATACAGATTGCTATGTCAACTAGGTCATATAAAGTTTCTGAGCTTTATATGTGAAGAAGTGTTTTATATAAGACAGAAAAAATAATATTAAAAAAAGATAAAAAAGTTCAGAAATGATTAATTATTTCTATAATTTTTAAGTTTTGATTTTGATTTAATGTTTATTACATGTACCTTCTTCTCTTCTCCTTTCCAGATATTTTCAGTGTGTTAGTATAATTAGATAATCTGATAGTTTACATTTTAAATTTTGGGTGCTGTAATTTAAAAAAATTTTTAGATTTTTTAAGCTAAGGCCATCAGTATTCCAGCAGGAGGAATACTGCCGCAAGATTGAGACTCAAAGGAATTTATCGAAATTGTGTAACTTATTGTAAAGCACGCCGTTCAATGAGACAATTTACGTAAATTTTATATTTAGGAATTTTATCAGTTTGGAAGACAAACGGCAACTCATTTGCATGAAGGCATGATTATGTGCTTTGGTTTTTTGCACATATGGGTTTGTTACACGTTTAACAGCAACTTGATTAAAATTCTAATAAAGCAGTCGCACAGAAGATTGAAACCATAATTCAAATGTTGGGGGGTTTAAATCCCTTTTTCATTATTTAATTTATTAAACTTCATGATAGTTAATTTATTTTTTTATTTCTTCTCTTGCGTATTGCTCACAAGCTCTTTAATGATTATTCTTAGCCAAAATTCAATCTATTCTGTTTTATTTCTAGTATTAAGTTTTGTTTCTTCATCTAGTATTTTATTTTTATTAGAGTGTGAATATATTTCATTAATTTTTATCATAATTTATGTAGGTGCTATTGCTGTCTTATTTTTATTTGTAGTAATGATGTTAGACATAAAAACAGTTCATTTAGCAAAAGACTCTTTGAAATATTTTCCATTTGGGAGTTTTTTAGGTATTGTTTTTCTAATTGAAATTTTGATAGTAGTCCCTGGTACTTTTGAGGCGATTAATCCTTACAGCACCAGTTTTTTATCCAATAACTACTCAGACTGGTTTAACAAATTAGATTATTTTACTGAGATTGTATCGATAGGTCATTTATTGTATACTGATTACGTTATACAGTTTTTACTTTCTGGCAATATTCTATTATTAGCGACAATAGGGCCAGTAACTTTAGTTTTGGTTAGATGCACTGAGACTACTAAAAACCAAGTTACTTTTAAGCAGCTTTCTCGTACTTATAGTTCTGTTTTATTTACATAAATTGTACCATAAGTCACATAAAAATGTTTTGTCTCTTTTTCGCTGTTTAGGTAAGAGTGTTTTAATTGGTTATCTGCGAACTTTTTACACCAATAAAAATATGATTTTTACAAAACAAAGTGTCTAATTAGGGTTTGGCATATTTATTATTAATGCAATGAAAAATGTCTTAGTTTTTAAAAAATGTTTTGTTCGATTATATAGTCAAGGAAGAGCAATAGGTTAGCTCGCTAGGCTCATGTTCTAGAGGTTGTAAGTTCAAATCTTACCTTTGACATTTATTCTTTTTTATTTTATGTTTTTGCTGTAATACATAAATGTTAACGCCAAAAGAAATATAGTTATTATCTAAAATTTTTTCAGGTATTTTTATAATTTATTTGATCATCCATGGAACTTTTATATCCGTTAATATTGAATATTCGCCAATTCAGGACTATGTTTTGTCTTTTACTGATGAACAACGTTGTTGAACATAATGACTTTTAAATTTTTATCAGCACCATTACAATTGATTATTTATGTTTTGTTTATAAAATTTAGATAGTTATAATGTCAAATTTTTGTTTTTCAATGACTCAATTACATATAGGCATACAAGATATTAATTATTTAGAGTATAGCATTTCAATCCTATTTTTTTTGTTAGGTATTTTTTGCACATTATGGTAGCTATGTAAAAGAGCTCAGCTTTATTTTAGGTGTTTCTTCATGTCGCTTATCCCACAAGGGGAGTGACACGGCCAATTTGGGAGACTTAAAGAATTTATTTTCTTTGATACACCCAGAGTATGAGAGTGTCTATGGGTTTGGTAACTATACTTTTGTCAAACATGTTTTTTTAGATGGAAGTTTAATTCAATTTGGTTCAGTACTTATCTTTGTAAGTCTTTTATTCAAATTGGCAGTTGCTCTTTTCTATTTTTGGTTTATTGACGCTTATGAAAGATTTTTTACCAGCCCGACGCTTTTTTCAATGGGGATTTTTTCGATTCTATATTTTTTTTGAGAGTGCATTGACCTCAATGTATTTGATTTCTTGGGTTGATTTTTTCGCTACATTAAGTTTTAGTGGGTTTTACGGTAATGGCTGCACAAAGCAATTCATTACTGGGTTCACTTGGGAAGGCCGGTGAAACTCGATTTAAACCTTTGTAGTCAAGGTTTATGCCGCAGTCATTGCTATGCCATCACTTGGGCCTGTAGGACCGCAAATTTTGGAATTGGTAGAAGGGGTAAAAAGGCCTGTTGGACCAGTGTAGTCAAGGTCAAATCAATTAGATACGAGTATAATATATAAATGTTAATATTTAAAGAAATACAGCTACTACCTGAAATTTTTTTAGGTATTTCTATAATTTATTTGATCATCCATGGAACTTTTATATCCGTTAATACTAAATATTTACTAATTCAGAATTCTGTTTCGTATTTAAGTGTTTTAATCGTTAGTCTGTT
>Ga0209712_10005275_pt1 | contig 10131 bp, 6 predicted proteins | sample ArcOceMetagenome_FD_187443 | JGI IMG/M metagenome (GOLD analysis project Ga0209712, IMG submission 187443) | Marine eukaryotic phytoplankton communities from Arctic Ocean - Arctic Ocean - Greenland ARC118M Metagenome (SPAdes) (version 2) | ecosystem: Environmental > Aquatic > Marine > Oceanic... | reverse complement strand
TTCGTAGCATCGTAGCAAGTTGGGCTTGTGACGCTAGAGCTAGTATTACCAGTAGCAGCACGATCATGATCATCCCTATGATCGGTATGATGTTCGTGGTGATTATTGAATTCTAGCATTGTAGAATTAGGGTTGCTCTTAGCTTGATCATTACTGGCAATCGCAGCACCAAAAAGTTCAGGACACCATGACTTGTTGCGATTTTCCTGAGGGAAAGGATGATAAGGTTCTGGGTTGATGTTGCTATAAGGGTTAGCGTCATAATTGCTGGCTTGATTGTAGCTTCCACTGCTCTTGTCCCTCCTGCTGGTGGTACCATCATTGACATCGTTTTTGCGACTGTCATTGTAGGAGTTTTCCCCCATTTCAGTATTTGTACTATTTCTCGTAGTAAACTGGGTATTACTCGTAGTAGCACCAGAATAAGGAGTATCATCTTCAAAAGTATTTCTTGATTCTTCGCTCGTTCTTTTGCTGGTCTTCTTCCCTTCGTTCCGCGTTTCTGCATGATACTGTTGGTAGCGTCCGTTTATGGTGTTTCTTTGCTTTTTGTCTGGATAGTACTCACAAATACTAGCCGACTCTCCGTCGTTCATCATTGAGACAGGAGCTAAATATTCAGTTGTTCGATCACTAGATCCGGAGATGGCTGTTTCAGGAGTAGGGGAAGGAGCATTCCTGGTAGGATGATATATCTCGCTTTTACTAGAATTATGGTACATGGAAATTGTGGCGAAAACCATGCTGCAAAGAAACGATGCTGAGTGAAGATGATGATACGTAATGAGGGAACTGATTGAGAATTATCACTTGAATTGTTTTTGACTTTGCACTGTTCAAGTACACAAATATTAAATATTCGGTTTTCTCCAATTTCAGTACTACTTCGAGTCCGTAATCAATTTGTCCAGTAAAATGTGGAGTTTTTCGGAGTTTACGCCTAGATCTGTAGAAACATACTGAAAAGACGCGTAGGACTGAACAGCCTTTTTTACACCAGACAATTTCAATTGATTGATTCCGGATTCATTCGTGTAGTAATGGTTCCAAAAACAGCAAGTTTATATGCAGAATTATGGCTAAAATACATGAAACAACTAAGAAATTATGTTTGAGTCGAGTCACGCGCTAAGGATCAAAAAATAAAGTGGGGTTGATACGCTGATACAGTTTTTGTTGATACTTTGAACTTTTCCGAGAAGATTCAAAATTCTGAAAATATGCAGCGACAAAAACCCGTCGAAACATAAAAAAACACATAAGTTACAAAATAGCACCCCTCAAATTTGAAATTGTTTCCGGGTTCCGTACAGTACCAAATGTCGTTCCACGTGGATCATTGGGCCTTCAACGGTCAAGTTGAAGCAGATTTTCTGTGTCGTTGCGTTACTCAACAAGATTCTCAGGGACTCTTTTTCAATTTGTTTATTAGTATCTATCCAAATGAGGAGAGCACAATTCTTGAGCCCAAGGAGAAAGACCATTCAAAGACGAAAGAGCTCTGTCACTATCCGTCAACCACATGGAGTCGCTAACTTCCGTTACAAAGTCACCGCATAGAAACTGCCTACTTAGAGCAAAGAAGAACTCCAGGGAAAATATCGGGACAAAGAGAGCCAAAAGAGCAAAGAAGACTAATCTGCTTTCTTTGCGAAAGGCGGCATTTGTTGGTGACCTTGATTTTTGCATATCTTTCAGTCGCTGTTCTTTGTTGCGTAATTTGGATGTATACAATAGGTAATTCGCTGGTTTGCTTATATCTCGCCATTCATCGCCATCGAATACCATCGATACTTTTTCAGCATTAATGTCGCCATTGCATTCAATATTAGTATCACTTTCATTTTGTTTGTCGCTGGTCTTGATCATTGATTTTTCGTCTGAAAAATTGTTCATCAACTTATAATCATTCTCTTTGCGATCTTCTGGCCAAAGCTTTACATTGGAGGATGATGGAGACCTCCCTTGTAGAAAAGAAAATAGGAAAGCAAGAGCAACTGCGATGATTGTCCCATCCATCAAATCCTGATTGCTAAGCACATCATCAACGGCAATATTGAATGATGGAAGATCAGATAATTTTGACAGTTGTAGACTTGTGCTTATTCTTGTTGGAGTGAACCCTAAAGAAGATTGTGCAACAAGCGACGATGCAACGTAGAATGCATCATCTTGTTTTGCTCGACTCCTGTATCTACCGGTACATGCTTCTTTCTTGTTGCACAGTTGAATGCTTCTTGTTGTACTACACGTAGATTGCTTTACGATGAACATTCCTAAGTTGCTCATGGGAAAAAGGTGAAATTTTTCAACATTCCTTGATCTTGTATCGAACAATTCCTTTGTTGGTTTTGGTTGGTTGGTACAGTATGATGTTGTTGTGTGCGTCGCGTCATTTCTTTTTCATTCTTTTTGTTCGTTCCTGGACGAAATATAAGGGACCTCGACCAATCAGAATTGAAATATAAGGAAGCTTCCTTATATTTCAATCTATGTTGAGATGAGCTGTACGTGCGTGGTGGGTGGCTTCATTTTTTCGGGGGGCCATTTTTTTCTCAGAACAACAACATTAAAAATTGAAAAAATCAACCTCTCTGACCACTCTCTCTCTAAAAAAGATTACACTACTCGTAGATCTACAGTATCATAAAGTTCCTTGGTTTCGGTTAGTAGCTACTGTATTCATATTTGCATAGATGTATGTAATCGATGCAATATTGCTATCTCTTACTTAGTCTCTACTTATCATCATCCCAGTCTCCGCTTGCAACCACGAGTCCTCCTGAATCATTCACGGCTTCTTCATTATCAGATACCTCGTCCTCACTTTCGCTTACAACATCTTCATTACCCGCTTTCTCTCCAGAATCTTTGCTGTTCTGCCCGATTTCTTCGAGATTCTGTTGCACTCCCTTGATACCAGGCAAGGTTGCGGTCGTCGTCGATGGTGAGGAATCATCTTCCTCGCCCTCCTTTAATTCAGGAGGTGCAACAAAATGCGGCAAACGTCCACGTTGATAATCATTGATAATGTAAATAGCTGCACTGCGTAAGCAGGGGTCTCCACCTTTCAACAGCCTTCCTGCCTTTTTAGCGATCTTTTCCAATAGATCAATGTGATCTGTCCATGTACCATCGCCATCCTTTGGTAAACCATACTGAGCAGCTATATGTTCCCTTCTCACAACATCTAAAATTGGACTGACGAAATCTTCAGGGGTCTCCAATCTTTCAGAACGAACCACTCCCTTGAGAACCGAATCTTCTTCTGTGTCACCTGCTGTATCCACGACAACTCCAGGGCAATCAATCAAGTATATATTTCTGAATAATGTGATGTATTGCCAAATCTTTGTCTCTCCAGGAATAGGAGCTACCTTACAACTCTTCTTCGAAATCAAGGTGTTAATGACACTACTCTTTCCAACATTGGGATAACCAATAACTCCGACACTGATTTGTTTCTTGTCTGAATGCAACTTTCCAAATTGTCTCAACAAACTAATCAAGGCACCCTTACCAAAAGCATGTGTCATGGATGCATGGAATGCAATGGTCGGCCTCACAGCTGAGAGCTCTCCAATCCATCTTTTGGCAACCCAGTTTGGCACTAGATCAATTTTGTTCAAGACAAACACGAGGTGCTTATGAGATGCATTTTTGGCAATGTGTTTTTCAATCATGGTACAGCGGGTACCTGGAACATTTCTTGCATCAATGATATGAAGAATGACATCGGAACAGTCAACGACTTTGTAAAATTCTCCCCAAATTCTCTTGGACTGACCCTTGAGGAAAAGGTCGGCTTTTTTCTCCGATCTCCAGTCAACACCTTCACCCTCTGTTTTTGTGATATTAGAATCTCTTCCCCATGGTACAATTCCCTCACGGTTGTTCACAGTTTCATAAGTATTGCTAGACACTTGAGCTGCTTTCATTAAAGCCGCATATCCACCTGCATCAGACTCTGGCATCTGTTCAACAGGCTTTGCTTGCCCACCCACGATAGGCTGATAGTTCAGAGGACCAACAGTCTTCTTCTTTTTTCCATCAGGATCAGCCTCCTCATCATAAACCGATTTACGCCCAACCATCAGCTGTTCAAGCTTCACCTTTTTTCTTCGACTCTTACCACCAAATGCATGCGGAAATGGTTCACTTGTAAGCAATCCACTGCCCACATTACCTTCTTGATGCATGATTGCAGCATCTTGGAGCAACCCCATTGGCAATTTCTTACGTTTTAGAACGACAGAGTAAGGGTCTGCTACCTTGGAAGTCATTTCTTCACGGAATTTGTCGAGCTCTGTCTGCCCGACAACTCGGGTGTTTCCAAACCACCTTCTATCAGGCTGAATTCTTCCAGTAGCTTCATTGAAGAGGGACACGCGTTGTGAGAAAGTCGCCTCAAAGCCACGATGTTTGCATTTTTAAAAATCAAATAGAAAAACTTACAAGCATTAATTTCTGAATCTCCAGCACGATCACTCATCATAAATTGTCCTCCAACGATAGTACCCTCTTTGTTTCTGATAGCCTTTCCGTTGTTGTACATCTTGAGCCTTTTGATGGTATCACTAGTTCTCATATTGGAGTCTCCCTTCTTTGGTGCGGTTCTACCCGGCCTCGAGGACGCATTAGATTTCTTCAACATATTCGTTGACCCCTTAGCAGGGGTCGTTTTCGTGAATTTCCATCCAGTCTTGGGCATTGTTGTTTATATTTAGATTAGTAAGTTGTGCGAGAAGAATCCTTATACAATGCATATGTACCGAATGGTTTTCTTTGTTCTTTGTACTGTACAGTACTATCTTATCTAGTGGTGTATTCGTAGAAAAGCCCCTTGCAACAAAAATGAGGGGCAAAAATGAAATGATTGGTTGTAAATAATATTGGGGGTAAATTTTACTCCCCCTTTCCTACTAGACATTTCATCGAGAAAGTCATGTGTGTCAAGTCAAATGTTCAAAGAGTGCTCTCTTCTCACAAAACATCAATGTGGAAATTTGAGCACATCATGTGTAAGTGCTAAAGAAAACATTCTTTCTCAGGCTGAAAGTCATGTAAAACACTATGGGAGTAAAACATACGGGAACCAGGTACAAATTTTTGAAAAGCAATTTTTGAATTTTTGCCGGTATGTATAGGAATAAACTGAAATGACATAACAGCACCAGCATCAAGAATTGAGGCAAATACTTACTTCAATTTCAACGTTCGGGATTCATCATGATGAAGGCGAATAACAGAAGCGTCGACACCACCTCAAAAGCGCACGATATGCAAATAACCTATGCGCCGTATACCTCAAGGAATCAGAACAGGCAGCAGCAGCATCAGCAGCCGCTCCCGCCAAGGGACACATCGGATCGCAATACAATCGCAATGCCCGGCTTCATTCGGACTCCTCATGGCTGGTATCGTAGCCCGTACCACCCCCACTCCCAAGGCATGAATACCCCACTGTACGACCCGTATCGTCGACCACAAGAGCAATATACTGGTCCGGTTTCTGCCGCCCCTCAGATGTACCGGGACTCTGCAAGTGATCAAAACAGGAAGGTGTCTGGATCATTTCCCGCCCCAACCTTTTCTGCTCAGTCTTTGGCCGGACCTGGAAGTAGATTGCAATCAAACGATGCGACCAAATCCAATGCCGCACCTGAAGGAACTCATATTTCGAACGAGAAGCGTTATTTATCAAGGCCTCTCTATCCACATCCTCCGAACGAGGTGACATCCAGTCGTATTGTCCGCGCTTCTGTGAATTGCATCCCGGTCAGAAACAGCGTCAATGCAACAGGTCAGCAACATCATCCTAATCAAGCTCTACTCGATGTCACAAACCAAGGAAACGGAACCCGTAAGATGATCATTATGAAAAAAGCATCGAACCTTGAAGAAACGGTGTCAAATCTTGAAACGGAAACGGAAAGTACTCACGGAGAATTCTCCCCCATCCCTGAAGACGAAACCCACGCCACGAAATCGACAATGAAGAGATGCGTTGATGATTTGCAGTCCTTAACATCCGCATCGTCTTGTTCTCCTTCCACTGTCCCGAGCGTGGTATCAGAACCTGGTGTCAAGAGACACCGAAGCTCCTTTGATGGAACTGTCCAATGCAGTGTCGCGACCTCAACGTCTCACCAACCCCCCCGCGGGATGCTTGATCTTCTCTGCCAGGCAGCTACTATTGTTACCGATCGCATGGAACATGAGAAGAGAAACTTCCGTTCCGCGAAAGAAGCAAGTCCGATTCCCAAAGTAATCATCAACCGCATGAGCAGGGGGAAAAGAAACTTCCGTTCCTCGAAAGGAGCAAGCCCGATCCCCAAAGTAATCATCAATCACACTCCTATGACCCAAACTGGAAGAGAGAACGGAAATTCTAACAAGAGCTGCAACTGTCCCAGATCACGTTGTATCAAACTGTACTGTGAATGCTTTCAGTCTGGAAACTATTGTTCTCCTCAGTGCTGTTGCAAAAATTGCGAAAATAACGCTTTGAACGCCGGATCGAATGGACCTCGCACTCGAGCCATCCAAAATATACTCTCTCGGAACCCCTTCGCCTTTCACAAAAACAAGCTTGAACTGGAAAAGAAAAATAATTCAGCAGAAGGTGTAAACTGTAGGTGTGTCAAGTCTCAGTGCCTTAAACTTTACTGTGAGTGCTTTCAAAGTGGAACTGTGTGCGGCGAATACTGCATGTGCGTCAAATGTCTGAACACTGTGAAAGAGAGCACTGAACACGGGAGGAGAACTACTGCCCGTTCGCTAGCTCTAATGAAGAAACCAGACGCGTTCAAGAAGAAAGTCAAAGAAGTAGGCGCAGGTTGCTCCTGCAAGAATAGCAAATGTCTCAAGAAGTATTGTGACTGCTTTAACTCGGGGCTGGCTTGTTCGCCCAAGTGCGCGTGTAGGGATTGTCAAAATGTAGCCCCTGAAACGTTGAAAGGGACACAGCAAGAGAAGGCAGCGTCAGCAGCCGCTGTTCTCAAAACCATCAATTGAGGAATACAATTTTCTCTGTACATGGGTATATTCATAAAAATAAATTAGGTATGTTATCTCCAACGAATAGAGCCTACTGTAGTTCTAGCTAGTGAACCATGAAGCAAGTGACTATTCAAAGCTTTGGCAAGATATTGTAATGCCTTTAAATAACTTGTTCACTCATGATGATCACACGGACAACTGTTAGCTCGCCGGCACCTCAATCGGCGAGCAATTTGGTGGGCTGCCTTGGCGAAACAATCCAACTCAATTCTCTTAGTCACTGGTTCACAAACTTTCAACTTCGATGTGACAAAACATCACAATAAATTCGTACAAAACAAAACAAATGTATTCCTTTTTACACCAAAAGCTTGTTATTTAGAGTCTTATTACTGTCAATTAGATCTGCAAATGACTGTTTGGACAAACCGGTCGAGATGAATCACGAATATCACTCGCCATTTTTTGGCTTCAAAATTGTAACGACCACAACTGCTCGGATAACCAGGAAATTGATGAAAGATGAAGAGAAAGCACTCAACGTCCCCTGATAGGAATAATAATGTTATAGACCAAGACGCGATCAAAACAAGGGAATCCTTCTTGCGATCATTATATAATCCTCAACCTACTGGTCAATCTGATTCTTCGGCCCTAAGACCTCGTCCAGCAGGATCCGGATCAAACGCATGGTCGCACCACCATCTGAATGTACCTCGAGTACCACAGATGCACCTATCAGAACCTACAATGGTGCCATTACACGCATTGCCTCAAGATGCAGGGCATCCTGGTTATAATTCTTTGCCCAATGCACCGTCTTTCTACCACAATCCTTCTCACCATCCTCCATACCACCATGATGCTCAACAACATGCTCAGCAACATTCTCAGCAACATGTTCAGCAACATCCTCAACAACATGTTCAACAACATGTTCAACAACATCCTCAACAACATCCTCAACAACATCCTCAACAACATCCTCATGGATCTCCGTACCAAATGTATCCAACTTCGGGTCAAGGCAGCCAAGGATACGAAATCGTCACACCATCACCTGGCAGATGGAAAGCTGCTCAAGGACCAATACTGGATATACAATTAAAGCAGTATGTTGAAAATCCAGAGGTTATTTGCAATTGTGTCAAATCTCGTTGCCTCAAACTCTACTGTGACTGCTTTCAACAGGGAGTTCTATGTAACACATTTTGTAAGTGTGAGCAATGTTTGAATATAGAATCTCAGTCTTTTGAAGGTGGTGAATTATTCAGAGCGAAAGGTTTATATATGTTGCGTAAGCCTGATGCATTTGGGAAAAAGAAGAAGAAAACTGGAGAAGGATGCAGCTGCAGGAATAATAGATGCTTGAAGAAATATTGTAGTTGTTTCCGTAGTGAAATTGCTTGCTCGGATAAGTGCTCTTGCTTGCAATGTGCGAATGTGAGTGCTAGGGGGTGTACAAGTAAATAGGTACTCGTAACTGTGTAATTCCGCAAATTATATTTGATGGATTTTTGGTTAATTTAATTACTCTCTGTGAATGCTGTTAGATGACGAAAATTTGTATTCAATCTCTTCCTTTGAACTATCACTCAAAGCTGTCTCCTTACCCAAACACTTTCTTGAAAAATGATACTGGCTCGGGTGTAACAAACCTCAATTCCTTGTCTTCCCCTAAGTATCTATCGACCATGTCTTCATATGCACCAGCAGCATTGTTATCTTCCAAAGTGATAATTGGCGTTCCTAAATTCGTACATGTTAATACATCCTTCGACTCGGGGATCACACCAACGACGTCCAATCCAAGTAACTCATTCATATCAGTAATGCTCAAGCATTCTTCTGCCTCTGCCCGTTCGGGATCATATCTTGTGATCAGTAAGGTCTGTGACACAGGTGCCACGTCTCCAAGCTCTGCTCTCCTCGAACGTGAACTAATGAATCCCACCATCTTATCCGCGTCACGACAAGAACTTAGTTCGGGGTTTGTCACGATGATTGCATCATCCGCAAAATACATTGCATGCCTGGCTCCGCTCTCGATTCCTGCTGGACTATCAAGCACGACAAAATCAAATGAATCTGCCAGTCCAGCCAAAACATTTTCAACTCCCTCAACAGTCAAGATATCCTTATCTCTCGTCTGACTTGCAGCCAACATGAACAGATTCTTTTGCTTCTTATCCTTGATTAACGCTTGTGACAATGTGCATTCGTCCATCAATACATTCACAAAATCAAATATAACCCTTCTCTCCATTCCCAAATGAATATCCAAATTTCTCAAGCCAATATCAAAATCCTGACGTGACGAAGAAAAGATAGGAAAACGAGATTTAGAGCCTACACGTACACACCCAATGAAGAAAGTAAATCATATATTTCAAACTCACCACGACGCAAGTTCTCTGACCACGAGAAGCCAATCCATGAGCAAAAGAAGCAGCGGAAGTTGTTTTCCCAACGCCACCTTTTCCTGACGTAATCACAACTATACGGCCACGAGTTGGGTTTGACCCTTCGACAGAGGAGGGGTGGGAAAGAACGAAATCATGTGGAGGCGATGAAAAATGTCTTGAAGTTACAAATGAATTTGCAGTACGTTTGAAGCTGGTAGATGCAGGAACCGTGCACCTTTTCAATGCCCCGGAAAATGATCTTACAGCAGCTTTTGAGGTCTGGCGTGAAACAATATTTATGGCTACACGAAGCGGCGCCATTTTCTGGAAAACAGTTAATGTTTGATGGCAAAGGTAGACTGCGATTAGTTGAGTTCAAGAAACCAAACTATGTACCAGTACTGGTCGATTGTTACAGATAGAGTATCGTTGAGGTTGAGAGGTGCTTGAGTTTTGGAAGTTTGTTGAGAAAAAACAAAGAGCCGTTTACTTACGTTGAATGAATTGGTTTTGTGTATCCGTGCCGGGATGGAGTATGAATTTTGAATGAATCGAATGAAGAAGAAGCATCATCCCCATCGATACAGTGCCCGGGTACATGGTACTGCTCAATACCTGGTACGTTCTCATCGCCTTATCTTTACGATGCTTTGTAAGCCCCAAATTATAACCAATTACTTCTCATGCAAGGAATTTGGAAAGGTAAAATCATATAATAGAACTT
>Ga0209712_10005274_pt1 | contig 10134 bp, 5 predicted proteins | sample ArcOceMetagenome_FD_187443 | JGI IMG/M metagenome (GOLD analysis project Ga0209712, IMG submission 187443) | Marine eukaryotic phytoplankton communities from Arctic Ocean - Arctic Ocean - Greenland ARC118M Metagenome (SPAdes) (version 2) | ecosystem: Environmental > Aquatic > Marine > Oceanic... | reverse complement strand
TTAATTAACAAAGCGGTCACCTTGTCAATTGAGACATTTGGATAATTTAATTACTTATCCTAGAAAAAAAAGACGTATAATAGTCGCTTTTTGTATTTGACAAAAAAACATTGTGGTAAAACTGCAAAACACTAAACCTTTTTATTGCTGTTATTTTTTTTTACGGAAATGGCAATTGCGTATTTACTAACTTCACTTATTATAAGTGAATCAATAAAATAAACTCCAATAGAAAACACTCAGCCCGTAATTACTCAAATGTATAATCCGGAAGAGATACTCTGATAATCTTCACTGTATATAGTGAAAATAGATCTACTTATTTTCATTGAAATAACTCTCGATCAATGCCATTAATTCTTTAGTTACGACTGGTTTTGAAAGACAATCATTACATCCGGATGCAATCGCTTTTTCTTTGTCTCCTTCAAACGCATGAGCTGTTTGCGCAATTATAATTAAGTCTTTGTTGAATTTACGTATCTCTTTAGTCGCTTGATGACCATCCATCACTGGCATCTTAATATCCATTAAGATTAAATCAATATCAGGGTTGTCGCGACAAGCTTCAATCGCCTCAAATCCATTACTAGCATGAAGAATTTCTCGGCTAATATCCTCAAGTCTAATGGTCAAAAGTAAATCTGAGGTTTCATCGTCTTCTACGATTAATAACTTAAGTTTTTTAGTTTGGACTCCTATAGCATATGGATTTAGACCAGTTTCTTTTTTCGCTTTCTCTCTTAACGAATTTATATATGGTATAGTAAAATAAAAAGATGAACCTTTTCCTTTTTTGCTTTCAACCCTCAGTTCACCTCCAAGCATTTCCACAAAAGCTTTTGAAATAGACAAGCCCAATCCCGCACCTTCATAAGCTCTACTATCAGAAATATCAGCCTGCATAAACCTTTCGAAAATAGCTTCTTGCCTTTCATCGTCAACGCCTATCCCTGAATCTTTAACGTAAAACTCTAAATATTCACCTTTTTGAATATAACCAATATCAATGGAACCGGTTTCGGTAAATTTGATGGCATTTTTCACAAGGTTCGTTAATATGGCAAATATTTTTTCTCTATCTGTTTTAAGAACGGCCTTATCAAAAGGCAAACCATTTTTCTTAAATAACTGAAGCCCCCTACCTTCCACTTCTGGCTTGAAAAAAGTGTAGATATATTCGATTTGTTCGTTAACATTTGATTCGCTAATATCAAGCTCCATTAAACCTGATTCTATTTTTGATATACTAATGATATCATTTATAGTATTAAGCATACGATGACCACTTTTTTCAATTATTCGAATATAATGCTGCTGCTGTTGACCGGTAAGGTTTGGTTTTTTAAGTAATTCCGAGAACCCCAAAATACCGTTCATTGGGGTTCTAATCTCATGACTCATATTGGCTAAAAAAGCAGTCTTTAACCAATCACTTTCTTCCGCTTTCTCTTTCGCTATAACCAGCTCCAGTGCGCGTTTCTCTTTTTCATCATTTTGAAATGCCAACTCTTTATTAGCAATAAATAATTCCGCTGCTCTTTTATCTTTTTCATCATTTTGAAAAGCAAGTTCTTGTGTACGGGCTTTTACTTTAAACTCCAAGTTTTCTTTGTATTCATTTAAAATCGTGATATCCTGCCCTACTCCAAGTACACCAACTATCTCACCGTCCGAATTTCTTCGGGTTGATGAGTTCAAAAGAACCATAACTAGTTTACCATCTTTGGTAAACAGTGGGAATTCGTAGTTAGCAGTCTCTTTTCCCTCTAAGGCGTTGTCTAATACTAGTTTTACTGGTTCTCTGAAATCTTCAGTAATGTAAGTTTTAACCAGATCTTTACCCAATACCTCTTCTTTTTTGAACCCTGTAATTTTTTCAGACGTCTGGTTCCATTCGTTTACTAATCCCTTACTGTCAATACCAAAAATTGGTGCATTAGCAGTTTCAATAAACTGACGTAATTCCTTTGCTACAGTTTCTGACTCTGTTCGCAGTTTATCCATTTCGGAAATATCCTGCCCTACTCCAAGTACACCAACTATCTCACCGTCTGAATTTCTTCGGGTTGATGAATTAAGAAGTACCATAACTCGTTTACCATCTTTGGTAAACAGTGGGAATTCGTAGTTAGCAGTCTCTTTTCCCTCTAAGGCATTGTCTAATACTAGCTTTACTGATACTCGATAATCCTCAGTGATATAAGTCTTAACCAGGTCTTTGCCTAAAACTTCTTCTTTTCTAAATCCAGTGATTTTTTCAGACGTCTGGTTCCATTCGTTTACTAGTCCCTTGCTGTCAATCCCAAAAATTGGTGCATTAGCAGTTTCAATAAACTGACGTAATTCCTTTGCTATCGTTTCTGACTCTGTTCGCAGTTTATCCATTTCGGAAATATCCTGCCCTACTCCAAGTACACCAACTATCTCACCGTCCGAATTTCTTCGGGTTGATGAATTAAGAAGTACCATAACTCGTTTACCATCTTTGGTAAACAGTGGGAATTCATAATTAGCAGTCTCTTTTCCCTCTAAAGCGTTGTCTAATACTAGCTTTACTGGTTCTCTGAAATCTTCAGTAATGTAAGTTTTAACCAGGTCTTTACCTAATACCTCTTCTTTTTTAAACCCTGTAATTTTTTCAGACGTCTGGTTCCATTCGTTTACTAGTCCCTTGCTGTCAATCCCAAAAATTGGTGCATTAGCAGTTTCAATAAACTGACGTAATTCCTTTGCTATAGTTTCTGATTCGGTTCGCAGTTTATCCATTTCGGAAATATCCTGCCCTACTCCAAGTACACCAACTATCCCACCGTCCGAATTTCTTCGGGTAGATGAGTTCAAAAGAACCATAACTCGTTTGCCATCTTTGGTAAACAATGGGAATTCGTAGTTAGCAGTCTCTTTTCCCTCTAAGGCGTTGTCTAATACTAGCTTTACTGGTTCTCTGAAATCCTCAGTAATGTAAGTTTTAACCAGGTCTTTACCTAATACTTCTTCTTTTCTAAATCCAGTAATTTTTTCAGACGTCTGGTTCCATTCGTTTACTAGTCCCTTGCTGTCAATCCCAAAAATTGGTGCATTAGCAGTTTCAATAAACTGACGTAATTCCTTTGCTATAGTTTCTGGTTCGGTTCGCAGTTTATCCATTTCGGAAATATCCTGCCCTACTCCAAGTACACCAACTATCTCACCGTCCGAATTTCTACGTGTTGATGAATTAAGAAGTACCATAACTCGTTTACCATCTTTGGTAAACAGTGGGAATTCATAATTAGCGGTCTCTTTTCCCTCTAAGGCGTTGTCTAACACAAGCTTTACTGGTTCTCTAAAATCTTCAGAAATGTAAGTTTTAACCAGATTCTCACCCAATACCTCTTCTTTTTTGAACCCTGTAATTTCAGCTGATTTTTGATTCCATTCATTTACTAAACCTTTAGCGTCAATTCCAAAAATAGGAGCGTTTGCTGTGTCAATAAGTAAAGTCAACTCATGTGCTACACGTTCCGTTTCAGAACGATAACCATCAAGTTCATTCTGGAAAGCAAGTTCTTTATTAGCGACGAGTAACTCTGCGGCACGCTTCTCTTTTTCTTTGTTCTGAAAGGTTATATCTTCAATAGGTTTAGTGATATTATCTATGACCATTGCAAACTTATTCCCCCCTTGAGAAAAGGCATTTATATGATAGTATCTATTTGATATAAGGTTATGGTCGGTAAAATGGTTTGGCTTCTTGTCTATAACGACAGCACCTAATTTATCAATCCAAGACTGCTCAACATCAGGACTTATTTCCTTACATGTTTTACCAACTGTAGATCCAATAGTTCTATTCGATTGTTTTTCAAATGCAGGATTAACTATAATAAATCGATAATCCTCAGCCTTTCCATAGCTATCAAGTATCAATTCACAATAAGCGAAACCTCCACTCATTCCATTAAATACATCCAAAAACAAAGCATTGCTAGCCTCATCATTTATTTTTAGTTCTTTAAACGATTTTTTCATAATACTTGCTTTTAACTTTGCTCTTGCACTAGAGACGGAATATTAGGTGATTTTGTTATATAAAAAATAAACTTAGTAGCTAAAACGTCCGAAAACTAATCGATTTCATCCTTCCGGAATTGAGATGGAGACTTACCGAAATAAGACTTAAAAGACCTGTTAAATGTTGTTAATGAGTACATACCAATTTCTATTGCAATATTCGAAATTAGATTCTCTCTGTTTTTAAGTAACTCACAAGCTTTCTCAAGTCTTAATTTCGTAAAATATTTAATTGGACTAATAACATACAACTCTGCAAATTTTCTTTTAAATGATGATAAACTCATATTACAAATATGAGCCAATTCTTTAACAGAAAGGTTTGAATAAATGTTTTTCTGAATAACCTCCTCAAATTGCAAGAATTTAGGCTTAAAAAGAGACACCAGCAAGTCTAGTTCGACAAGCATGGAGTCTCCAAAAATCGCAATAACACGAAGATAATCGTGTCGCTGCGTATCAGTAATATTTTGGCTTTTTAGTAATTCGGAAAAACCAAGAATACCATTCATTGGTGTGCGAATCTTGTGACTCATTTTTGTTAAAAAATCTGTCTTAAGCCAATCCTCTTGGCTTAATTTATTTTTCAGAATAACTAAATCTAACACTCTTTTTTGTTTTTCCCTTTTCTGAACTTCAAGCTCTATATTTACTTTGCTTAAAGCTAATGAACGCTTTTCTTTTTGTTTTTTTTGAAAATCATATTCTTTATTTTCAACTATTAACGCCTTTGCAATCTTCTCTCTTTGTCTGTTCTTAAAAACAAGTTCTTTATTTGCAATGACTAACTCAGCGGTACATTTAATATTTTTATTAATTTCACAATTCAATTCCTCATTAGCCATCGCTAACTCAAGCATGAGCTTTTCTTTTTTAGCGTCTAGCGTTATAAGATCTTTAGTAGAACTTCTTTCTGTTGTAATCTGATCAAGCACTATAACAAACTTATTCTCTTCATCAAAGAACGTACTTACCTCATAATCTCTTTTTGTCGTAGTATTAAAACATGTGAGTTTAATAGGTTTTTTATCCATTACAGCAGACCCAATTAAGTCGATCCAGGATTGTTCAATATTGGGATTGATTTCTTTTAGAGTTTTACCAACAGTAGATCCAATAACCCTGTTCGACTCTACTTCAAAGGTATTCGTAACTGTAAGGAATAAATAATCTTTGGGCTTACCTCTATTATCAAATAATAATTCACAGTATGCGAAGCTCACAGCTATTCCATCAAATGCATTTTGTAAAAACAAATTATTAACTTCCTTATTCATTTTAGTCTGTTTTATTTATGTTAAATCATCCGAATGTAAATACTGCAGAAACTATTCTGAAATTTCTAAAAAGAAAAGGAAGCCAAGAATGCTCATAAGCCCAGTAACTAATTATGTCCTTCACTTAAAAATCATTATACTTCAATACTACCATAAATAGATCTTATCTTTTAACAAAGTTTTTGTATTAAGGCTATTAATCTACTCATTACGATAGGCTTAGACACGCAATCATTACACCCTGATTCAATAGCTCTTTCTTTGTCATCTTTAAAAGCATGAGCTGTTTGAGCAATGATAATTACGTCTTTGTTAAATTTCCGAATCTCTTTTGTAGCTTGATAACCATTAATTACAGGCATTTTAATATCCATCAAAATAACATCCAAATCAGGGTTTTCTCGACAGACCTCAATAGCCTCTGCTCCGTTACAAGCATATAGCATTTTCTGGTTTATTCCTTCAAATCCTTCACTTAGGAGTAAAGCTGATGTATCATCGTCTTCAACAATTAGTATTTTTAGCCTTTTATATTTTACATCAGCAAGCCCACTCTTATCATCATCTTCACTTTGCTTAATTGTATCGTATGGTATTATAAGATGAAAAACAGAACCTTTACCTTTTTCACTTTCAAAGCGAAGCTCCCCACCAATAATTTTCGCTAAATCTTTTGAAATAGACAAGCTTAAACCAACACTTTCAATCGATTCAGAAGCAGAATAACCGGATTTAGTAGCCCGATTAAAGATAGCTTTATGTCTTTCTTTATCGATGCCAATCCCTGAATCTTTTACATAAAAATTTAGGTGCTTACCCTTTTGAAAATACCCTATCTCAATTGAACCAATCTCTGTAAAATCAATAGCATTTTGGACTAGATTAGTCAATATGACAAATACTTTTTCTTGGTCTACTGTAAAAATCGAATCTATATAAGGCAAGCCCTTTTTTACAAAAAAGTTAAGGCCTCTAAATTCCGCTTTTGACCTTAAAAAAGACTCGAGTGACTCAAGCAGATCATTAGCACTTAACAAGTTTAAATTAACTTTCATTAAACCTGTCTCTAGTTTTGAAATATTAATAATAGAATTTATAGAATTAAGCATTTTATGTCCATTATTTTCAATAATTTGAATATACTCTTTTGTCTTCTCATGGCTAAGCAATGGATTGTTAAGTAATTCAGAAAAACCAAGAATACCATTCAGAGGTGTCCGAATTTCATGACTAACATTTGTTAAAAAAGCTGTTTTTAACCAGTCCCTTTTTTCCGCTTGTTCTTTTTCAAGAACCAATTCGAAAATATCTTTTTCCTTTCTGTGATTTTCAAGTTGAAGTTCTTTATTTGCAGCAGCTAAAGCCAATATATCGTTGTTGTTTTTACTTTTTTGTGACTTGATATTTGCTTTCTCCTCGATTTCAAGTTTATGACCTTTAAGCGCATTAATCAATCCTTTAGATTTTTTCTCTATCTCGACCTTTTGAAAATCAATTTTTTTGCGAACCGCGATTAATTCTGCTTTAATTTCACTTCTTTTACTATTCAGTAAACTCCCTTTTACCCTAGGGATGATTTTTTCTAAAGCACTAGTAATTACTATTGTAAATCTATTTTCTTCAGATGCAAAAATGCATGCATGAAACCCCTTACTTGTCCCATGAATTAAGCCACTAAAATGAATGTTTTTTTTATTTATGATATCAATTCCAACTTTATTTATCCAAGATTTCGCAACATCAGGAAATATTTCTAAATTATTTTTACCAATAGTTGACCCAATACTTCTGTTGAATTCTTTTTCAAATATTGGGTTAACTTTTAGAAAAATCCACCCAAATGGGATTCCAGTATCTCCAATAATAAGTTCACAGTAAGCGAATCCTTTATTAAGATCGTTAAGTGTTTTCAGAAATAACTTATTGCTTTTTTTTATATTCATATCTTTTACTAAAAGTCTATCATGGAGGTAAATTGTTTGATAAGAGCATTTGCTTAACAATTGGCAAAAACATCTAATTAAAACTAATTAAAAAAAAAAATAAATAAATACTAAAAAGACCAACTTATAGTCGTTTTAGTTCAAAAAAAAGGGAATGATATGCTATCCTTTTAAATCAATAACGGGATATTCATCCACATCCTACCTAAGGTTTCATCCAATTTCACTTGTTTAGTATTCACTTAAAAAAACTCAGGTGTGCGTCACCTTACTTTTTTATATTTTTTTCATAGTTGTAATATGGGAAAGTTGGGGAGTACGGTATTCAATATCGAAATAGTCTGGTGTGTACTAGCTTTAATTAGTAATTATTTGAGTGTACTTGTATGTGATTTAGTAGTGTATTTGCCTATAATCAGTGTGTTTAGAGGTTGTTATTGATAAGAGTTAGTGAGATTTAGTCAAAAAAATAAGAGGATCAAATTACTACAGAAACTACAAATTTAAACAGACAAACTACATCGTCCTCCGAAGATTGTTTAAATCCCTTTTGATTTAGAACCTCTCTTAAACTTTCTAACTCTGTAATCGTTGCTATTTGAAAAGTGGTATCTACATCCTTTGTAGGCCTAAAATATTAGATTGTATAATTTAATGGTCCAAGCCTTGAACTAGCAACACTTTTTTTACTTTGACTTTTAATACAGTTCCATTAAAGAAAAGAAATTTACGAAGCATGGATAATTCTTTCGGTTTAGTTATTATTAATTCTTCATCAAAATAGATTCGGTTTACAATTAAAGTCTCTAATTTTACAAACAAGATGGTTTTAACTCGAAAATTGATATTCCTACTCTCTATTCTTTTCTCATTAAACTGGGGCGCGTTTGCTAAAGTGACGCATCTCATTGTGATTAAACCTAAATACGACCAACTCACGTTTGGAGAAAACGAATTGAACTATTTTAAAATCACCTTATTTGATGAATATAGAAAGGACAGTTTGATTATTCCTCGTTACAGCAATTGCCTAAACTTTAAAGGAAAATTAGCCCAATATAACGGAGACTTCATTTTATACGGAAAGCAAATCCCTTACTCCGAAATTAAAATCGAACACCCTCGATACGTTACTACTTTTGCTCATTTAAACAAAACGGTTACTACAATAGATTCAATTGATACATTTAACCAACTTCATCACATTTTAATTCACGAAACAGTAATTGAAATTGAACAGGAATGTCCTGAAGACCCTAAGTTTGATTACCTTTTTAAAAGTGGAACCCAATCCCACGGCGGGTTTTATAATGAGAATCATATTGGAGTTTTAATGCACGACTCTTTGTGTATTGACTCTCTTAAAAGTATTGCAAAAAAGTATAAGCTTACTTATAAAAACAAATCCTATGATGGGAAGACGATACTTTTTAAATTGCAAAAAGGTAAACTCAAAAAAGGTAAGAACAAGGTTATTGGCAAACTATTAATGGATAGTCTTTTGGTTAAAGATGCTGGTGTAACTACTGATACTAACCTGATTTCTTACTTCTCTTCATTTTACCGCATAAACGCTTTATATATTGATCAAATAGAAAAATGGAAGTTTAACCCAATTAGTGGATTAATGAGCATGGCCGAAGCTTTGGTTTACATTAAAAACAATGAGCTTGAAATGGGCTGTGGACTATACCGTATTAAAAATGGCTTGGGTTATAAAATATTGGACCTTCAAAAACAAATCAAAGTTAACACGCACAAAACAAAGTGTAAAGAGTCGGCACTTTTAGTCGCTCTAGATAAGGAATATATTATAATTCATACCCGAACTTTTAGTATTCATGGAGGAAAAGACATTAAGAAGAAGAAGTTTAAAAACGAAAAACGGATGGCAGAGATTTACGAGGAAGAAAAAGAAGTGAAAAAGTCTTTTTACACACCTTTTTCATTCATCGAACCTATTCTGTTAAACCAATAAAAGTCGAAACAAAAAACGGGCCTAATTTTAACGAAGGATTCCATCTTCAGTTTAGAATCTGTTAACTATTATAATACCATAATGCTTAAAAATAACATTGCTCAACGCATTAATAATGCCACTAGGTATATGAAATATTAGAACAAATATTCGAAAGTGATAAGTTTTCAGAAAGCCCTAAAACAAAATTAATCAACATAAAAAAGCCACTCAATAAGAATGGCTTTTTCATGTTGATTAACTTGAGTGCTTTTATTTACGGATTACCGTAAGCTCCACAAGGTGAATGTCCTCCAGCAGACTGAGTTCCTATTGAAGCACAACTTACCATTGTTAGTGTTAAAATAGCAATTGCAGTAATCTTAATTATTTTCCTCATTGTTTAGGGTGTTTTAACTTTATCTTTTCTCGTGTATACTTATATAGGGGAACTAACGTAATAATTCCATAAAATATTTTTGAATTTTATTAAGGTTAGTAATTTTAACTCTTTTTTATTTTCAAAATTGTAATTAGTTACTTTAATAAACCAAGCTCATTTCAATACGCAATTAATCATTCTATTTTTTCCCATAATGCAAAATGTTTGATGAATAATTAAAATTTAAAAGTCGCATTATTTTTAACGATAGTACTCCATAGTAACTTCACATCTCCTTCAAAACCGGTCACAACTATTTTAGACACACCAGTATCGATTAAAATGGTGATGTAGAAATGATGGAATTAATTTAAAAATCTAAATGTAATAGAAGGTATTGGGTGATCTCTTCGACTACGCTCTGAGTGACAAAAAACGCAGGAAACTAAGCCTGATAAATATTATTTTGATTGATTGATTGATTGATTGATTGATTGATTGATTGATTGATTGATTGAT
>Ga0209712_10005273_pt1 | contig 10135 bp, 4 predicted proteins | sample ArcOceMetagenome_FD_187443 | JGI IMG/M metagenome (GOLD analysis project Ga0209712, IMG submission 187443) | Marine eukaryotic phytoplankton communities from Arctic Ocean - Arctic Ocean - Greenland ARC118M Metagenome (SPAdes) (version 2) | ecosystem: Environmental > Aquatic > Marine > Oceanic... | reverse complement strand
GCCACCCCAGTGAACTGACGCAGTCCCTTTGTTAATTTCCTTGCCTTCCTTGACCTTTCCCTTTGGATGAAAATATCCTGGTTCACATCGTCTTCTTCTCCGTTGTCAACATCAATGCTGTCACTTGATGCCCTATCCAGGACATCCTTACACATTGTTTTGCAGGCACCTTCCTTAACAAATCCCTCCAACCACTGATCCCGCTCCTTAGCCAATCGCTTGTAGGTCTTGTTTCTATTGTCATATATCACAGCTGGGTTTGCCTCCTCCGCCAAGTCGAACTGGACTCCATCTAGGAGTTTGTCGACGATCGAGGGCATTCCGGAGCTCGGAGGAGAGTCATACTCAGTATAAAGACCTTTTTGATGTGTCTTCTTTTCCTCGTAGAGCCATGCCTTGTAGTTGTTCTCAAGAACCAAGAGGGCAAAAGCCTCCATGGTATTGCTTCCAATCCGCCCCTCTTCCTTTGAGAGATATTCCTTCCATCGTACTTCTCCAACAGCAGAAGTGTAGAAGTACATGTAAAAAATACAGTACGTCTTTGGGTCGTCCCACCGTCTCTGTATACTCTCTAAGGAAGGCAGAACACACTTGTGTTCTACACAAAGGCGACACATATCTTGCGCCAACAGAACACAAAAAAGCATGTCAGATACAATTTTTACATTTCGCTCAGTCCCCCCCCGACATTCAAACTTTACCTGCAAATTTGTTTTGCATCACTGTGTAAATTGCACTTCTTTTTTGAACCAACGCCCTTTTCTGGAGCTTTTTGTTCAGCCCCTGCATCCATATCTTCTCCATGTGTTTTCTTCTTTCCACCACAGTCATTGACTGCAACCCAATTCTATCTTCACAGCATTTAATATAATCTCTGTAAATCATTCCACCAACATCCCATTCGTCCTTACCTAGAACGAACTTTGCCTTTTGGAAAAGATCTTGCTTGATGTACTCCACAAGTACCTTTAGATCAATCTGCTCATCTCGCAAACGCTCTTCCTCTGATCTTGTCATTGTTATTTCCACTTGTTATTTTTGTGTGGCCCACAGTTGCTTGTGCTGACAACTTCCCGGCTCTGTTTGCTATGGTGCTGGAGCTTCCGATTGGAACGCATTGTCCGCGCGCGTCTTCGTGCATGCCGGCAAAGCTCTTTTTTCTACCTTGCCAGATTCGTGTACAGGTATAATTGTCTACCTGTAACCACTTACTCATAATTGAACTTGAATGACTCCACTTTTCACCTTAGATTCCAAATGTAGCTCTTGTCTCACAAATTTATTCTCTAATTAAGAAAAAAGACAACAAAAGCCAGCAGTAGGAAACCATGGCACGTCGCAAGTATACAAGAAAGGCACGACGGGCTGGACTCCAAGGCCAAAGGTGGATGACAACAAGTTTGTCAGTAAGTGCCCGTTTGTTAACAGAAACTGTTACTGCGCTTGAGTTGGACGCACAGAGTTTACCTACATCAGATGACGGCTTGTTCAACATTGCAAATGATGAAGATTCTTCAGCTCAAGAGCACACAGCTGATCTTGAAACGCAATCTCCGAATCCTTCAGTTTGCTATGATTCAGATACCGCCGAGGAAGAGGTTGAAAAGGAGAATGCTCCTGCATGCGAATCCACTACCGTTGCCCAACAAGTCGACATGCTCTTAGGAGGACTGAACAATAGTACTACAGGTGTCAGCAGCGGAGAACAAGATGAGAACAACATGACCCCTGACGGCGAACCTGACATCCGCCTTACTCCTGTGGATCGTGCAACACTAGATGTCCTCAAGCTCTGCCACGATGCTGGGGTTAGTCTAGAGTTCTACGACATCCTTTTTGCTCTACTTCGTAAACATTCGACCAAAAACAAAGTGGATGTCACCAAGCTTCCCAAACGCGCCACTTTCCTCAAAAATTTGAGAGCCCGGGTGGCGTCACCTACCCCCATTATCTCCCAGGTAGGGAACTTGCAGGTTCCCCATTTCGATATACTATCTCAAATTCGCGACCTTCTTGGCTCTTTTGTCTTTAACGATGTAGACAATCTATGTGTCAACAAGGATCCCGCACAACGTTATAATGTCTTCGCAGCCACCAACGATGACAGATATGTTGAGATGTGTGCCCAAGAGTGGTACCAACGCACATACCAAGAGTTCATTAAAGATCCCAAGAAACAGTTTCTTCTTCCGCTTATATTCTACGTTGATGAAACTGGAACAGATGTGTTTCAGCGGTATCCCCTCGAGCCACTGATGTTTACATTTGCCATTCTTCGTAACTTCATCCGTGAGAGATCCTCTTCCTGGAGGCACGCTGGATTCATACCAAAAGTCGCAAAAGGCAAGAACTCGTGCGAATCTCTGCAGCTCTACCATGACTGCATGGCAATGATTCTGTCGACTTTGAAGCCGCTTCAAGACAACCCACCGCTAGAGTGGCTTCAATTCGGCGACGAGCCACCAGTCCAGAGGGAACTAATCATTCAAGTATGTTTCATAATGGGCGACCAAAAAAGCCAAGACAATATTGTTGGGCGCAAGCTGAATAACAGTGGGTGGGCTGGGAGATCGCACCGAGGATGCATGTGCTCTGGACCAAGCTCTTCCGATCCCTGTCTCAAATGCAAGCCTGTACCTATAGAGGTTGTTCATCAACTGCGTGACATCTCATTTTCTGCCAATGCTGACTCGCCAATACTGGAAGCTGTTGTTGCGAAGTATCCCTTGTCCGCCAATGGACGGCCCGCAAAGATGGGCAAAGCAGCACACGCCTTTGTGAAACGTAGAGCTGGAATTGCACAAGAGATTCTTGGCGAAGTCTTCACCATGCATCCACTGCGTAATGCCTGGGACCCTATCGGATTTGGTTCCAACAAGAACGGAATTTTTGGTGCCACCCTTGACGACCCAATGCATTTCAATGAATCAGGCTTGTTTGATGGGGTGACCAAGGCATTTTATGGCTGTTTTACGGAAGAGGAGTTGAAAAAGTTTGAACAATCAACCCGATCCCTTTATCGGAACTTCCGCTCTTCTGTTAGGAACGAGTATCCCAAAAGCAGAACGAGCGTTGGCTTCACCAGCTGCACTCTGAAGACGGCAAATGAGACAGTCGGTTCGCTCCTCTCTGTGGCCCTTACTGTCCAGGACAACGTTGTTTTCGATATGATGGATGATGTTGGCCACAGGCAACAAGAACGCTACATGACCTTTCCAGTTACCCTTTCTTCCAGAAGTCCGGTTGAGGTCGTTTCGAAGCCCACAAACAAGAAGAGAAAGAAAGATACCAGCAAACCGAGCCCAGAAACCAAGCCAAGTCCACTGATGAAAGGGGGCAGGTCAAAGTTGGTGGCAACAGATATCGAACTCCTTGAACGCTTCCCTTCTAGACGCAACTACACCTTCGGACGTGACCGAACCAATGATCCAAAGAAAAAGGACTTCCCCAGGACGAACATGGCGTGTCGCACTCTCTTCAAGCATTTGAAAATGCACGGACTTGGCTTTGTTCTTGATTTGGAGCTGGACGAGATTCAGATGGAATACTTGCTAGTTGTAGCCTGGAAGGCTTTTGGAAGCCTAAACTTTTCGGATAAGTTTTATCCAGTAGAGAGCCTGCGAAATTTGTTACCTGGGTTTCCTTTTCCGCACAAAGCCACAAATCAACGGATGGAAAGATATTATAAGCAGCACCTCCACACAAAGGATACGCTGCGTTCAACAAAGCGCGGAGGAGTAGTGAAGCTTACCCAGTTGGATATCGACGCCCACACCCACCAGGACCAAGAACACGAGGACAAGAGAAATGAAAAAGAGGCGTCTCCAAAGATGACCAACCACCAAGGAGGAGGTGTCATAGCCACCACACTTTCATTTCCTCGTCTCCGAAAGCGGCAAGTTGTGCAAAAACATGGCCGTATCAAACCATACACCTCAGGGACAGGCAGTACATCAGCGGTTCTTTGCGAAGTGAAACCATACGTCAAGTTTGTAGAGTTGGCTTTGTGCCTTCATGCGTACTTGCATTACTCAAAGGATCTGCCCTTGGAGATCCGATGTCAACCCGAAGTGTTTGACCGAGGCATCCGCAAATTTATAGGCCTTTTCAATGCTTACGTGTACCGGGGAGACGACTCTGTGGATTCCGATACCTGTAAAATTCATTGCCATTTCCATATTTTACAAAACATACTCATGTTTGGAGACCCAATGCAGTACGATGCTGCCAAAGGTGAGAGAGGATTGAAGGATTGGGCGAAGCTCATTTCCCAAACCGCCCAGAAATGTGGAATCGACACTTTCCTTTTTCAAACCATCCAAAGAGTCTCAACACATCAGCTAATGCAAAGGGCCCAGCAGCTGGAACTGTGGCGTGTGCGCAGAGAGAAGACGAGAAAGGATCGTACTGATCCTCTCGTCGAAGAGACACCTGTGCGGGCGGTGATGAATCGGAAAGTCCCGCATTTCAGATACAAAACTGCGGCTGGGGTTTTGTACTCGGTAGATCGAAAGGGGAAAGAGACTGATGTCTCGGAGAAGACGGGAATTGTCGACAAAAGAATCATATCCAAGATCGAAATGGAACACAAGGACTTGGAGGACATTGATATTTGGGGCGAAATATATCTTAGCGATCCGCACCTGGATAATGATGGACAGCTGTTGAGAGGGCACCCAGCCCTTGACCGGTACGGAGAGATGTACGACTGGGTGGCTGTAACATTCGACACCGCCGACCCAAGCAACGAAGGCTTGGTTGGACCCGCCAAACTTCTTGCCTTCTACAAAGATGAGGAGGGAGTTGACCGGGCAGTAGTCCATGCAACAAATGTCACAACAGGGAGAGAGACGAATGCTGGAAACACCATGCTTGTGCAGAACAACAGGTTGGAGTTCACCCCGAGGGGCCACCCAGCCCTACGGACAATACGAGTCGACCAAATTGATCGAGGGATAATGGCGTTCGAACATGAAAACTTTAGCGGTCCTCTTCCACCTACAATAGACTATGCAAGGGACAAGAGTAAATTCATTGTATCCTGTGTCGAGGATCGTGCACAGTGGGCTTACCTTTTTTTTGAATGGGCAAACGATCTTCCGGAAACAGAAATGCAAACAACAACGCCAGATACTGATGACGACCCAGACACAGAGGAAGAGTCCACTTCCTCTGAATTGGAACCACAAGAAGAAGATGCTTACGACTCACTGTAGTGTATATAAATGTCTTAACTATCTGCAAATAGAAGAGACGAAGTATCATTAGAAGAAGGCGCCTTCCAAGAAACACAAATTCATTCCCTTCTGCTCAAGTTGCCAATACTTACCTGCTCTACTAAAGCTTGATTATTTGGCTATGGCTACTTGTTGCGTCGTGTCAGCTTAATGAATCGAAAGTCTTCTGGCTCTCTGCCACCCGCAAACATTTTCAATTGGGCCACTCGCTTGTTCACATCAACAGTTCCTGGGCAGGTCTCCTGGACCATGGCATAGCTAACGCCAAGAGCCTTCTCTGGTTTTTGGTCCTTGTTGCCGAACTTGAGGGGACAGGCATAGAGATCGTCGGAAATCACATGTGAACCCTTCACCAAATCATTTTCCTCTGCCTCGTCCTTGTGGACAAGACTGGTGACAAAGTATTGTTTCAACTGGGATTCATGGTCTAGCAGGCGCAAGAATAGGTGCACTGATAGTCCGATGTAGATAACCCCAGTTGGCTTGAGCAGACTGTGAAGTCTTGGCAACGACTTGTCGAAGAATGCCTTTTCTATTCTGCTGTCCCAATAGACGCCGCTGAACCAAAAGTGATCCAGGCAGATCTGATGGACACGTCCTTTGACTGCCACCATCAGGGGAGCTGACAAATCGATCTTCTTCAAGTCTTGGACGATATGCCTGTCGCTTCTCTGATGCGCCACTTCTCTATTGTCCAAGGTGAACACCTCCCTTCCTGTACACTCTTCTGTTGCAAGACATCTAGCCGTGTCCCGACGGAGTTGAGTTGTGTGCTCCACCATGTCTCCTATCTCAGAGGCAGTCCCAACGAAATCTCCGTAGATCATGCCGAGCATGAGGTCACAAGCTTTTGTTTCCGCTGTTGGCAATCCACGCGCCCAGACCGCCGCTGACGCTTCCGACACAGCCAAACCTTGGGCCCAGGTTGAAGACCAGGTTGACGTCGACCCCCTTTTTGACAAAGCAAGTTTCGTCGTCGAAATTTTGCGTTTTTGTGTAGGCAAAAAAGCTCGTCGCCGCTTCCGTATAGCACCTTGGGCTGGGCTTGCACACTTCACGACATCTCCAGGCTTCCTTTTTCTTTCTTTAGGCATGGGGGTATTGGCCCTGATGAATTCCTCCCTCTCATCCTGCTCTTTCTTGTCAGTATCGGATTCCTTGCTGCTTTCCTCGCTGCTTTCTGAACTCTCTGATTCGCCCTGGCCGTTATTGGCCCTGATGAATTCCTCCCTCTCATCCTGCTCTTTCTTGTCAGTATCGGATTCCTTGCTGCTTTCCTCGCTGCTTTCTGAACTCTCTGATTTGCCCTGGCCGTTCTTCTCAGAGTCCTGGCTGCTGGCCTCGTCCTCGCTGCTACTCTCAGAACCGTTGTTTTCTTCGTCAGACGTGGTGGTATTAGAGTCGTCGCTATCATCATCAGAGTCAGTACTCGAATCCTCATTTGTTGATGTAGCCCACCTCTTTGTCACTACCAATTTCTTGAACATGGCGAGCGCCTCGGCAGCAACTGTCGTCATGAAATCAGTGTGAGGAATTGGGTGACAATGGGGCGAGGCAAGTTTTGGGTTGGCGCTGCTCCCCTTGGTACCTCCAGTCATTCTCTCAACTATGTATAGCTGGATACAGCAGCAATGCTCAGCGAGACAAACTGTAAGTGGCATCTCATTAATAGCGACCACGACAGTTCCATCGTCAAGTTTCTTGAGTCCCAGCAAAGTCAGGTCTGACTTCGTTGTCTTGTGCTCGAGCCTTTCGAGAATTCTGGCCATCACAGCCTTGATCATGTCGCTGTCTTCTGCATTGAACTTCTCGTCCTGCAGAAGCTGAGCTCCAAAGCTTGCGCCAAATCCTACGACTGGAACAATCGGTTTGCCAAAGGGGAAACCAGCCACCAAGTTGTTCATATTCATCAGGATGTGCTGAGAGTGGAACGGTTGCTTGTAGCTCTGGTCTCCCATCGCGTGCTCGCCATCGATGAAAGCTGTCAGGGACTTGTTTGTTACAGAGAATAAGTCATCTGTTTTGTCTCCTTCGGTCAGATGGATGGTAGACTCAACAAGTTTCAAAAGCCAGGACTCCAATTGGTGACTGACGTGAGTAAAGAACCTTCGAAACATACCTAGATCTTTGAAATTCTCATTTATCTCATACTGTTCTTGTATGATTCGGCTGGTTGTTGTGGCCTTTGTTTTTGACAGATAAGTGTCAACAAAGTGTAGGAAACCGGGAATGTCCGAAACGACTGGGAGGAACCAATCCTTTTGATGGATGCAGCGGCTCCACTGCACAAGCACATGTACTTTCACGACTTCCACTAGGATGCATTGAAAGAATAAGTCAAGGGTGAGGAGCTCATTCTGCTGAATCCAGTCAAGGCCATTACGACCCTTTCGATCCATCGGACAACCGTTTGCCTTCATCAGAAGCAAACACTTCGGGTCATAGCTAGCAACCGGATGAGACATGGGAGATGATGTCACCGGTCGTCCAAGTAATGACATGAGGGCTGGTGTGCTGTCATTGCCGAAATGTTCGATGTAGTTGTCCAGTGAAGAATCCCCTTGGTGGATCTCGTCATCAACATCAAGCAGGGGACCTATTCTTTGATTCTGATCAACATTGATCTCTGCTGATCGTGCGAAAGACGCAATGCTGGAGCAGTACAAATTTTGAAAATGACTATCCAAAGTTTGCTTCCGTTTGGAACAATGTGCCATTTTGTCAGCTAGGCGTGTGGCTGCTTCTCTTTCTTGCAGTAGCCTAGGAACAAAAGGATCGCCATCTTGAGGACCTGTGACAACTTGATTGATGACGAAAGGCTCCTGAATGAACTGGAGGTAGCCTCGGCTGCGTACCCAGTTGCGGAACATTAATCGTTCAGATACGAAAAGGCCCATGTCAGGCGTGTTGGCCATGGGAACGGCTCTCAGAACGCTTCCGAAAGTTTCGCCTGCTGGAATCTGGAAGATGGGCTTCCTGTCATCTCGGGAGTCAACTTCCATATGGTAGTAGCCCCCTGTAATGGGCTTGTAGTCCAGGTTTGGAACGGCCCTGAATCGTTTGCAGGCTTCCAGAAGAAAGCGCAGGTTCATAACATCCAGTTTCCCATAAACAGGTTGGTAAAATTGGACTATATCTCCAAGATCGGAGAGAGACATTGGACTGTCCTGGGCACAACGTACGATGTTGTAGACACCCATATACATCGCCTGTTCTTCCTCAGCTCCAATTGATGCCTTCAAAACAGGATCATAATAATCCTTTGGTAAAGCGTCGCCCGCAACAAACACAACAATGGGAGTACCATTCTCACAAATCTGCTCCATGATTGCGTTGTGCTTGTTTGTGATGGTTTGGGCGCCTTCAAAGGTAGCGCCGGCGGCAGCTGTATCTGATACCGTCTTCTTGGACCGTGCGTCTGGTGGGACCGCCCCAGCAATAGCTGCGTTGCCACCAGAACCATGAAAATCGAATCCAGTTCGACTTGATGGATTGTCTCTCACTCTCATCACTTCTCCAAGTGGAGACCTTCCCTTGTCTATCGGCGCATCGACAGGCAAACCATTCTTTTCGGGCATTCGAAGGATGATGGCGTTGGCAAAGCTGAGAACAGTGGACCAGGCGTCATTGAACTCAACTTGCTTCTTCATCTGAAACATGTTGTAGATGGTACTTGATTTGAAACAAGTACCATGCTTGCAAGGCTGATGTTTTTCTGTCAGCATGGGACCAAAAGGTGCCTTCACGGACTGTTGTTTATCGCGAGGATTGGGCGATACAACGACGGGCACAATCCCTTCAAGCGACAACTCTGTTGCAACAGACCCAGTGGTCACCATTGAGGCCGCATTTTTGGTAGAGGTGATTGCCTTGTTGTTTGGCTTCGGCCATAATTTTCGATCCGTTGTGCGCCTGGTGTACACTCCAATGATGTCAAAGTCGTCAATAGGAGCCGTTGGTGCCTTGTCAGTCGGGTCTTTCACCTGGAGAATATCCATCAGGTAGACGGGTTTCTCATCAGCAGGAACATGGGTGATGGCGGTGCCGTGGTTACCATATTGTTTGCTCGAGTCTTCGATGCCAAAACAACAGGTGTGGGTATAGTGCCAACGATACCCATAAAGTCGTGGATTTTTGACTTCCTTGTTCAAGACTTTGGCACGCATAGTCACCAAAGCCTTCCCTTGGAGAGCCCTGGTTTTGCGAGCCGAAACAGAAAGACGCTTTGATTGAAGGTGTAGGGTAGGGCCGTCATGCTCTCTAGCTGGTGAGCTTTCAATGTCATCTTTATTCTTGCCAACTTTGCCCAAATGACCTGGACCGTCTGGCGCAGCTTCTATGGAACTCTTTTCTTCATCGTCAGATTGGATAATTGCTTTGGCTGAAAGGCCGGGGACTGCAAAATCGTCGTCGTTGTCATCATTGTCGTTGTTGTTGTTGTTGTTGTTGGCGTCATCATCGTCATCGTCGTCGTCGACATTATCATCCACATCATTGTCATTGTTGTCATCATCATCATTGTCACCTTGAGTTTGATGAGAGGGATGAATTAAAGTTGCAGAGGAGGATTGTGGGTTGGTGGTGGACGTATCTTTCCTGACAAGTTGGAAGGAAAGAAACTTTTCCTTCGGAATGGCACCTTTCATGTTGGTTGTAACCTGATGGAGCATAGAGAAGATTTTTATTCAGAAGCCAGTATTGAAAATGTGGATCAATAAGAGATCTTCCGGCCGTTGGTACTTACCTGGTGTTTGAACATTTCGTTCACATTCATCAGCTGCCAATGCGTTATCACGAAATCATGGGTGAAGTGTGCCAACTTCTTCTCACTTTTGTCATTCTTGCCTACCCATGAAATCTCGCAGCTAGGAGCGCAATTGTTCTGAATGGCAAGTGTT
>Ga0209712_10005272_pt1 | contig 10136 bp, 5 predicted proteins | sample ArcOceMetagenome_FD_187443 | JGI IMG/M metagenome (GOLD analysis project Ga0209712, IMG submission 187443) | Marine eukaryotic phytoplankton communities from Arctic Ocean - Arctic Ocean - Greenland ARC118M Metagenome (SPAdes) (version 2) | ecosystem: Environmental > Aquatic > Marine > Oceanic... | reverse complement strand
GGGGGGGAGGGGGGGGGGGGACAGGAGGGCAACGCAATTGTAAGCTCGCAAGGGCAACGTGTGTGTTTCACTCGCGTGTTTCATGATGTGCCATCTTCAATCTTCTGTTAGAAACGGAGATCTCTTATCCCTATTGGATTGGTAGGTTTTCAATCGTTACAGTTTGCAACAATAATCAATGGCTACATACAAGCTCACTATCTAATTTTTAAACAACTCACTAAGCATATATCTACCTCTATGTACCGGTAGAGGCATCTGCTTCTTCATACAGTCCCTCTGCAAATCAATCTCATTGTATGCTAAACATCACTGATTTTTAAACCCTATGACGCGATTATAAAGAAGCGATTGCCCATTTGGTCTAGAGGTATGATTCCTGCTTCGGGTGCAGGAGGTCCCGGGTTCGAATCCCGGAATGGGCCTGTCCGATTTTATTCCTCTTTGTTTTTATCTCCCGAAGAGTTTATTGCACAACGTCATAATACCATTGCATTGATTTTGATGAGTTTGGAAATAATGTTCAATAGTTTTAAACCAAAGGGCTTCTTCATTTTCCTCTCATGTCATGGCTCTGTTTTTGTATCATAAAGTTGGTATTGTACGACTACTTTCTGACGAAAGTAATATGTAATATGCGTACGTTAAAAGAGAACTGCACAGCTCAAAGATTGTATGTAAACACTGTCTCTTTAGTGACTTGTATACTGTGGTGGTGGTGGTGGCAGCAAGAAGTCCTGTCTATTCTAAGTTACTCCAGATAAGACTTCAGCATTAATCGCATCTCCACTCGCTATTCCTCCATTGTGCTCAAGATATTATTTATTGCGAGCAATGCATTTTCTGCTTTATCATGAATAGAAATAGAATTCTCTCTTTTTATTTCTCCGAAGCCTGCATCTTTTGGATTGATTCTAATCAAGGTTACGCTGCCAGTCGAGGATGAAGTTTTCAGGCTGCTTAAGGTGTCGTTGAATACCTCTTCTGATTCGTTTCGCACAGCAGGGACGTTCAAACCAGCTCCAAGCTCAATGATTACCAAGTGTTTATCATTCGCCATCACTTCTTCTTCGACCCTTGCCTCCCACTGCTGGTATCTTTTTCTCTCGTCACTGATCGACTTGAGCACATTCTCATCAGTATCATGGAACAAGAGCACGTTTGGACGAGCCGGGAGAGCACAGTGAGGGCATTCAACATTGACTCGCTCGTAGCTGACGGGGATTGTATCACGTGCACATTCTTCGTTGGTGGCAGAAGACTCGACTTGCTCGTTCCACTTGTCCCACAATGCACCCTGGCGCATATTTCCCTGGGTACGTCCTGTTGCATAGCTGCATCTGAACTCGCTTGCCTGTCCGTGTATCTCACAAATCGTTTGCTCAAAACATCTCGATCTTCCAAAATGACCATCAACATTGGACGAGTAAATCCACCACGGTGAAGATTCGGGAAGGTCCCCATCTTTTCTCCGGCACAAGTTTGGCAATTTACCACCACCGCACCATTGCTCGAGAATCTTGTAGCCCTTGTGAGGTACTGCTTCTCTATATTCTTGTGCAAATCTACTCCAGAAGAGTTGGAATTCGGATCTATTATCAACAAGTCTCAGTGGATTGCAGAGTTCCCGGTACTTCTCAGGCATATTCTCATATGTTGCCAAGCCTGAATCGGCTGAGAACCCTGCGCCACAAGTGATTAGTAAGTAATTGCACTTCGTCAACGCCTTTGCAGCTTTCCAAACGCTTTTGTCAAATGACATTATCTCCATCCCTTCACCACCAGCAATGAGATATTCCTTCTCTTCCCCTTTGGCTCCCTGGAGTGTGCAACAATCAAGGGAATTGATATCTTTGATATCTACGGGTGATGAAGACATAAATCGCAGTAAAGGAGTAGACGTGCTGCCTTGATTTTGATCGGATTTCAAGAACCACATTGACAACCGTTGATCATAGCCAACTGCGTACAAACGGAATCCGGAATCTTGATCTCCTGCTATGCGAATCCCCTTGATTGCGCTTGCACAAGATTCTTTAGCTGTGACTATGTGTCTGATAGTGATATTGACCTTGTCGCTATTGATAGCATCAATTCCCAATGAGATGATACTGCATGAGATTGCTTGATCATCACCACCTGTAGCGACAATGACCCTTGGCATCTCCACCGATTCTACGAAAGCAATCGAAATTGAATTGGCACCAGCCTGGTTGCCACGATAGACACACGCCGGTGATTTGGGAAGCGTCGTAAAGTCGATGCCAGGTAAACCTGGCAGCACCCAGATTTCAACGCCTCCAGCTGTATTCCCAACGCATGCAAGTACCTCCGTCGTCGAAATTCTCTTGAGTACTATTGATAGGATAGGTCTCTGCCCTATTAAAATATAAAATTTCCGAAGAATGTAAATGACGATTTTTGCATGTGCTTTCTTTCATACATGTCTGCTCGTCCACAAACCTACTTACCTTGAGCTAATTTAAAGCTAGCATTCTTTCTCGGCTGGCCAACCTCTTCACTCACTTCAGCAAGGTGCAAACCTCCATCAGAGTCTCCAGATAGAATTAGATGCGACTTGCCCGCAATATCTCTCTCCCCTTCGAGGGGAATGGCGTCAACTGCATTCATTCGCTGATCAATAGCAGGCGTTTCTTGAAGTAAATTCGTACACAGAAATGTGCATTTTATAGATCCATTGTCAACTTCATCAACAAGGTAAAATGAAGAGAGCAACTTCCCCCCACTCACGACAAGAAGAGATGATGTTGAACCCTGATGATTCGACGAACACACAGCTCTTATGCAACTTTCATGAGGAGGTAAGTCAGTAACTAAATTCACTTGTCCCCCTCCAACACAAAACAACTTTGCCGTACAATCATTGGATCCAGAAACTAGGAGAGCCTTTTCGTTCGATGCAGTTTTGCAAAATGCAACATCTAGAATAGTCTCACCATGACAAGGCACTCCGTAGCTAACGGTCGATAGACTTGGTTGTTTGCATTGGTGTGCATAAGAGTGCAAAAGCAGCTCATTCGTTCCATTTTTATTTGCGTTTAGAATTGCAACGGAATGCGACATCGGGCGCAGGCCACCATGGAAATCTATCGATAATTCTAGCTGTCTATTTCGCCCTCCAGTATCCAAACATAGGAGCTGATACCCTTCACTTAGATTCCAAACAATAAATTTGTTTCCATGGTATCCACCAACAACAATACTGCTTTGAGATTGACACAGTCTCGCTCGCCATATATAGCTAATACCCGTCAGGCATGACACGGGTCGACGCAGCACGCTTCTCAGCTTCAAACTAGCGTCTTGAAAAACTAGAGCAGTTTCGTGAACAAAACCGTCATTTCCGACGGAAAGAATGCCTTCGCCGTTCTCAGTTGACATCATGCCCATCACGTACTCTTTTTTATGCGTAAATGATAGGACATCAAGAGCACTTTGAGGATTGTCGGGTCCTCCTTCGCAATTGCAATCAAATGCAGCAATATTTCCTCTTGAATCGCCTACAAACATCACGTTCTTGTCTTTATTGTGGAGGAATGACATAGGAATGCCCACATTGAGTCCAGTCCTAGCCATTGTAAGAATCGACCGAACGTGAGGTTTATCGGTTGAAGAAATTTCTGTATTGCCGTCCAAAAAAAATACGGGCACTTTCCACCAGACAACCGTTCCCTTGATATGGAAAGCGAGCAAATTGTGCTCATCAAGCCAATGAAGAGATTGAGTTGCAGGATACCCATGTAAATTGAAAACCTGTCTATTAACGTGGTCTGTGTTTTCTATTGACGACAGGACCACTTCACCCTTCGAAGTTGCAACTGCAATAGTCCTTTCTGTTGGATGAATTGCAATGCACGATCCTTTACTTGGATCAACTACGTGGTCGGTGGCAACCACATTTTTCGACCAAGATCCATGCGTTTTCCACACACGGTTGACCACATCAATAGATGCCAGCATACCCGCTCTGGTGACAACCATAACTCTCCTGTGGTTCGGATCACCATAAAGTGCAGTTCCGCAAACCGTCTGCTTGTGAACTTGTAGTTTTTTTGGCTTCTTCTTTTTCTTTTTCTCACTTGGGACTTCTGACGCTTCGACCACAATTTTTGTTTCAGCCTTCGGAAGCAAATGGGCCTCATCTTTTGGAGTATCAAATCTATCGTATAAAGATTTATCACTTCTTGCTTGCGGGTCGATTGCTGGATTGTTAATTACATGATAATCGACATCCCACAATTTCGCGGCGCCATCATTTCCTCCTGTTATGATCGTGCCACAATCATTTGATGCTACATTCCAAACACTTTGACAGCAATGTCCCTTTAATGTAGCTAACTGTTGCCCATTCTCAATTTTCCATATTCTAATTGTGGAATCCTCCCCAACCGAAACAATACCGTCGCATTTATTCTCTTGACTGTCATTGTAGAGAGATATGAATGCAGAGTCCCATACTCTGGCTGCATGACCATAACCAGTCCAAAGCAATTCATATTCAGTGTCTCGACAACATATTTTTCTCACATCAAGCGGTGAACCCTTCTTTCCCCACAAACGAATTGTCCTATCATCACTGGTTGATACGATGTATTTGCCACCAGCTCCAATCTTTACAGAATGAATTACGCCCTCGTGGCCAACAAGACGGTGATTGACTGGCTTTCTAGCAATAGTCACAGCCGTATCTTTCAGTATTGATTTCGCCTCACTGTCTTCCAAGGCATTCCAAACCAAAATTTCATTGAAGACAGTACCAACAACCACTGCGAGATCTAAACCTTTTCCATCACTGCTGCAAGAGTCTGACTCCCAGCCGAAAAAATTAAGCGCATACGTGATACATCGCACGTCACAGACAACCTTTCTGAGTACAGAAGGGACAAGAACAAGTTCACCACTTCCCGAGACCAATTGAAAGTCCATAATATAAGCGGTATTGTGAACCAAACCAAGAGCAACAAGGATTCTAAAAGAATTTCCATCTGTTTCAAGGGAGACTTTTGCTCTGACATCCCAAATCCAATCGTCGACCCGGTATGATTCAGACTTCCCAGATTCTTTCTGAATAGGCAAATTTTGGAAAGGGCTATAACTACAATCGTCTACACGCGAGGAAAAAGGATCGGGATCTAGTATCACAAAGGTCACATGTCTCCCACCATAGAAAATCCACAAATCTCTCTGTCTACCATCAATCTCAACAGCGCCAACACATTTTTTCATGCCATGAACAGTTCCTCCTTCATCGCCCTTGAGCGCCAAATATTTGTATGATTTTTGAGTTTCTTTGGCATTGTGCGCTGACAGTTCTATCCAAGGACCTCGTGCTGCAAGTGAGCCTTTATACCCTCTTTCCCCATCGACAAAGGAAGGAAGAGCGACAGCCGTGACAGGTCCGATTAAAGTTTCTTTTGTAAGAAGAGCCTTTGTAGGTCGAAAATAATTCTGCTCATCGTGAGGTGATGCCATTGTCAGATCCATGTGTATGAAAATTCTGGTGTGAGGTCCAGGTACTGAGTTATACTTTTGAATAGACTGAAGATTTTAATGAATTTGACTACAAAGTTTTTGAGTGGGTGGTGGGTGATGGTTGATGGTAGATGGTAGCTTTGATGGTGTGGTTGCGATGTGTGAATGATTTTTACTGCAGGTTGTAGGTTGTAGGTTATGATACGAAACACATTTTGAATTTTCACACTTCCTGCTGGACTTCTCACATACCTAGATACTAGCTAGACTTCGAACAAAACTTCTTAGAGAGCGCTCCTTCCTCCTTCCACAGGCCACAGGCATTCAAGGTACGGTACCCTCGTACATAAGTATGATTAGTATGTATTATTTATGAGTAGAAGAATCAATCAAGAAGTAGAGTTCTGAACATGAATCCTCAATATAACATTTTGCACAAGAAGGATACTAGCTCGCACGCAGTTTATAATTTGGCTACCCCTCAGTTTTCATGCACCGCGAAGGAAGACACAAATTGAATAACAATGTTATAAGTTCAATACATACGTGGCAAGATTAAAAATGAACTTCTTTTAACCAATGTTTTACAACTTTACATCTTCCAATTATAAATGATTTCTCTGCGCCTCTAGCTAGCATGCTTTGGCAGTTGCTGAAGTTGGCAAAACCACATTCTTAATGCGAAAGGATTGAGGTTTTTCTCTGACTGCTGAAGTTGGCAAAACCACATTCTTAATACGAAAGGATTGAGGTTTTTCTCTAATGGACTCCAAACTCCTCTCGCTGAGGAAGCGCTCAAGTCGTCGTTTTCGAGCTTTCAGTCTCAACATACTAGGAGTGCTATTGACTGTTGATGTCGTACTGAATGCTGATGACACATCACTATCAAACGAGTCACTCAGGGCGATCTCTAATCTGCTAATGATGCTGTGCTCGTCATCCAACGACTGTGTGGGAGTGATTATAGGACCACATATTGGTTTCAGAATATCATCGGCCTCATTACGATTGATGTCCACATCTGAATCTATATCATCTTCATCAAATAGGTCGACACTTTTCGGACTCATATGACTCTCATTCTTGCTACCTACGAAAGGCAACGTCTCCGGGCTAGAAGAGGCGTTGTTTCGACTGGAAATGTGTACTATGTCATGCTCATCGTAACCTATGCGCAATTGATCTAAATGCATGATGTCCTCTAGAGACACAATGGTCTCCCGGTCGCCCATGAATTCTTCTGCGTCTATGGTTCTTTCGTCGCTCTCAAAGTCCAATCTTGCCTCTCCGTCATCATTGAAGTATTCTTCAGAGCCAGTGTAAAACGAATCCTGACCCTCCATAGGCCACATATAACGAACCACTCTATCTGCGCCATCAATATCAAACGGGATCAAAGGAACTATTGCTCCCTTGGTGGCGGTATTCTGGGTAGATTCAGACCCATGAAGAACCCGCAGGGCTCTATCATATATAGTCTCTTCTCCCCTCATATCTAGTAAATTTAATCAATAGAAAAATGCAGTCTAGTCCACGACAATTTCTTTTTCCTTTGATGGACTCTTCTCAATCAGCTTAAGGGGTTCTTGTTTGCTTGATTTTATTGCGATGTTTTGTCTTGTGAACAAGTCAGTTGAGAATGAAGGAAAATTGAGGGTTTTATGTGACAGTAGCGCGCACTCCTCCCTCCTTGCTTTGCTGGGGGGGCTTCTTTCGAGGTGTCAATATTTGGCTATTTTGACCATCATCTGGAACCTGGAACCCGGCCAGAAGACGAAAACAATATACAATATTTTCATACTGTAGACCTTTCAGTACCAGGTACCTAAGTAACGACATACATACATACTTCCGAATAGAATACAGATTAATTATCTTTAGCTAAATATACAAAAGTAAAATGTTCCTTTCATTTACGTCAAGGGCAATATGTACATCTTGCCTCCCCTCCCAAAATCATTCTCAATATTCCGTAGACGTGATTTTATTTTGCTAAGTGAAGATTCAGGGTGGGCAGCGTGCTCACGATTCTCTTCTCTTGAATGCGTACGGGTAGCTTCAATTCCACGTAAGCGGGATTTCAATTCCTCAATAGAATGATGTGGATGAATGATGTGCTCGTCATGTCTGCTTCTTGAATGAGTGGCTTCTATTCCCCGTAAGTGCCTTTTCAACTCATTTATAGATCCAGAGGTGAACGGACGGTTTGTGAAAGTGACGCTCTCGAGCACAATACGATTCTTATCAATATTGATATTAGTAGGAATTGCTTCAGAGATCAACCTTTGCACACGAGACTTGAGTCGGCGAATAAGTTCTTCTTCTTTACTTAAATCGGTCTCCTCATTATGCGTTTTCAGAATAATTTTTGGATTTCGCCACGGACGTTTCTCATCGAAGTGCTCAACACCAATTGGACTGCCAAAACTTTGGACTCGAGAAGCAGCAGCAGAAAACTTGTTTTCCGATTCTGAAGAAGGAACTTCCGTAAGAAATGGAAGCTGATCCATATGACTTTTAACCCTGCTCCAGTCCTTGTCATCGGTATCCTCTTCTTTCGGCTGGAACGCGGAATCTTTATTTAAAGTTTTCGTATCATAACGTTGATAGAAAGCAATAAAATCGTCATCGGTACTTTCGACTGTTACAAGTGTCGGGACTGCTTTTGTTCCTTTGCACAACCTAGGCGCAGATATGAATCTATCAACGGCAAGTGCGTTATTTATCGACAACTCATCGTCCACCGTCATCCTCTCCTCGGATTTCCGTGAAAAGTCAGTACTTCGCTTATCCTCTGGCTGACTTGGCTCTGCCGGTACGTATACTTCAGGATCTTGTTCCTCCTCTGGTCGAATTGGTTCTGCCGTTATGTATACTTCATGATCTTGTTCCTCATTCTCTGGTGCTGGTACATCAACTTCAGAATCTTCATCGAATGGGTTCCAAGCATGGACTTCAAATTTTATCTTCTCCTTGATGGATTGAGTTTTATCAACATCAATTTTGTCTTTCACTTTTATTCCATCATGAACTTTATCCGTTGCTGGCTGTTCTAGACCCTTTAGTTCTGGAATTTGAGGGGCAAAGAATACTCGATTTGATTCTTTACTCTTCGCCAGAGAATACCCTGCTATCGTGCTTCCATCATCGATTGCAAGATCTACCGCAATATCCATTGACACATCGAAATCAAAGAGCTCAATACTTTTGTGAAGAGCTTTCTTTTTTCTATTCTTACCGCGATCATCATTATCTGGAAGCGCATCCAGCACCTCAAGCTCGTGTCGTAATCTATCAGCATCGTAGTGATCCGCTATATACTCATTATGTGGATTTTGTTTCAGCGACTTGATGGAAATTTCCTTCTTCAAGTCATTAAGCTTCTTCTCAAGAATATTCCTTTCCGACACAACGTCTCCTTTCCCAAGGGCCAAGGAGGTTGTTAGTAATGATGATGTAGCATGCGTAAAACATATCGGTTCCGGATTCAGACCAAGTCTTTCAAGGCCTAAATCGAACGAAGCAGCCGGATCAAAATCAAATCGTATCATTTGCTCCTGATCCGAAGGCTTGGAAAATGGTGTAGTTGCCCTGGACATACTAGTATCTTCTGTGGCATTCGTTCTTGCGTCAGGATCATCGCGAAACAAGAAATACACGCCCAGATCGTATGAGTGATCGTCAAAGTCATCATGCTTCTTTTGTCGAAATGGACTTTGTTTTGGAGAGGGATTTTGCAGTGCAGCTGCTGATGACCGCACCAGGTCGTGCTTCCGCCGCGTAGAAACAGTCTTGTGTTTCACTGCCCTCCCTACCTGTTGAGGTGCGAAGAGCATGGCGAAGCGCCCCATTTTGTGCTCCTTATTTATGAACTTATTAATACAGTCCAATATCTAGATGCGTTGAGAAAAGGGGTGCGTGTGAATCTGTGCCTAGTGGTTAGCGTTGGTGATGGTGTGCATCAAGTATAAAGACAAAAGTGCACGTCCCTACTGACTGTACGATACGATTGAAAAGTTACTATGTACTACTTGTACGTACTGTACCACATCCAATTACCCTTTTGTCGTCGTTAGAAAAATAAATACGCTTCTCGCCAGGCAGACGATAGTATTGCCTTTCTGCACCGCTGGTACTAAATTTATAATATCAAAATTTCAACGGATAATATGCACGATACGGTCATTATTCCGAAGTCACATTGAACATGATGGGAGTCAACTGCTGCGAAGCTGTACAGCATCAATTCTGGTACGGTACCAGCGAGCCAGTTCCAATATCATCCTCAAGCCGCCGCAAATAGTGTGAAATCTGAGTCACGGGCATTAATTGCCGCCGCAGTTCAGTAAAAAAATTTGCTTTGTAAAAAAAAAGTAATACAGTATCATGTATTTGTAGTAAATAAATTACCATGGAGTTCAACGTAGCTTGAAAATTGTGTTATTTTTATGTACAGGATTTTTATATTTTTTTGAAACTGCTTGGGCCGAACAGCGAGCAGTGTTCAAGGTGGGAAAATGTAACATTATAGGTAATGTTTGTATATGTATATGTAGTTGAATTCATGCGCAAATTCAATTCAGATCGTTTCCGTGCAGAAACCGAAAAAGGTTCAATAGCACCCCTTTTTTGTATTTCTTGGG
>Ga0209712_10005269_pt1 | contig 10139 bp, 7 predicted proteins | sample ArcOceMetagenome_FD_187443 | JGI IMG/M metagenome (GOLD analysis project Ga0209712, IMG submission 187443) | Marine eukaryotic phytoplankton communities from Arctic Ocean - Arctic Ocean - Greenland ARC118M Metagenome (SPAdes) (version 2) | ecosystem: Environmental > Aquatic > Marine > Oceanic... | reverse complement strand
GCAATAAATTTGAAAATGCAGGGTTTCTCTTACAGTACAAACAGTACCCCCGCATCGTTATGCCGAATTTCTTATCACGATTTCTTTCAAAATCATGTTATAAAAATAAGAGTCTTAACCTTACAATAGCAGTGTATACTGCTAGTATAAGGTATAAAGTATAAGCGCTAATAAGACACACAGAGAGAAACATGCGGACGCTAATTTCAAATATAAGTGGGGAATATTCAAACATGCGTGCAGACCCATGCGGACCCATTAACAAATTCACTAGTGGTGGTACCATAACCAAGCGCCATCACGCCATCACACTCGCACTTCTCTGAAAAATGGTGAACACAAGGAAGAACTAAGAACTATAGTGCTGCCGAAAAACAATGGGGGTGGAAAGATGAATTTGCAAAAAGCGGATTCAAAAGCAGGGCCAGATTTCTATCCCATGTCGTGCAACAGCTAAAAGCTAAGGTTCAGACCGGAATTGCAGGAATGGTCAAGAAGAAGATTTACACTGTGCCAGCAATAGGAACGTTTGACAATTGGTTTCAAACACGTGCTTCAGCCCAGATTGATGCAAACAAGACAAGCAAGAAGAAGAAACTTTGTCAGCCGATGCATCCAGCGCTGGAGAACCTTGTGTTAGAATACATTCGCCATGCAGAAAGTAAGCTGTCTCAGTTGGTTTAGGCATATCATGGAGTATTATCCAACAAAGGGAAAAAACATTTGCCCTTACGAGTAGATCATAGGCAAAATGATGATATTAGAATATTGTCTTTTTGCAGATTGAATAGATGTTCAAACAACACCGCAGCACTCACCAATTAGTGTGATATTGATGACATCACTATCTATAAAGGCAAGGGTTCCTGTATTTACTCGTGCGGATTATCGGACCAGATATTACTCGCTCTAACTCATCTATATCATCAATTGTGGAAACAAGGAGGCAAGATGTTCCTGTGCAGCAAAACACGCGATAGGCTGAACAGAGCTATAAAAAGAAAGACACCATAAAATTATCGTTGAGATTACCATGGCATTGTAGTTTGCATGATTTTTAACACAGCCCAAAAAAAATGTACAATTGATTCGAATGAGGACTGACGATTACGAGTTGAGTAACTCTTCGTTTCTCCGAGCGACCTGGCGGGGCCTCAACTTTGCCATCGATGAGAGTCTAAGTTCAACGGATTTGGAGGTTGTGGATTGGTGTTGGAATGTAGTTCTAATCAATCTTTACAATGAGAAAAGATCACAATTCAACACCAATTTAGATTCCGGTATTCAAACACAGGAGACATCGCGCCACGAGATCGCTTCTTCCCTTATCAAAGGACATCTTAAGATTACTTGATAACGTGTAGGGATATTAATAAGCATATTCTATTTATATTGATAAAGAATCAGATGTGCTTCTGGAGGATTGTTGACTTTGGTCCTCAAACCTTCATTAATTCATTGTGCTTTGAATTGATAAGCTAGAAGAAAAAATATCAGCATGGTTATGGACTAACATTAGTTGAAAAATGATTGGCTTTCTTACCTGTAACAGCGCAATTTGGCGTTTAGTACTTAACTGACCCTGCATCAGCAAGTCTTGCATTGCGAAATGAATGGAATCGCAACCTCTTGTTGGAAAAGGAGGAGAGCAGAAGTCCAGAATGACAAGGTATTGATGCATATGCAATACAAACTCTCCCAACTCGTTTGGCTGCAACGTCACTGCAGCTTGCGGCGACGATTCAATACTGCTTTTGTCCGATTTCTCCGTGGGATTAGCTTGCGATTCAAATGTGTCTTCGCTGTGACTTGCCAGAAGGAGGCAGCGCTCCATCTTTCTTAACAAGTCGCCCATTTCAGCTTTCGCATTTGGTAGTCCAACAAAGTCTCTACTTCTCAAGCTATACAACGCCTGGAAAAATATTCTGGTTCCAAAATTCACCAAAAGAATTGCAGGGATTGTTGCAAGAAGCTGAACGTTCAATCTATTTGAGTCCATTAAATCATCAATCCTCCCCATAGCCTGTAACAGACCTGTCTTCAGCTGTTGTACTTGAATTAGTAACAACCTGACCATTCCACCACGAAACAAATTCTTGATTGCCCCCTGAGCTAGTTCTTTCTCGTACATTCGAGCCGCCTCGGCCAACGCTTCTGGACGATTTAACTTTGTGCCATCTCCAATACCTAAATCTCGAAGCATGTTATCTAAGCTCGTTTCTTCATTAGCAAGTGCAAAGGGGTCCAGCAGCTTTGATCGACGATTCAGAAGATCGAGAGAAATATCTTTGAGAGGAGTCCAAAATCTGAACTCAATTACCCCCCACAGAGCTCCGCAAAAAAACTGTCCTGACTCAAGAATCTCATCCCAATATGGAACATAAACCTTTTTATGAACAACGAAAGCAGCTCCAAGAACGGCTAAAGAAGAAGGGATACCAAACAAGTCAATTCGTTTCCATAATCGCTTCAGGTCAAATGCAGTCGGCAAAAACTGTTGCTCTCTCATAAGCCTCGCTTTTGATAAATTTTCGGCCAAAGTTAGTGCGGTATCCCAACCTTCCAGATCACACTTTTCGTAGGTTGCCCATTGTGACAGAGTATTCAGATCATACGCCACAGTTGTATTTCTATCATTTTCAACTTTATCGTCGGGTTGAAATGCTGCGGTCAATGTCTCCGTCACCAAATCATGAACCAGCTCCCTAGCACTGCCAGTCCAAGCATGCGCCTCTATTGCATATTTTTGTAAACCGTCATCGCCATAACTTGCAGCCACACTGCCGCGACTACTATAATTTGCCTGTAATGCAACCTTTGCTCCAGCAGCATCAAGCATGCATACTGTAGCCTTCTTTGAAGTTTGATTTGGAGAAGGAGCCGACGCCATCAACAGAAGAGTCTCACTTAATTCTGCTGGGCGATTCAAAAGCAACATTTGCACTTGTCCAAGACGTTCCATCTCTCTCTTCAAGGCAGCCTGCGTCAATTGCAAGTTAAACCTATCGGCCTCTACAGTTTTCCCTTTCAGCACCTTTCTCATCCACCTTTTGTAAATCCTGCCCAAACCGTTATCGTACCACGCCAAGCGCCAGGCCCTGTATTTTTCCTTTTTGGACAATCTCACAGCCGAAGTCAACAGACGCTCTCTCAAGACACGTAGGAGGGCATCTAATGTCCTCACCTCAGCCACTTTCGCAGACATCCATAAAATATCTGCGGCGTACGTGTCCCCTCGTTGCTTCCCTTGTTTGATATAAAATCTGTCATCAAATAAGTTGTACTTGTCATAAAGTCCTTGGAGACGAGACAACGGTCCAACAGTATTCTCTATATAGTTTTCTTTTGCTGACCGTGGCGACTCATTAACTCTCAAAGCATCCCTGATGGCAGAAGCATATTCTGATCGAGTGGAAGGATTGGATAGGTCCAGCATCGGATCTCCTACGAAAGGACCTTTCTTGCCGACAGAGTCAGCCGTTGCTTTTTCCTGAGACGACAAAATGTGCTCATCTAACGCACAGATGCAGAGTTCTGCCCTGACAGCCTCGGCTCCACCGAGTCCTAGACGTAATTTTCCATCTGCCTCGTCTAGATCAAGGCCCCGCCCAATCCTTTTCTTTCTTTTATTCGAGTGCGTCGTTGGTGTCTGATCATCTTCATCGAATGAAAATAGATTCTGGACAAGCCTTTTGTTTCTCGAAAGCAATAAATGACAAAAGACGTAAACAGATGTGATCCCAACAGGTGGTTTGAAGAGCATAATAGCTTTGAGATAAGAAGGTATCGTATCTGTCAACAGCGCAGGTAACCAGGGTAGTAGTTCCGGTATGTCTTCATAGGCTGGGAGAATTCGTTCCGTGGAATCGAAAGGACCATTACCAGGGAAGTTATATATTGCAGCGTCTGCGAGAGATTCGGCGTAGGTCTCTGAAGAAGGAGCAGGTGGTTTCCGAAAGAGACGGAAGAAACTCAAAGAGTGCGAGATTGGAATGAGCACCAGAAGAAGAGTGAGTGTAAGCGGGGCAGAAAACCGTGAGCCCATTTTCATAGTCTATTTGGAAGTGTTCTTCTGTCTTATTGCGCTATGCGTGTGCGTTGATTGGAGTTACACGTATGTGTTCTCTGTTTGGTGTTCGCTTCTGGTAGTTTTCAATGCTATTACGATGATGAGGGATGAGGGAATATTCAATATGCCGAATGCCGAATGCCGACAATAAAAATAATAATGCAGAGCAAGCAGATCAGCATCATGCAGATCTTGTGTCACCAAAATATCCCGAAAATTAAAAAAATCGTTTTGAGTTTCCGTCAATTTTTTAAATTTCCGAAAATACAAACGAAAAGATGAATGGCCCAAAATCAACAACAAAACACCAACCACCAACAACAACAGCTCTCAATAGTCTAGTCATTTCAACATATCATATCATACGCCTGTAAAATCGTCATTTATTTGACCTTGCAACTAATCTAGACCACCACCCATTCTAATTATTATCAAGGTATGCCGAAAGGAACAACAACTTGTATTTACGATGTTGGACTCGGAATGTTCAAAGTGACAAAAGCAAAAGGAAAATCAATTTCCTCTGGAGGATACGGAGTTCCTCACTCTCAGCAAATAGTCGATGCATCTGAGAATTGCAGTGATTCGAAACCATTGCAAAAACCTGCAGTACATGATTATCTTTTTATTGAAGAAGCTCTTTTTCTTCATGAACGAGGGATGCTGGCCGTGTACGCTGTAAATTTGAATGCGGGCGAAGATATGAACAACGAGCAGACCACAGATGGGAAAGATCGACAATCGACCTCGGCAGAAGTCGGGAAACTAATGAGTACGCAAGATTTATATGAAATTATGTTGCACAGACTGAAGATGCCTCTGGCAGTATATCTCTCATATTCGCACTTGAGAGCTCAAACATTTATACTTATTCGGCACACAAAGAAGAGGCTCGACCTTATTCGGAGGATAATAGAACAAGCTCACAGCAATAGTAACGCCAATCGAAAACGGAAGGCAGAAGATTCAGGATCGGATTCTCATTTTGGGGATATAGGCTCTGGTGGGCAGCGACCGCACCAGCAACAAATGCAGCATCAACCAGAACCAGACAAGGGCAAACACCAAGAATGCGAGCAAAACAAGGACGATTGTCGTCCGGGAAGCGGGGTGGATATAGAGAAAAAGAATACGTATCAATCATTATTGACAATCCTAAAGAGGCAACTCAGAGATGACTCATTTCATGCACCGCTACCACAATTTCTCAAAGACGAAGGATCATATGATTCAGAGACGAATGATGAGATCCACAGTTCAATTGCATATGACGTATACAATCCAAATTCGAATTACAAGAAAACAATGCCTGATCAACCTGACTTTTATGTGGCTATTTCCCCATACGCAGAATCATCCCCAACTTTCTCAACTATGAAGGCAGCCATTCGCTGTTGTGAAGGGATTCCTCTCAAGATATCTACTGTTTCTGACGGAGGGACTGTGAACATGTTTGGAATAACTGATTTAGAGGTTCCCTGTATTTGAGACAAATTAGGAAGGAAGGATTTTGAAAAGCTACTACAACCGGCACTTACAACGGGCAGTGCCCAAAAGTTGTTTTTTGACGGAGTCAGTCGAGCGTTTCGAACCAAATATACCTGGTAGTGAAAAATATCGGTTTTAAGTGTTAGTCTTTAATGCATATAATTTGTAAGAACATATTCGGAATATATATAATATCTAGACTAGGAAAGAGATGATCAATTCTGTTCAAAATATCATAGCGCTCACGCATTATAATGTAATGGTTTCAAAGAGTGAACGCACATTTAGAGCCAGTGCATGCTGTCAAGAAATGCTCACCTCCATACATATATTCATTATATTATAGGAGATAGAAGAGTAGTATACGGGTCATCAATCATTACTGATTTATTGTGAAAAGAGGTCCCGTGAAGAGGATTTTGATATCAGACGCATCGGAAGAACCATCGAAAGTTCGAAAATATCATTTTGATTCACGCGTCAAATTGAGATACTCGCAGTTGTTGGCGGTTCGGCCTCTTCACTTGAGACTTGGCTTCGTTACTTTCGTTCTGATTATCTGTGTTCCTCTTCTTCGGCAGCACATTCCCATTCAGTATTGAAGACGGCAGAGCAGCAGCAGATGGTGTAGAGCTCCCTGTATTATTACGAGAAAGGAGATCAGATTCCAATGAATTCAGACGACCAACATTATCATGTTGTGCCTCACCAATCAGTATTGCAGACCGCAGAATAGCATATGGTATAGAGCTCCCTGTATTATTACGAGAAAGGAGATCAGATTCCAATGAATTCAGACGACCAACATGATCCTGTTGTGCCTGGAAGCCATTATATTGCTGCGATTCTGTATTTGCATGTAAACTACACCAACCGGGATGGGTTCCATGGATAGTATTCGGTTGTGCTTTGAAGCTCGCATGTGACCGTGGGTTCATTAGTTGAGGTGGGGGGATCCAGACGGGCTTCGAATCATGCTGACCTGACAACATGTTCCTTAAAAATCTCTGATCATTTTTCTTTTTCTGCACCACATGCATTCGCTGGGAAGCTTCCATCCCCGTCGTCTCTTTAAAACTTTCCTTTGTTGGTGCCCGGAGGGATTTCTTCCTACCGATATCATTCTTTTTGTCACCTTCACTTAATGTTGCCTGTTCTCTTAATTTCTGGGAGGTTATATTCCTGGCCTTAGCGTCCCCTACATCATACCAGTACCAACCGTTCCCATTATCCATCTTTTTGAGGAATCTTCCTGGTGGACTCTGATCTCGCCACTTTCTTACAATATCTTTCGCCATCTGTGTTTTGCGATGTCTGGGGATTGCCTTGTATGCTTCTTTGTGGTCTTCCACGATTTGACGAAAGTGGACGTTACCTGGGTGATTATTTGACCTTTTTGCGATGGAGATCAAATTCAGTTCTCGTGAGTTATTGGTTTCGTTACAACTAGACGATTTTATATACGATAGATATGCAACTCATCACTTACACACCGCCTCGACCAAGGAGCATATCATGGTTGCCAAACTCTGTGATAGCTTCTTGCGCTAATACTCCTTCAGCCTCTTCGTCTGTGCTATTGTCTGCTGAAATGATCTCTTTGAGTGACATGCTAAATGTGGGGTGTGCGGGTTATACTTTATTGGAAATTTTTGTTGAGGAAGGAAGATGATGCTTCTTTGTTGAACACCATTTTCAATTTGAGTCACAAAGAAGTTTGCCTGTTCCAAGTTCTTCTCTCACGAGTCACGAGTCACGACTCACGATTCACGACTCACGACTCACGACGCCTCATTTCGTAAAAATACATGTTAGGTTGGGAAGATCGCACAACAACGAACGACGACACACGACGACACGGACGAGCTAACTTTGATAGATTGAAGATGAAGGATGAAGATGCTAGCTTGTTGCAATCTAGCGAGGTCGTCAGGAGTCAGGAGGGTAACACAAGAGCTTGGCAGAAGGGCGCTCCTGCAGTAGGTACAAAATCAGAACCATGGGAAAGAAAAGAAGAACTACTGATAGCAAGAGAAGCGTCCAATCAGATGAAGAGCTCGAAGAAGATACAACGACTCTGGCATTCTTATTTTACGCAGGCGTTATGGTTGCATTCATGGCCATCGGATTCTATGGCGGTTCAAATAGTAATTTGCAAATGTCCCTTTCCTCTTTAACTTGGGACGCCGTGACTTACGTTCCATTGAGCATTTACAGTATGGGTCAATCTATGGGCGATTTTATTTTATCATCGTCGAGAGGAGATGACATTTACAATGCTCCCCACACATATGTTGACGTGAATGGAAAAATGATACGCGATTATGCATCTCACCCATTGGTGTTTGCAGCCTTGAGGGAATCCATTCTTAGAGAAGGAGGTTTCGTGCATCCTGACTTGGGTATGATCAACCCCGCTCCTTCAGGTGCTGCTCGGGGGGTAGGTATGGTCCGCGATACTTACAATGTTTGCCAAACTCGATGTATGCCGAGGGTTGCTGCTGAAAAGAACAAATTGATTGCCAATGGCTACGATGAAAAAAATCCTCCCTACTGGAATGCCTCGATTGTTCACTTCAAAGATGAAAATGTCCTACGAGCCGTTTTAGATTCGCAACAATCCATTGACGAAAAGTATAGGCAAGAGGAATACTTGATAAGGGTTCCATTAAGTTATCAAATGACTCGACGCCTTGCACTTAGTACTCTATCGCCTCTGATTCCACAAGATGTAAACCAGAGAACTCCGCTTCAAGAACTTGATGATGCAGCATTGCTTGTGCTTCTGCTCGCACATGAACGAGGATTAGGACCAAATTCAAAATTTCATCCATACATTGCGTCACTTCCAGTGGCTCCATCGTGTGGATATTCTCCCGCTATGAGACCGCAGGCATTAGCAACGATCGAACTGATGGCAATTAAATTAGGAATGGATGTGACTGGCTGGCCGGGCGAAATAAGCAAGGCAAACGATCGTGCACAGATGATTGCAGACGGTTTGACAAAAGATTACGGCCCTTATATCGAGACCACCGAAGGTGCAAGTACTTTCTCTGTCATTCAATGGGCATTGTGTCAAGTTGCTTCTAGAGCAACCGCTGGATCTGAAACACATGGTGCTCTACGTCTAGTTCCTATCGTAGATATGGTAAATCATGACGTCGAAGCAGGCGGTTTCCATGAAATCCAAGATCCTTCTGCTTTTTTCAAGGGCAATGCGGACGAAACAGACGAACTAGCGGCGGGTTCATTTATCGTCCGCAGTATCCGCCATGGTCGTACGAGGCCCTTGAAGAAGGGGCAAGAATTGCTTGTGAACTACAATGTTCCAGATTATAGCCCATTGGACTGGTTTATTTCTCTGGGTTTCATCCCGAAAGAACGCATGAAGAAATGGCGAAAAGTTGAGCCTTTCTTCAAAAGCTCAAGGACCTATGCAACCAACGATGAAAACTAATTTATAGATTATTGACAATCAACAACTGCTTCTAATCACTCTTTGACTTCGTCGCTATCTTTTTACGAACCTCACTAATAAACGTGGAGGTCCGATCAAAGATTTCAAATGCTGTTTCATGAGGGTTTCGCTTTCCCGTGACTCCCACCGCGCGTGAGAGCCAGAGTGGAAGCTTCATACAGCTATCACTGAACTCAGAATGATTTGCATTATAAACATAACTGACATCTGTAGGGCCGCTTTTTCGACCTAACTGCCCACGCTTGAATACATCTCGTAGATAGTTGTAATGTCCCCACCCAAACCTTGCCCATTGATGGGAGTACAGAAAGAACAAATCAAGATCCTGTATGTTCGGCGACTGCACATCGTCAACTTCATAACCATTTAAGCCACCTGTACCACCTCCATACTTCAGATCTGACCCGACGAACCTATCTTTTGAAAAGAGAGCTTTCCTACAATCTTCATTCATGATTTTTGAACAAATTCTAATGAGTATAAAGACAGAACAATGAATTGTCTAATCAACAAAAACAAATATCTTGAATCTTACCATCTGTGCACCAGTCGACAGCCGGATCATGCGCAATGCAACACATGAACATGTTTGGTCTCATATTTGCAGCATTGATTGCTGTTGCACCACCAAAAGAATGTCCAATCACAGTGATGTCTTTCAAATCCAACTTATCAACAAACGATACCCCAATCTCCTTCAATTCATCATCGTTCCTTTCATTCAGCTTCGTCAACGCGTCAGCGGTTGCAAGAAGCTCTCTAGCACGATAATCGACCTGCCACCTCCTTTGCCTCACACTTTCTTCAAACGTTTCCTTCTTTTTAGCAAGTTGTGAAATCTTTGGATCATAACTGATGAAAGAACCGTCTCTGCGTTTGACATCAATAGCAGACGAATCACTGTGAGTGATGCTCATAACAAAGGTCCCAGCAGCCGCTAAACTAATGGTCTGATATGAATAAATCTCAGCACTTCCAGTGAGCCCATGCGAATATATGGCAATGGGCAACTTAGGACTTTCTTCCTTTCCAGAAGTTTCGTCGCCATCTTTCTCATTCTCATCATTAGGTGCAGCTGGAACATGAGGGGTGGCATTAACC
>Ga0209712_10005268_pt1 | contig 10140 bp, 8 predicted proteins | sample ArcOceMetagenome_FD_187443 | JGI IMG/M metagenome (GOLD analysis project Ga0209712, IMG submission 187443) | Marine eukaryotic phytoplankton communities from Arctic Ocean - Arctic Ocean - Greenland ARC118M Metagenome (SPAdes) (version 2) | ecosystem: Environmental > Aquatic > Marine > Oceanic... | reverse complement strand
GCAAGATTCATACTAATTTATATTAAAAGATCATTTTAAAGAGTCTATTAAAAAATAATGATTTAGAGTTCTCATGACACGTCCAATCTTTTATGGGACGCGGGACGGCAGATAGAAGAGAATCTAAAGAATCAATCGGTCGCTGCTGCTGGTGCTTTTCCTCAAAGTGATGTTCTGAGTGTCTTCTGTACAGCACATTACGACTGGTGTTGGCATGGACCATAATAGCGATGTTCCGTACGTGGAACTTGATAGTACTAATTCATCATCAATTGAACAGGCATCAATTGGGGACTGTAGGCAGGCTTTTGCAGAGAAATCACCATACGGAGATGAAGTGAATTGTTCTTCAGAATCCTCTCATGACTCATCACTAGACAACCTGTTGGATGAATGCACTATCAGCCAAGATACCGAAGAAGGTATGAGTGGCTATCGTAGTGGTACTAATGATCAGATTGCTGCAGAATGCATTGACAAAAGTGGTTTGGGTAAACCAATCGATATAGCACCGTACCAGTCTCTGTCAAACACAAAGAGTGAAAGTGAATTTAATTTATCAAATTCCAATGAAATATCTCAGTCGACGGAAGCGATATTAAAATGGAGAGAAAGAGATGGAATGGAGAGTCGACCTGATAAAAAGCGCCTTTCTCCTACAAGCTTTGAAAATGAAGAACCGTCAGAGTTGAAGCATTTCCCCTCCAATCATTTTGGTAATTCGAGCCTGGGCGTGTTTCCAGCGCAAAATAATTCCAATGGGGGTATTTATGGATACGGCTCCATTAGCACAAACAATACTGGAAATGAATCCGATGATAGTCTACACCTACTCCCCCCTCCAAGTCCGCCCACACATTCGTATGAATTCGACGATGCGTCGTCATCGGAACAAACGCCGATTTTATCAAATCACGCAAATGGATCTGACCATAAATTTATGTGGCCTTCTTCAATGAAGACGCTGAAGGACCAAGACGAAGTCTCAAAGGAGAATCTAAAAATTGCTTTACTCGGCAGTCCTACTCGAACAGCACTTCTGCTGCCATCAGGAGCTAGACCAGAATCTTTTCGTAAAGTCCTTCATCGGCAAAAAAGCATTTCCAAGATGATTGGTGATCATGTTGGGAGAAAGCAACCCGCATCGTGTAGAGATGTCCCGTTTGCTCTATTTTATGTCTCGCAGCTTATCGTCGTAATATGTGTTGGACTAAAATTTGGCCCAGATGCTTGGAAAGGTCCCGGTGGCGAAGACGCAGGGGAAGAGGGTATACAATTCACATACACAAGTGTTCTTCTGACCATTTTGGCTAGTGGGCTGGTTTCAATGGCCGTCTCGATTGCCGCTTTGAGTGCGATGACTGTGTTTACAAAGTACCTTGTGCACATGGCACTTGTTTTGGCCGTGCTTCTTTCTATGATGTGGACTATTGTCGGTTTAATAAAGAGTCCACAGAATTTTGTCCCTGTTACTGGACTCTTTGCATTGGGAATTTCTGTTGCCTACACGTTTACAGTTTGGGATAAGATACCTTTCGTGTCTGCCAACTTATTCACAGCTTTGATGGCGACACGAAGCACATTTGCCATTCTTGGTCTCATTGGTGTCATGCAAATTTTTGCATTACTTTGGATCATCATCTATTTTTTCACCGTCATTGGGGTTTATGACTACTTTCAAGATACTCATTCGATTGAGACAAAATGGCGCCTTGCAACTTATATTGGGCTTGGGGTATCATTTCATTGGACTATACAAGCGTTGATTGTAAGTGATTTAATTCATTTTGAGATGCATTAGCTTTGGACATAATCCAATATCCTCTCATTCCACCACAAATTTCATCAATAGTACACAACACAGGTATGCATTGCAGGATATATCAATCGATGGTGGCTCAATTCTCGTATGACTAGCTCAGAGAAATTTGACGCAGTCGGAGAATCTTTGGTTCTTGCTTTTATTTATTCGTTTGGTTCTGTATGTTTTGGAAGTCTATTTATCGGGCCGGTCAACGTTTTGAAAAGCGTCGCGAACAATCTTAGACCAAATTCAGAGGAAGCGCCAATACGAGCACTTGTAGCTGTTCAAGAAGCCGTCGTTTCGTGTATAGACTACTTTGTTGCGATGTTTCATGATTTCGCTATGGTATATGTAGGCAAGTTGATTGCCAATGTTATCCTGGTTCGCAGCAGGTAAAAGCTGTCATAACTCACATTGTTTTTTCCTTAGGCATGTATGGTTATGGATTTTTGGAAGCAGCTAAGAAATCAGATAGTCTGCTTAAAAAACGGGGATGGCAAGATATCGTGGGTCATCATTTATTGGATAATCTTCTCATTATTGTGAGCTTGGCGATTGCAGGATTGAGTGGATGCATTTCGGTCGAGATTGTAAGTGCTCAGCACTTATCCTTGGTTTCGCGTGACAGCCCAACTATGATCTCCTTTTGGTACGTTGTAAATTACCTATATGCTGCTAGAATGCTTAACCGAATCAATATGGTATTAACTGGTTCTTTCTCTTATTCTGCCCCCCCAAATAGCATTGGATTCTTTGTGGGATTTGTGCTATCAAGCATTTTATTCAGCTCCGTTTCAAGTTCCGTCAATGCAGTGGTTATTTGCTTCGCGGGAAACCCAGTTGAATTCCAGACGAATCACCCTGAGTGCAGCCAAATCATGCGAGAAGCTTGGAGGGAATCCTGGCCAGGATTTGTAGACTTTGTCGAGAAAGAGGGCGCTCTCGCGGCTACTCGTTCACCTGGCCGCCTCCGATTTCGACGAGATAATTTGGAGCCTCTTTTCACTTGATTTGAGTGAAAAAGAAAGACTTTTGGGTTTCAGGGATTTACACAAACACAAAAATGATTCTTGCGTTGGCGTTTCAGGTCCACGAAGTAAAGTCTTGCCACTGGCAAGAATCCATTGGGGATAAAAAGTGCATATTGAATATTAAAAAATATTATTTATGAATCACATTTCAGGTCCAGGCCTCCTTTGTGCCTCCGCCCCGTGCTCGTACTAGCCGCGGTCACAAGGTCACTTATCAGGTCGACTCTGATGCAGATGATGAATTTGAATAAGAAGGGATAATGTGACCAATGTAATCTTTGACCAAAACATATAGTTCTTTTGTTGATGCTAGCAGGGATTTTGGATTAGCAGCCAACAGCATTCAATCTGCTTGCAAAAGAAAATCATGGTATTCGATTACGGCGAATATTGGAAGTGCGACTGCAGAGTTCCATGATACTTCAAATAACAGTTATGTTGAATATAACATTTTTACGGAAGATGGAAAAGCTGTTAAGAAACTTGATAAGACAGGAACTGTATTCAAAAACAGGGATGATAGGTAAAGAATTCGCAAAAAGCTATGGAACAGTTTGTGATAGGTTTAGAATTACCGGTTACTTTCTAGCGCCAGATCGTCGTTTTGTTGTCACGGATACATACTACCAAGACAACTTCACTGCAAAGAAGGTAACAGCTCCCCCTGAGCCTGAGGAGGTCGCAATTACTGTTCCGGCCGAAGCTCCTGTTGCAAAGAAGGCATTTGTGAAGAAGGCAGCGCCTGTCTTCAACCTTTACGATTCCGACGATTCAGTTGCAGCATCTACCAACTCCAAAAAGCGCCCATCTCCTCGATCTCGTTCCGATAGCGATGCTTCAGAAGACTATTTTGACATTGGGACTTTTGAGCCAGCTGTGCTTACTCCTGCACCGAAGCAAATTAGGACAACGAAAGGAAAGAGTAAGGTTGTAATGAAGCCCATTAATTTGAATGATAGCGAAGATGACAATATTGAAGAAGAAAAGCAAAAGCCCAAGAAGAAGACTGTCTCCAAAAAAGTATCGACAAAGGCAAAAGCGAAGGCAAAACCCAAGCCAGAAAAGAAAAAGGAAGAGGTGTTTGATGAAGACGATTTGTCTGAAGACGAAGAAGACTATGATGGGGATATGGTGGAGGAGTCAGATGGAGATGCCTCCTTTGTGCCTCCGCCCCGTGCTCGTAAGATCACTTACCATAGCATTCTCTTTGAGCGACCTCGATCGTAGACTCACGGCAGCGGCGGGGTTAACATCAGAACGAATAGAAGTAGCTGTACTAGGAATTGCGTCGAGCCCAGGAGCAGATTTTCCAGATTTCAGAGCCTGCTTTGAGCAATGCGAGCAGCCATCTCGTCGTCGCTTAGAGTTGTGCCTTCATCAGCGTTGGCTGGTTGGATTGTGGTCAAGAAGGTCAATAAGAAGTCATAAAGAGATATTACTTTTGTTTTTATTTGCCGTTTTTAGCTCCCCATTGACGCAATATCTCGTACATTACAACCGGTGCACAAGCTGCAATGTTGAGAGAGTTTTTCTTGCCGAACATTGGTATTTCTACAATCTTATCTAGTAAAGGCATGATTTCTGTATCAACACCAGTTACTTCATTTCCCAATACAAGAACAGTTCCAAGATCTGGCATTTCTCCATTCTCTGAAAAGTTGCCTTGGCCAGGATACGTTTCGTCTGTATAGCATTTGCTCCATTCAGTGGTCTCCATTCCTACGAGGCAGAAACCTGGATGTTCCGTTCTCAAGTACTCAATTGCTTGTTTCGTTGTCGCGAAATGTTTGCTAGGAACGACTTTGTCTGCCTGAAGTGCAGATTTCGACAATTTTTCTCTACCACTACCGGTTGGCGAAGGTGTGATCCCTGTTGTAATAACCATTGAGCATCCACAAGCATCTGCAGTTCTAAAAATTGAACCGACATTGAACGCACTCCTCACATTGTCCAGCAAAACAACTAATGGAAAAAGCTTTCTATCTTTTGATTCTGCTTCATTCTCCTCAGCATCGTGATGCCTAACCCATTCTGCTTCATGTGATCTATTTCTTTTCGCAAGAAAATCTATTTGCCGAGCACATCTTGACGCAGCCACTTCTACATCTTCATCCCTAGCTGCCTTAACTTTGCTCGGTCGAGGAAACACAAACGTTCTATATGCCTTGATTGCTGATTTTCCGTAGTAGGGGTCGTTACCAGCCATTGTCGTCGCGGCTTTTTGTACTGCATCTGAGAGATGTGAAGCATCAACTCCTAACGAAGATAGGTACATATGTAACGCCCCTTCTCTTTCCATACGCTCGGCGCTGGACAGCGATTCTTCTACATTGTCATCATTTGACAGTAAAGCAAATGATCTAGTTTGGTATCTCCCTCCGTTGATGATGCTAGTTTTCTTATGATACTGAGTGGTCACAAATCTCCTTGCTGCTGAGTTAAATCGCAAAGTTGCCGGCACTTTGAGAAGGGACAGGCCAAACACGGCAGCAGGCATTATTGACCACAGAAGAATTTGTTTTGTATGAACATGCATGAGCTAGACGGAATTTTATGTATGATGCTGCTTACTGATGACAATTACTCCTGTATGCAAACAGAAGAACAGGCCGGTACCACCTGCTGGTACGGTGTTAGACAATAATGTCGCCCACTTTTCATTTAGTCTCTTTTGGTGCACATATTGTCCATTCAAAAAGCCGGGAAACATGGTCTTCAAAGGGCCTGATCTGATACAATCCTGATGATAACATAAAAATAAAATACTGAACTGTACAAATTCAAAGTATTTTCAATTTACAGCAAAGAAGATAGAAACACTTTAATTTTTAGATTTGATTTCGTAAAGCTATGCGATTTCCCGGCTCACAGGAGGCCTCCCATTCCCACGTTTTTACAGGCAAAACTTCACGAATCGAAGATATCAAAACATTTCACATGTGAAATAAGTGGAGAACGTATGATACTAAATTAGTTTTGACACACACCCCGTTCCAAATTTCTAACTGAAAAGTCGGGAAAGTCTTCTGAATATAACTGAAAACTGAAACCAAAACGATCAACGATCAGAACTGCTGATCCAACTACTTTGTAAGCTACCAAACTGTCACGCTCGAGGTATCCATCGAACAATCGAAAGTGGAGATCCTGAGTTATACACAGAACATTATCTTTGAGTGTATAGCTCTGAGGAATATTCTTGTGCGTGAGCGAAGTCATTTTCTCATATAATCTCAAAGTACGTCGTTGGAACTCTTTGACATCTACACTATCGTAACACCATGAGATCATCTCAAAATGCACCAGAGTGGTTCGGGGGGGGAGGAGGGAGAAGCAAGCCTTCAGGTGGGACTACTAATTCCAGATCGAATTCAAGATCGTCCAGCAATAATTCACGAAGGAGTTCTTCAAGGAAGGCAAGTGAAGATGGTACACCTGTAAATGGCAGCGGTAACAAAAGCGAACGGCGAAAGCAGAAGCCAGGCCACAAACGAAAGAGTAGTAGAGAAGTTATCAATACGTCAGAAATTATGAATAAGAGCACTCAAGAACCAAATTTCGTTACTCGTATTGCTCCTTCCGATGGTAGGAATAAGAAAGACACAACCAGTCGCAGATCCAGTGGTGAAAAGAACTCCTTGCCTTCGGACGATGCCGACAAGCGTTTCAGAGCGCTGATGAAGAAACCCTCATTTGTGGAGAGATTACTTGGTATGTCATCGAGCAGGTCATCTACAAGTCAGAAAATGTATAGTGAAAGCAAGAGTGGAAGTAAGGATTCGATCCTTAGCGATCGTCCCTTGGATGACATTGCTGTAATGAATACACCGAATGAGATGGAAGGGTCGCGAAAATACAGCGATTCCACTGCAACAATGGCAACATCCGTCACTCACCGCAGAGCATATAGTGATTCGGTAGATCTAAGTCAATATTCAGTATCATTATCGCCAGATGCGTCTCCACAAAAGGATGCAGCACATCACACTACTTCTCTTGCTCGACCTTTCGCCTCAGGGCGTGCCCCGCCTGCACAAGTTGCACCCGACTACACTGTGGAGACAAATCAAACGGCTAAATACCCTTCCTCGGAAGAAGTTTCCGCAGCTATGGAATACTCTGGCGGAGAGAGCGACGATCCACTCGTTTACAGTGAAGATGAATCCACGACTGCTTACTCAAGACCGACGTATCCAACACAAACGCAAACATCAGATTATCTTAATCCATATCAAAAGTCTTATGGTTATCAAAATCATGAATCGCAACAGGTTCTAGAGCACCATCGAATGATGGCGCTTGCGCCTCCCCGTCAGGTCTCGTCGTTTGCGAAGCCCTCTGCATATTCACACTACGGTTCTACCAACCACATAACTGACTATTCACGACCAAGGTCTACAAGTCCAGTTAATGAATTCTATATTTCAGAAGATGAAACTCTCATGAGTGAGACTTCTCGATCACGAAGAAACTGGCATGATTCTTTTCAAGAACAGCGGAGCTTCAGAGAATTCCAAAATGAAGTCGATAATGCCATCCCAGAAGAAGACGAAGAAAGAACTGAAAGTACAGCACTTCTTTCTCCGATACCGGCAAGATCCATTTTGAATAGTTCAAGCAGTGTGAAAAGTAATAACTCAAACAATTCAAATGGTGGCGGGAAGAGCGTGACGATCGTTTCACCACCCGTCCTTAGTTTTGCGAGCGGAAATAGCAGCCTCAGCGATACGGATAAGGACAGACAGATACGACGTTCATTCTCAAAGCCGGATTCGCCACCTCCGCCAATTCAGTCTGTTTCGATTCAGCATTCTTCGCACAATAGAACAGTTAGCGCTGGCACGGCAACTACTGCGTCTGCGTCCATGTATTCTCCACATAATGGATTGCTTGTACAAAACAAGGCTGTGCAGCAGCCACGGGCACTGTCGAGAAAAGAACAGCAGCGATTACTTCGAAAAATCAATGTCGTCGAAGAAAGGGAAGATAGAATTCAGTCAATAGTCAGAGGCGGCCATGGCGATGCACTGGATTGGTCGCAACATGTGGCACAGCATGTCAGGGGGATGAATCGAGCTGCGGGTTTCTTTCCTCATGAAAAGTCCAAGACGCACGATGGTCTCTTTGCGGTTATTTTTCTAGCCCAAATGTGTTTTGTTGTCTATCTTGCACTAGCATGCGCCGGTGATACAGTCCTGAGCTCTGCGAACCCCTTTGAGGGTCAGTATTCTGCGAGTAAGCCTTTCGAGAACGGGGGTATGTACACAGACGACCCTTTCTCCACGGGGTCCACCCACGTGACAAGTAGCGGGTCGACGATATCGAACTGGGCGAGAGACGTTCATGTGGACTACGCGAATGCATTCCAGCTATCGTGTATTACAGCACTCTACGCAACTTCGCTTTCTGCACTTTTCATTGGAATGATGATGATCTTGGGCAAGGCGTTAATTCCAACCACACTTTGTCTCACGATCATTATCTGCATCGCGTTTGCGACCATTGGAATTGCCCTCAGTCCTTACAATTTTATCCCGATCATTGGCATAATAGCTTTAGCGCTGAGCGTCGGATATAGCATAGTTGTTTGGGACAGAATACCTTTCGCTGCGACAAATCTCGACACTGCACTATGTGGAGTAAAATGCTCAGCGGACGTATTGCTTGTAGGATTGATTATGATGCTAGCTTCATTAGTTTGGACAATAACCTGGACTGTGGCATTCATAGGCATCTATGATAACTTTTTGGATTGTGTTGCTGATGATGGCTTTACTTACAGTGCCACATACATCGGAGTGTGCGTATATGTTGGAATGTTTACTTCTTATTTGTGGACAATCAATGTTTTCATGGTACGTCATTCTTCCTTACAAATCCTATTTCTGTTTAAAATGACTGTGACTCTCACATGCACATTTTTTTCTTCAGAATATCATCCACGTAACTGTAGCAGGCGTTGTTGCTAAATGGTGGTCGGATCCAGATAGTTTATCAACGTGTTGCAATAGCGTACTGAGAAAGAATTTCTCTTTGTCCCTGACTTCATCGTTGGGATCAATCTGTCTCGGTAGCTTTGTATCACCTCTGCTGTCTCTGTCGAGAGGCATGTTTTACTGTTGCAACTCATATTCAACTCGCCATCCTCATTTGAATGCAAATTCAGGACACGAAAGTGTTATGAGCGTTAAGCGGGGAGAACAAAGCGTTATGTCAGACCCATCAAACCTAGCGCAGTTGCCGATCGTATCGTCTCCGCTGGATGGTGCTTGCAAGTACTTCAACAATTATGGTTTCACTTATGTTGGCATTTACAGAGAGAAATTCACAGACTCGAGCCGAAAAGCAACAGAGGTATTTGAAACTCGAGAGTGGCAGGGAGTAGTATCTGATCAATTGATTGACAACATCCTTAGACTCATCACCACGGCGATAACTCTGGGTACTGGATGTCTTGGACTTGTCGTTGAAGAGTTTGATGGCTATAGTTTCACTAACTTTCAACAGCCGACATTTACGGCTTTCATGATTGGGTGCTACATTGGATTGGTGGTTTCGAGCGTGTGTCTAAAGGTCGTAGCGAGTTCTGTGAAGACTGTATATGTGTGTTTTGCTTTGGCTCCGTGGAAGTTCCAAATAAATCATCCAGGTCTTTCCAAAGAAATGAGAGACGCTTGGGGCGGCATTTGGTTGGATGAATACGACTGGCTCAATTCTTCTGCTGAACGTGGTCTTATCGACCGAGAAGAAATGATGAGATGACAACGAAAATTTTCTGGGATTAGTTTCATTCAATTCATGTATGGTACTAAAACTTCTATTTTGTTGAATAAACGTACAATCCCCATTATTTAAATTTATTCGGAGATATTTGTTCCCAGATTATATTCAATATGAACCGAGTATGCTGAGAACAAGAAGAACACTCGATACTCCATGACCAACCATAATCATTTAATATACGCAGCAGATCTCTATAAAAGTACATGGTATCAAACGCATTCCTAAATTTTCTTGAACATCCTTCTCAAGTCCCCTCCTGCAGGCTTCTTGCGGATAACTTTCTTGGCCCCGATGGAAGGCTTTGGACGAAATGTAGATGGAACGGAAGAAAACGGTAATGACCTACTGGCATCCTTCTTTACAGATGCATTTTCCAAGAATGATGGCCTCACTTTCCGCTTGTGTTGCTTATTAGCGGCTGCCACTACTCTTGCTAATTGAGATGACGATTTACGAATCATATCTTTCCGCTCCTGGTGTCGCCATTCCTCCTCATCCAAAATTCTTGCATCTTCTGCCTTT
>Ga0209712_10005267_pt1 | contig 10140 bp, 9 predicted proteins | sample ArcOceMetagenome_FD_187443 | JGI IMG/M metagenome (GOLD analysis project Ga0209712, IMG submission 187443) | Marine eukaryotic phytoplankton communities from Arctic Ocean - Arctic Ocean - Greenland ARC118M Metagenome (SPAdes) (version 2) | ecosystem: Environmental > Aquatic > Marine > Oceanic... | reverse complement strand
AATGCAATTCTCCAGCAGCAGTTGCGCAGAGACCCTCTAACAGAAGCTGAAATAAGAATGATCTCTGGCCAGCACCACCAGGTTCCACACAATCAGCTCGCAGGACGTCGAACTGCTGACGTCATCCCTTATTATAATACCCCCGATCCTGCTGCACTTCGTACCATACTAACGCGTCGTCTTGTTCTCCCAGCTAGCAACGGTCCTCCGGTGTCATATAATCCTTTTTCAAGGATGGCAGAAGAGGGAGGAAGTCTGAAAAGGAATACTCACGAAGAATCTGCTCCTTTCCAGCGATACTGGTGCTTATAAGAATAGCAACAAGAATAGCAATGTCCTACCTCCTGTAGGATCTACGGTTCCTATCCCTATCTACGGCCTATACCGATCCATTACGCACCCTTTCATGCACAATCACATCCAGGACAGGAAGAGAAAAATGTAAAATGATATTGATAGTATTGTGCTTGAACCGCCTCATTCTCGTCCTTTTTAGACGGAGAAAGACTTCGGCAATCCAGAAGTGTTCCGTGTTGTATCGTTCTACACCACGTACTGTATGTTTTCAATTCCTCCTAAAAAACTGTACATAATATTTTAACCACACCCCTGTTAATAACAAATATTCAATATTTTAATATACATATAACAATTTGAAATTAACAATTTGAAATTGGGAGTCTAGTAAGTAGTAGGGACGACTCCTCAAGTCATGGTAGAGATCCAAAAGGTAGAAAATAGAAGCCACATCCATATAATAGTACTGTAATTAAAGATCCAAGCATTACCTTATATAATCCCTTCCTTCAGGCCCCGCTTGGGTGTCTTGTTGGTCGGCATTGGGTGCCTTGGTCGACTTGGGCGCCTTTTCCTTCAGGCCCCGCTTGAAAGGCCTTTTGCGCGAAAATACGCACAAGAAAGCTCACCTTGAACCTTCTCCTCTTCCCTCCTTCATTTTTGGCCACAAACTGCTTCAACTCCCTGCTCTCCATCCAGATTCACCTCCAATAAATAACTGCAAATAGCATAACTCAATCATTCATCATGGGAGGATCAAAGCCTACGTTCGTACCATACCCGACGTTTGAAACTTCAGCACCTGCAAATGGTCAGGCTTTATCTGCTGTTGGAAGGTGCCGCATTAATCCCACATCATGTGCAAAAGATGAATTCATAGCCATTTATGAAAAGAACGTGGAACAATCCAAAGTAGACGACAAAGCTGATGATCCAGAGGTCAAATCTACAAATAAGAAGTTGAAAAAGAAGTATATGAAGCAGGGTGTTGCCATGGCTGAAAAATATATCTTTGAAACTATCGGTGTAGATGCGTCCATTATCGATGTAGAGATTTTGATAGGAGCTTCCATGATTATTGAATCCGATGGATGCATTGCCGCATGTTTCTTGGATGCTGGCTGCGATAAGATTGCAGTCATGGGATATGATAAGGATATTTTATTGCAAGCTCTGGATTTAGCTCGTGTACCTAGAGACCGCATCGTTGCACATATTGGTCAAGTCAAGGATAATGAAGTTGCTGCAATTTCTAAACTTACCGATACCGTCTCTGTCTCAGTATCAGCCGATGCAACGAAAGATGATTGCATTGAAATCATCAACAAAATCTCTGCCGCTTCAAAGGATTTATCTGTCACAATTCAAATTCCAGCTTCTAGCGTTGACAAAGATGCAGAGTTGGTTTCTGCTATAAACAAATATTTTGGCGAAGAGGAAACTCCAAAGGGTACCGTATCCCTTGTAGATCCCACCACGCAACAGTTGGGAGTGAGCTACGTCTCTTGCATTCGCACAGACCGCGCTGATGGCCTATTCACGACTGTAGTTTGCACGAGGTCTGGTGAGGCACTTGGATTGGTATACTCCTCCAAAGAATCTGTCATTGCTGCAATGGAATGCGGAAGAGGTGTGTACTACTCTCGTTCCAGAAACGGGCTTTGGAGAAAAGGTGACACTTCGGGACACTACCAAACCTTGCACAGGATTGATGTTGACTGTGATGGTGATGCTCTTCGTTTTACAGTTACTCAACGCGGGGACGATTGTGCAGCATTTTGTCACTTGAATACACTCACTTGTTGGGGTCAACCCAATGGACTCCGTCATTTGGAGGGGACGCTCAAGGATCGCTTACAGAACGCCCCCGCAGGCTCTTATACGAAACGCTTGTTTGACGATGCTGAATTACTTCGTGATAAGCTTGTCGAAGAGGCACAGGAGCTTGCGGAGGCTGAGACAAAACAGCATGTTGCAGAGGAGTTGGCGGATGTTTTGTATTTTGCCATGGCGAAAGCTGCAAAAGCTGGCGTGAGCATTGATGATGCGGTAGCGGAGCTGGACAAAAGAACGCGAAAGGTTACTAGGAGAAAGGGAGATAGTAAGGCTTTCCGCATTGAGGCAGGAGACAAAATTCTTAACAAATAAATTCAAAGCAGTCAAGTTCAAGTGTAAAATATCGTTGAAATATTCGCTCAGTTATTTATAATTGTGTTGAAGTATGATAAGAACAGATGATCCAAACTGAGCTGTAGCAGTGGGGTGCCGGAAGTTCCGTAATATAAACAGGGGAATTCTTTGGTTAGGGAGTTAGTTCGAAATTGATGACCGTCCAAGACCTTCGTAATAACTCATTTCCAAAATCTGGAACCTATCCGAAGATGCTTAGTCTCTTCCGTAATTTAGACAACTGTGATTCTCTCAGCCTTTTCACTTCTCTTATTCTTTCATCTCGAATTTCATCAGCTTTGTTTCTTATAAAGTCACTGCAAACCTCATGAATACCTAAAGAGGTTACTAAACGCGCATCTGTCATTTGCTTCTTTATTTGAAACCACGAGAACTCATTGTCGATAATCGATCTTATCGTTTCACTCATGCAAACTTCGTCTTGAGAATCGTCAGGGTTGGCCAAGAGAGCACTATCCGATGTTTGTTCACGCATTGACATGGCAAGAAACCGTGTGGACTTCATGGTCTTTGTGCTCTTCAGGCTATCTCGCATATTCTGAATTTGTGGCGGTGGATCCAGTTCTTCCTTGTGGGCGTGTCTATATTCGTTAACTAAGTGTAGGTAGCCTTCCTTATCGCATACATCACAATCACCATCACCATCACCATCGCATTCATCACTGTCACCATCACCATCACCATCACCATCACCATCACCATCACCGTCACCGTCACCGTCACCGTCCCTAATTTCTAAAGCAGGACCAAAGAAGGCATCGCTCATTTCCTCCGGTTGCGTAAATATTTCTTCGGACGAGTATATAGAATCAGCCGATGAAGTAATGCTGGAACGCAAAGACTCTGTTTTGTTTTGGCAAAAATCTGCAACGCGGTTTGTTAGTCTTCAATGATTTCAGATTCCTGGCTATTGGTGATTCTGTACCCATGCGTTGTACGACTTTTGTTGTACGGAACGAAAGAGAAAACAAACATAACTAGTATGGTTTTGTTCGCCAATCAATCAACTGAATTGCTCACCTAGTATTTGTCTTCCTCTTTTATTCATTGTTTGGTGTGCTTTACTTCGTTGAGAATCTATGCTGTTAGATCTGGACCAGTACCTCTCACTTGCGCTTGAATCAGGGGGTATGACTTGGACCTGGCAAGAACTATTATTGGTAGTATTCAAAGTCGTAGTAGAGTTACTTTTGCGGAAAAAAGAATTTGCTGTCATTAATGCGTTTGTCCGAGAATAGAGCAAGAATTGAAATAGTATGAACTCTTGTAAGCGTCGATCGATGTTGTTGGACAACTTTGAAACTTCTGTGATGTAGCAGTGTGAATATAATTGAGTGCTGCAACAACAGGCAACCTACTGTATTCTTGATTCTTGACCTATTCTCAATGTCTGGGTATTTCGTTGAGACACAGGACACAGGACACTATGCTTTTACAACGAAATTAGCTGTAGATTGTTATAAATATAAAATTCTATAGTCATGTCACGCTTTTCTTTTTTCTTATTAAAAACTCCGAACATAATGACTAGATTTCACTGCAAATTGCTAGTAAATATAAAATGATAGCATGCAAAACTCCGGACGTAATGACTAGATTTCGCACGATTGACAAGCGTTTTATTTTAAAGTTCAAGGATGAAAGAAGAAGAAGCGTGACTCAGGCTTCAGCGGGATTATTTTATGATACTAAGAATTTTTCTAGGTACTACTAACAACAACAAGGAGGGTTAGCTACCTACTGGATGCTGGCCAAGGGAGAGACCATATGTAATATGTATGCCCGCAGTCAACCAGATAGATCTACGGTTCGTGTGGAACCATGAGTTAAACGTGGCAACAAGCGGTGGCAATCGACAATCACTCTCTTGAACTACTGTATTTCCTGCCTACGCGGTACCGTACGGTAGGAGGTGCAGTACCGTAGTGCAACATCCAGGACATCCTCTACTTGAAGGTTTTGCCAAAAACAGGAGGAGCATTTTATCCGTACGTTGTCGTCTTCAAGTATTGATGTGGCTAATCTTGGATCGTATCAAGTCAGATGCGACTTTCCGGAATGTAAATGTTTTTACTGTTCTTTCTTTTTGCTCCTCTTGCCTGACGCACACACGCGTGAAAACAATGACCGGAATTAAACAAACAACGACCGAAAGAAAGGAGGAAAGGAGAGAAAAGAGAAGGATTTTCACATTTGGGTCGAAAATGATTCTCTCCACCCCCCATATTTTCCTCCAACCCACTTACTAACTACGAGGCCTTTCCGTTTTTCAGAACAAACGCGTTTTACCTATCCCTGCGATACAAGCATCACCTTTGTAATCAGCTGTCGGTATGTCCTCAATGATGATATTGGCAATGAAATCTTCCTCTTGATAAGCAACTCAAAAGCATGCAAACGAATTAGAGACTATTGCGAGCAACTGAGCGAGGTTCTCTGGATTCATGTGTGAAAAAGTGAAGGGATAACTGAATCACATGTATTCTGGTAAACCATCCACCAGAATGAACATATAGTGTTGACGAATAGAGCGCATAGTCGAAATACTGAGAAACACAAAAGTCCACCACCAACCATGCATTTGACAAAGCGCCAACTAACTCATATTTTCATTCCATCTCAACAGAGAAATAAAATGGTTTTCAAGCGTTACGTAGAAGTTGGACGTGTTGTCCTCATCAATTATGGACCCGATGCTGGAAAGCTCGCTACCATTATTGATATCGTTGACCAGAACAAGTGCCTCGTTGATGGACCCACTAACCTTACCGGAGTAACCCGTCAGGTTATTCCCTACGGACGCATTGCTCTTACCGATTTGACTGTTAAAATTTCTCGTAATTCTAGGCAAAAGACTCTCACTGCTGCATGGACCGAGGGTGATATCCAGGCAAAGTGGGATGCTTCCTCATGGGCAAAGAAGTTGTCTTCAAAGAAGAAGAGAGCTGCATTGAGCGACTTTGGAAGATTCAAGGTTATGGTTGCTAGAAAGCAGAAGAGCAGCATTATTTCCAAGAAGATGGCTGAGATTTCTGCCTAAGTTTTCATCAGTGTAATCAAATAAAAACAAATCAATATACACATGCGAGTTTCCGCGAGGAGAGAAAATACTATTTTTTATTGATCAACAGTGAAATATGATTTAGTAAGACAAATCGTTACCAGGGAAGTCCAACTCCATAGTGAGTTTGTATCTTGTCACCATCACTGTTAGTCTCGACATATTCGAGAACGTCGTCGTGCGTATTCTCTGCTGCCTCGCGATGAAGTTCAGTTGGATCCCATGGACAACTGACCTTTCTTCCATTTACCAAATACTCGTCATCATCGAGATCACCACGTAGCCATTTCAATGCGTTCAATTGTCCAGCCGCCCCAGCCATGGTGCAAATATTGTCATCGTCTAATGAACAGTAATCATTCGAGACCATGAAATGCATTCCTCTGATATCACCTCTTGATGCAGCACTGAGCATTACCCTCTTGAGTAACTTTGGGTTGCTCTTTCCATATCCATTCTCAATATAATATTTCAGCAGAGTTGTATTCAACCCGCTGTTCATGTCAGGAGCAAAGCTCCATCTAGTAGAAAATAGATTTCCAATCGCCATTGGATTTGTGCTGAATTCTTCGTTTGCGGTTGTCGCAAGATTTGTTGTGATAGCTGCCGATTGCATTTGAATCGATTGTTGCGTCCTTTTCATTTCGATCCACGCGTCATGAAACCTAGATGCAATTTGTGCAATTTGTATGAAACTAGGTCTGGGCAAGTAATCAAGGATTTTAATCAGTACTACCTCTGGTACATGTTCCTTCAACAAAATCGGTTAGAATAGTACGAGAATGCGAGGAGACATGGGTGTGCGTGCACGCGTGCAAAGCTACAAACTGTACTCTTGTTGTCGTCTCCCTATCGGCACTACTAGTACTAGCTGCTCGCTGCTCGCTGCTCGCTGCTCGCTGCTCGCTGCTCGCTGCTCGCTGCTCGCTGCTCGCTAGGAAGAGTGATCAAAGCCGCTTTGAAATTTATCTATCGGCAGACGTACCATAGATGTTCGTTCACAGGTACAACTCATGTTGCAAAGGTAGATTCTCGTCTGATAATTATGTTTGTAATGTTAACAATCAAGGTACTTTTGGAGTTGCATACATCTATTTGGATGCATTTGTCTGCGTTGTTTTGGTATGCCTTTTTGAAGAACACTGGAAAAATGCGCCACAGCGAGCCCAGTTGTATTAGGTAGATATTATAAAAAATAGAAGATGCCAAGAACGTTGAGCTAGTATGCTCACAAACAATAACATTTTGGATGCGAAAAGAATGGACTTCCGCAGATTCTTCCCTCTTTCAAACTTTCATTCGGCATTCGGCAACCACTTTTTAACAATCAACTTTCGGTCGCACGATTAGTACGCACGATTCGAAAAGGAACAATTTGGAAGTTCTAGAAACAACTAGTCTAACAACTAACAGATGAAGATGTGTTTGTTCTTCCCAAAACAAACATAAAATCCGATCGTAAAACAAAAGCAAAATGACAATAAAAAGGTTATTCGTGCCCCTCCTCTTCTTTGCAGTACTCAGTTCTTCATGGCTCACAGTGACAGCAGATGGCTATAGACGTAGACCTCTGGACATTTTCTTCGATGCAAAAACACTGGAAGCTAGGAGAGCGCATGAATTGGAAAAGGAGCGCAAGATTAAAATCAGCAAGAGAACTAGATCTGCTGCCAACGCTGTAATTCTTTGCAATACAGGTATTTTGCTCAAAGGTGGGAATGCCTTCCCAACCTTTGTCAGTTCCATGGTTGCCGCAAAAGCTATACACGATACGAATGACATGGATCGTGTAGTAGACGACAATGGAACCTTGAAAGCATATGTAAGTTTGATCTTTTCAGGAATTGCGGCCCTCAATAGATGGTTGATGAGACGAACACAGCCTGCTGGATGGGAGGAGAACAATGTAAGAGAGGGGAAGGAGACCACTCGCGAGCAAGCAAATCTTTTGTTTTGGTCAAGGGGGATGGAGCTTGCAGGTGGGTTCATACTACTGTTTATCAATTTCGTTACTCTGTAAGTTTAAGAAGAAAAGTCAATACAACTGAACATGTTGAACAGAATTCAAAGTCTTTCAAAAATATATAAGTAGTTATGTAGAATTAGTGGCTCGGAGGGTAGAGAGAATATTCAATATAGACAAGGCTCTCTCAATCAAACAGTAATGACATCAATCAACGTCGACCATGACCTTAAGAGTGTTAAAGGCTGGCGTTAGTACTGGCACTAGAAGTATTCGCAGTTCCAGTTCCAGTACCAGAAGCATTTGAAGGCAAAGGAGTACAATTATTTTGTGCAAGGGCCTGATTGAAGACTCGTTGAAAATGTGGGTTGGACAGAGCTGCAGCAGCTGCAAATCCAGCAGCGAACTGAGATGTAGGATCACTTCCTATTGCAGCTGCTGCTGCAGAAAGAGCTTGCTGGAAGGCAGCTGCTTGCTGGTTGGTAAGCAATGGTTGTTGAAACTGCCCTTGTGCCTGTGGTGAGTTGAGAGTGGAAGAGGCTTGACTTTTTACGTGTGCTTGCAGTTGTTGTTGGTGGTGAGGTTGCACTTGCACTTTCACTTGTGTTTGTGCTTGTAAGCCTGATGATTCATGTGGCTGTGGCTGTATTTGGGCATGATATCTAGCTGGCGCTATTGGAGTAGCTGTAGCTGGCGCTGCAGGCTTTGGTAGAATAGGAACCACGCTAACGCTAGATGGTGGCGTTTGCAATGCAGACTGAGGCAGCACCGGTGCAGAAAAATTTGAAGTCCTATTCACATTCATCTGCATTTGTACAAACTGCGCAGGATTCGGATTTTGAGCCCTGGCCATATTATGCATTTGCATCTGCGGAACCGCATACCCTTGTGGAACTTGACCTTGACAAAATTGTGTTTGTGCAGGAAGTCGGTTCAAATTCACATTCAAGGGCTTGGTGGGGTTCCTCATTCCTACGGGCATCCTAGCATTGGGCCTGCCAAGCAAAGAATTTGGCAGCATGATGGAGTCAGTATTCTCCATCTTTTCAGGAACCGGATGTTCTTGGCTAATGGTATAAAAGTCAGGTTCATGCCCTGCATCTAATGTAAGCTTCTTGCTGACACCAGGCCTCTTCATCATTTTGCAAAGATGAGGAAGACCACGAAGGAATGATTCGTGGTAATACGAGTTACGATCCTGACCCCTCGTTATCCTCCTAAAGCCCCATCCATTAGCTTGTCGGATAAAGGAGGAGAACTTGGAATGCTCAAAGTATGCCGGAATAACTCTGATTTCAAACTCACGAGGTTTGAGAACCTTCCAAGACCTACCGTGCGGAAGCCATGTCACTACATCGGCCAAATCCGCCCGTGAGAGAATGGCGTGCATTTTAGCAGGAAAGTTAGGAAGACGTGCCAGGGGCGTGAGAGGAGTGAGTGGGTCGTCATCTGGAGCTTGCGAGAAGTCGCGGTAATAAAAGTAGGGAGCTGGTTTGAGCTCTCTTGGTGTATCGGTACTCTCGTCCTCATCAATTTTGATGGGATTGTGATTGTGATTGTATCCCTGCGCGGATTGAGAGGCGATTCCATTCGCGAAATTAGAATTAAAGGAATGGAGAGCGGCTGCATTAATTGACTGGGCATGGGCATACGAGGTTGCCAATGGCTGACCCTGACCCAATGGCTGACCATGAGGAGCGGCAGCATTAGCAGCAAGAGAAAAGGATGCAGCAGATACGTGATAAGGTAGCTGTAGCTGAGCTAACCCTTGCCCTTGAGAAGAGGCAGAGGCAGAGGCCATATGGGTGTTCTGGTTTTGCATCATCGATGAGGAATATGCAACATTATTATTTGCAGCCTGTGGCATCGGTGCTATAGGTACTGGTATGTGAGAATGGTCGTGGCAGGTTTTAGCAACTTTCTCTCTCGGTTCGATGCCGATATTAATACCGATGCCATCACCGTTGCCATTGAGGGACGGACTCTGCTTTTGGATGGCAATGGCAGCTAGTACAGGCGATGCGGTACTAGTACTATTACTAGTGCTAGTGTTCATGGGCGAGTCCTGGCGAGGACGCTTCCAGCCTGCCATTGCTGAGGCCACAAGCTTCTCGTCACTCGTCAAGTCCATAGCTGTATCTGTGCTCTGACTGCAATCACTGCTGTTATCAATGTTGTCGATGATCATGCTGATACTAATGCTGATGCTGATGCTGATGCTGATGCTGATGCTGATGCTGATGCTGATGCTGTGGTGACTATATTCTATATATTTGATTTAGTAGAAGAGCTTAGGAAGTTTTGTTTCTTCCGGAACCGCACAAGACAGATTAGATGAACCGCTGCTATTTCTTCTCGTTCTGCCTTTGATTGGCGATGTGTGCTTCGCGGTGCGACTTGTGATGTAACCTTGACGTGTAAACGCGTATTTTCAGAGGATGCAATAAGTAAGCAAAGAAGTCCATGTCGCCAGCAATCCAGCTTCGTTTTTGTTTCCTCTAGGCTCTTTATGACGAACGCATTTTATTAAACAGAAAAGAAGAAAGCGACTTTGGTGTCATGGTTGTTCTTGACACACTCTTGACACCAATCATCCTCACGAAGAATGCAATCAAATACGTCATACGTA
>Ga0209712_10005263_pt1 | contig 10144 bp, 5 predicted proteins | sample ArcOceMetagenome_FD_187443 | JGI IMG/M metagenome (GOLD analysis project Ga0209712, IMG submission 187443) | Marine eukaryotic phytoplankton communities from Arctic Ocean - Arctic Ocean - Greenland ARC118M Metagenome (SPAdes) (version 2) | ecosystem: Environmental > Aquatic > Marine > Oceanic... | reverse complement strand
AAAAAAAAAAGGCCAGGAATAAATTCCTGACCTCTTTTACTATTTAAATTAAATCTTAATTATAATTCAATTCCATTTTCTTCTAAAGCTTTACCGTGAAGTTCTTTGATGATTGCTTTAGTTGTTTCTGTACTTGCTCCTAAAGTAGAAGATGCTTTTTCAATTACAGATTCTAATTCAGTATTGTTTCCAACTTGTGCTTCACCAACAGCTGAGATTATTTCAGATGGGTTAACCCCGTAAAGTTTTTCAGAGAAGTCAGCAATGTCTTCAGCAGACCTTGTTGATAAAACAGAAAAATCAGTTAAGTTCTTAGCGATTTTTTCTGCAGCGTCATTTGATAAAGAATATTTTTCAGCATAGTCAGAAGTTAATCTTTCAAGAAGAACTGCTTCTTTATCAGCAACGTCAGATACTATATCTTTACCGATTACTTCACCATTTTGGTTGTAGTATTCGTAGTAACAATCGTCATACATATAGTAACCCCAGTAATCGTAAACAGGGTAACAGTTATAATGCCAGTATGGCTCATAAGGTTGAACAGTTACATTACATGAAGCAAATGATCCAATTAAAAATAGGGCCGCTAGTAGCTTAGTTAAAGCAGTTTTCATAAAGTCTCCTCGACAGTTTATTTTATTCTTTGTGTGTTTGAGTGTTAGAGACTTAGTAACATGTTTTGATTTTTTTACAAATCAACTTGTAAAAAATTCTTACTTACATTTTTGAAATATCTATTTTTAAAATTTTGTTTGTAGAGGCACAAAGATAAACAAGTTTATCGGCACTGTTTTCAAATATAATTTGAACTTCAGAGCAGCCTTTTGCTCCAAGAGTTTGATAGATAGCTGGTCGGTACAAACTTCCAGTTCTAGACCATGGTTTAATTAACTCAGAACCAAGACCAGGAGAGAGGTCGGAACGTAAGAATAGCGCCTGAGATGTACTTAATATTTGATGCTTAATTCTTCTCGCATCAGTTTTTGAAGGTGTTGTTGATATAGAAGAGCTTTGTTGAATTAACTCGTTGCTTGTTTGAGATATAAGATTTCCTTCATCGTAAGACAGAACAAATCGAATAGAGTTTCTTGAATCATTTGTTAAAGCTTTTGTTTGATTAGTCTTTATATAGTTCTCACTTTCATTATACTTTAAGGACAAAACATTCTGTGTTCCGTTAATACTTTGAGTGGCAAAGAAAGCATTATCAAAATCTTTCGAATTTACAATTGGAAGTGGTTTTGCTGATGCAATATCAAAAAACTTATTTAGATAAATATCCTGAATAAAACTTAATCCATTATTAAATTTATAGGCCTTATAAGATTTATAATATCCAAATCCAGTAGATGATATTATTATGGCCTTTCCTGAATTCTTATTCTCATTTGACTGATAGAGGAAGTGCAGAGGTAGTTCTTCATTTTCAGGGAATTTAATCGTTTTAATCCCTGATTCTAGTTGGATATATAATCTATTTTGTTTTAATTCCACTGGAGCATTTGACCAAGCTGTTGCTTGCTCTCTTTCATTCTCAGGTCTTTCTCCAACTCCAATCCATGCAGGGACCATTTTCTTTCCATATTGAAGCCATAAAAAGCTTCCAGGTAAAACAGTTACGTCATTCTTAAACGTATTTTTTGGAGAAATTAATATTCTTTTAAGTTTAAAGTCTTCATCAAAAGCTAAAAATTTTGTATCTCTGTTTTCTCGGCTTATAAAGTTTACTGCAGTAATGACATAATCAAATTTATTATCTAAATCCAAGTCAACTTTTGATAAATTAATCATTATAGGATTTTTAAAAGGTAACTTTATCTCTTTTGATACTTCATAATGCGTTTCAGTTTCTTGCACTCGAGCTACAAATGTTATTCCGTTAATTTCTTTAAATGCTAAAAAATCTGTTGAAGTGTTATTTCCTGTGTTTTTAAAAGGTCTTAAGTTTGCCCCTTCTAAAAAAGCCAAATTTCCAATGATGCCTTTTGATTCTAAATCAGATCTCTTCGTTTCTGGAGTAACAACAGCTAAAGCTTTAGCTTGAAAGAAGTATTCTTTATTCTCTTCATCTGTTTGTATCTTTAGTTTGAAGAGAAAATTTCCATCTACATTTTGATTCGATTTAAACTCTACTTTGAAATCAATTATTTGATCTGTCGATACAGATGTATATTCAAAATTACTCTTAACTAATTCTATGCTTTTTTGACTCTCTTTACTGATGTGTTTAATTGAGAGTCTTACATTTTTGGATTTTAGCCCATAATTCTTTAATTTAATTCTAAATGACTTAATTTCTTTATTCCAATTAATTAATGCTGCAGATTTATTTAAAGGATATAGAAATGAAGAACTCTCTACATTCTTACTTGCTATATAATCAATATTTCCATGTCTTATGTAATTAATTTTTGACGACTTATTAGTTCTGGCACCTTTTAATAATTTAATTTTAGCTTCATTAGGACTCATCCCTTGATTTAATAACCTTGCTATAACTCCTGTAACAAATGGCGCTGCTTGGCTTGTTCCACTCATATACTCGTAGTCATCATCATTAGTGAAAGACTTTGATCTTTTAGTTGTGGGCCATGTACTTAAAATTTTATTACCAGGTGCCGTAATATCTATATGAGATCCAAAGTTAGAAAATGAGCTTAGTTTTCCATCTACTGAGTGAGATCCAACACATATAACTTCTTCATAAGAACAAGGGTAGGTAGGTCCAGCGTGGTGATCATTTCCACCTGCAGCAACAATTATAATCTTATTCTCATGAGCGAGCTCAATCATCTGTCTCATTAGGATTGAATCTTGTTCAAACCTCCAGCCTAGAGACATATTGATAATATTCGCTTTTGATTTAATGGCGTATAAAAGAGCTTTTGCAAATTTATCTGTAGCAAGTTCACCGTTGGTATTATTTTGAGAAGCAACACTGACTTGAATTGGTAATAAAGTTACATTTGATATAACACCACTTATTCCAATGTCATTTTTTTCTGCTCCGATTATCCCAGCTATATGTGTTCCATGACCTATTGAATCTGAAATATTTCCATTTCCTTCAATATCGGTTTTAGGATTTGATTTTCCTGAAATATTCCAACCATGGCAATCAAGTGGGTAACCATTATTGTTATAATCTACATTTGCATATTTTTTATAACATATTTCTTTTTTACTGTTAGTAAATAAACATGAATTATATTCTTTAAGAGCCTTGCATTCTTTATCATTAGTATAAATCTGATTTTTTAAATCTGGATGATTTGTATCTATTCCAGAGTCTATAACTGCCACGACTATTTTTTTATTTGTTTCCTTATTATCTATATTGATATCTTCGTTTTGTAAGCCTTGAGTCATATATGAATCAATATCACTTACCCAAGTCTCTAAGGCTTCACCATTATTATCTATGCCCCACTGATACTTCTTGTATGGATCACTAGTTGATAAAGAAGATCCTATATGATTAATTTCAACTGTACATGATTTACAGATTGATGAAATGATTTTCTTTGTTCTTTCAATATTCGTTGTTTTTATTTTTATTATATTTGTTTGAACATTTGTTCCTTTTAATAACTTTCTTTCATTCTTTGTGAAAACAGATTCGACTGAAAAACCAAAATCTTGAAGTCTTTTCGATATTTCAGAATTATAAATTAATAACTCACTGGCTTGAGTTATATTTATAAATAAAAATGACATTAAAAAGATTATTCTTTTCATTACATTCCCGGAGTATAATTCATTGCTCTAAGTTCAAATGGAGATATTCCAATTTGAGACCCAATCTTATCAAAAAGTCCTGTTCCATGCTTTAAGTTATAAACACCTACGGTATCAGAGATATATTCTATAAAACCAATATGATGATTTTCACGAAATCCAGTTATTCTGTTAGACGCAAAAAAATTGTCTTCCCCAATCCACTTTAATACATGAGCTTTATCAAAATCTTTAAATAATGTTATGTACAGTTTGTTTATGGCATTTGTTAATTTTCTTCTATCACTTGGTAGTTTATGTCTAAGCTTAAGTAAACTTTGTACAGAAGAGGGAACACAGTCATATTTCTTTTCACCATAATACTCTTGAGGACCATGTTCTCCAAAAAAATCAACAGCTCTTTGACAAAATTTTTGCCAGTTCTCAACTCCATATAAATTATATAAAGAATTGATTGCTACAATCTCTCTTGAGTCAATTACCAGAGCTTTAAATTTATCATATGCTTCAGGATAGAGGATAACCGTACTTTTTATATCGTAAGATCTAAGTCTTGGGCTTGCATTAAATAAACTTCTGTCAATCAGATCACTGGAAGTAAACATCCTAAATGTATCTTCAATTTTATTGAAATATTTTTCAAGCTTTCTTGTTTTCTTTGACCAACCTGTCCAAGAAAACTCGATTCTTGTCGTAGGACTTAATGGAAAACCTTCAGTTAACTCGGACTCTGTAATATAAGAGGTTTTACTTCCTTGACCCATAAAGGTTTGGCCCGGATCTCCATTGTTAGATCCAATACTTAAAAATCCAGATACAGAGTTAATCGCTCTATCTAAAAATGAATGAAAATCATTTCCTTTTCTTTTAATAACGAAAGTAGAATATAACTTTCTTGTTCTTTGCTTTTCAGTAAAGTCTTGCCCCTCTTTATTTGGAACAATTACATCTACAGTATGATTCATCTTCATTCTATCTGCTTTGAACCATAGAAGCTTAAAACGGTGTAATCTAGCTAACACTCTATGATCTAAGTCTGTTGGCTTATAATTCTCAATCATTGATTCATGAATATTACTTACAAATAATTCTCTAAGAGACTTTAAGGCAATTTCCCTTTGTTTATCGTCTATATCTTCTAGTTTTATCTTATAAACTTTTGACTGCATTTTACCTTTAATAAATTGATTTGAATTACTTATAAGTTCTACATAGTAGTTAAGACCTTCTTTAAGAGTGTTCTTAACATCTCTTTGATTAGAAATCGTAATTTCCATTCCATCTGTTGTCTTTCTCAGCATTACCGATTTAAGTAACGCCAAGTTATGTTCTGTTCCAATACTTACAGTCATTCCTGGTACATTTGGAATAGGAATTGGAGCATTGATATTACCCATAATTCTAATTGAGTCGTTTATAATAAATGTCTCATTCGCAGCAAATTGTCTTAGGAATTTATTCATTGTCTCTTTTCTTGTATCAGATATTGCATCAACACAAAGAGTTTCTCTATTGATTACATTCAAAAGAATTTGTGACTTTGAAACACCAGACTCAATTAACTCTAATCTTAGTTTAATTGCATCTGCCTTTCCTGTACTCCAGCTTCTATCGTATTTTACATAGTATAAAACTTTTCCATTCAATTCACTTTCTTCTACATAGGCTATCTCAGGAACAGAACACTCATATTCATCCTTAATTACTCGGCCTAAATTTTTAAGTAATCTTGGGACAAATATCTTTTTAAGGCTTTGCTTTGAAGCTGTTTTTAAATCTGGCATCGCTCGAACATGGATATATGTTCTCCCCATACTGGCCGATACATTTAATCCAGGCATTATATTATTCGGAACACCTGTAAGTGTAGTATATGCTCCTAGACTGGCCTCAGCTCCAACTGAATCTACCAGCTGAATTGGGGCATTACTCCCTAGATATTGACCAAAAACAATATTTCTATTTGTGAATACTCTTCCATTAGCAATTGGCGAGCTGAATGTTTTAAGGGGTAAGACTCCGTTTTGAGTTGGATTCTCTCTTCTGTAGTCCATAACTTGTGTTTGAACATTTTCAATTGCATCTGTTGTATAAACTCCAGGTACAAACCTCTGAATCGCTGTATCTAATAGTCCACTAATAGTAGAATACATTATTTGATTTTTGAATAATCTAAAAACTTCACTGAAGCGATAGGGATTTTCAGGATCTATTTTATGAAACTCAACTACAAAACTAGGGTAATCTCCACTAGTTAATTTACCACTTTCTACATTTCCAATTGTTATATCTTTTTGAATTGAAAACTTAGAATCTAATGAATAGTACTCACTTAGTTTATTTATTCTTGATAATAACTTTTCTAGCAGTAGAGCATGTATATCTTTTGGATACTTCGCTAAGCTCAATGATTTATTTATTTCAGTTCTAGATAATTCATTTAATCTTCTATGAATCCATCTTAAGTCATCACCTGTTGTATTTTTAAATTCTCTCGCATAGGGGTGATTAAAAATTACTTTATTGTTAAACATTCTCCCTACTTTCCAACCAATAGAATTCACTTTTTGAGTAAAGTCTGTAAGCATATAGATATCTAGTAGTGATCTAAAGACTCTTCTATCCTGTTGTCTAGATCTAGACATAACAGGTAAGTGAATATTAACATTTCTAAGCTCTACAGGCTCTAGTGTAAAACCCTTAATTGTTAACGTTTTCTCTTTTGAATTATCTAGTATCCATTTTTCTCTTTTAGTAAGAGTTTGTTCACCAACATTTTCAATAAAAGTTTCTTTTTCTTCTTTTGAGTTGAATTTAATTTTCATTGAGTTATAAATTTTAGGAACATCTAAATCATAACCCAGTAACCTAAGTAGAGAGGCACGAAGTATATTTGTATGATTATCTAAGCTTGCTGTGATTACATACTGTTTTGATGAATCATTACGATCTATTACAACTGATCTGAATATTTCTCTTGGTGATGCTTTAAACTTTTTGAATTCAACATTAACTGTCTTTGGATAATTAAGTTTCTCATAATTATGAGCTTTATATTTTTTATCTTTCCATAAGTTACTCTCGTAAGGATTTAAGTACGAAATATCGGAACCATTTTTCTTTAATTCTAGAGCATCCACTTCATCAATTCTTTGATTTTTTAGAACTAAGTCACTAGCAGGCATTAAAGAAAACTTCTTATCTTCAAGGTCGATAGTTAACTTACTACCAAATGAGGCAGTAGAAACCAGAAGGGTTAATATGATTACTAGGGGTCGTAACATGTTCAAGATGTTACCATCTACCTGAAATCAAAGGGCTAAATCACTGATTAAGTGTAAAGATTACACGTTCTTAAGTTTCTTAAGTCTCTAATATTAGGGAAAAGATGTGTTTAAAGCTAATATATAAGTTAGCCGATAAGGTATTAGGGAGTTTTAATGACTAGATTTATATTATTGTTATTTATATTTTCAAACTTATGTTTTGCTGAAGATACTTGTAAAAGTCTTGGATCTGAAATCGAACAAATAAACGAATCCCAAAATAAAATACTTAATAAAGACAATTTATATGAAGATAGATTTAATATTAATAAAGCCATTGGTTTTCTAAAACTTATGAATACTAAAAATACTAAAATAAATATATCAGAAGAACTAGAAAGCTTTTCTTTAGCTGATATAAAAATCTTTAAAGCTCTTGATGAAGACTGTGCCTCAAAAACTGAAGCGGATCAAGCTCAATCACCCCTTAGCGATTTCGAGTCCTGTAAAGCTAAAGTTGCTGTATTGTTGAATGATCCTGAAGAATTAAAAAGGATAAAAGGTAGTTTGCAAACCAAGATTTCAGTTTTTAATACTAAATATGATAGGCTTAGTACAAGTGAAGAAATTATAAGCTTTGGAGTTGTAAAAAAATTCTTAGCTCAAAAGTTTATAACGATGAAATGTACTAAAGAGCTTTCGGGAAATGAATTGTCTGAATCAGCAGCATATAACTATGCTTGTAGAGACCAAGTTCATAGACCTCATACTGAGGGAATTAAAGTCTTTGCAGAAGATAATTTAGACATATTATTAAAATTACAATTAGAAAACAATAATGTAACAGATTTAGATTTCAAAAAATCATGTGCTACTTTAATGACAGATCCTAAATTTAAAAAAGTGCTTCCTTCTTGCCCTGTAGGGAAGATAGGTGGAGCAGTTGTTTCTAAGGTGACTAAAAAGGTGACTAAGAAGGATGACAAAGACCCTGTAGTTACAACACCAAAAGATAAAACCAAAGATGAATTTAAAAATAAAGATGATAGAAAACCGGCTGCCAAAAATAAAGTAGTTAAAGATAAATTAGATCCAAATTCGTATAAAGCAAAAAGAGCTCGAAAAAGAAAGAAAACTTGGAAAACAATCGGTATTGTAGCTGCGGCCGCAGGAGCTACAGGTTTAGCAGTCTGGGGATTAACAGAGCTATTCAAACCAACACCTAGTACATTAGAGTTTAATGCACATCCTGATGCTGGGACTCAGCGCTATACTCAAAGTTATGATATGAATGCATATCAGCAGTATATGATGTATCAAAACAATCAATCGAATCAAAATATGATGTACCAAGCTAATCTATACCAGGGAAGTACTTATGGGTATGGTAATAACTGGATTGGGGCACAAGATAGCTCGGCCAGTTCGCCTTATACATTTGAATACGGATTTTAAAAATAAAAAAGGCCTGAAACATTTCAGACCTTCTTTATTTATAAATTATAATTTAATTAAAAGAACATTCTTACGTTGGCACCAGTAAACTCACCAACTTTTACGCCATCTACTTTTTCAACTCTAGCTTTTCTGACAGTTACATCTAAATGAAGAATCCACAGTTTCATTCTTGCTCCAAGTGTATAGTGCTCTTTATCCATTTGAGTTTTAATAGTTAATCCTAAGCGATCCTCAAACGACATCATTCCCCAGTCTGCCCCTAAGTAATATGCATCGCTAAAAGAGTAACCTGCTCTTGAGTGTGACCCCAAATATGGATTTATTTTGAAAAAGCTTAATTTATATTCAGCTTGAGCGTGAACTCTCATTAGCATATCTTCACCGTAGTTTAGCTCTGCATCTTTTGGTTTTTCACCTTCAGCTATTTTTAGTTCTTCGATTCCAAATAAAACTTTGTAATTATCATTTGTATATCCAAGGGAGTAATCTATTACCATATTAGTTGTTCTGTTTTCAGCATATTCAAACTCACTATCACTTAACATTGTTAAGGCATCAGCTCTCTTTTGAATATCTTGTCTTAGTAGGCCGTATAAATTGAATGTCCCAAAAAAGTGATCATCATATTTGTAAGAATTAAATAATCCCACTTTACCTTGAAGTTTTGCATAAATATCAATTGCAGGACCTTTAACTGAAGTACTTCCAATTGATGATTGATACTCAACATTTTCAATTCCAGGATATTCTGCAACTAATTGATTGTATTGACTCGTTGATATATCACCATTATCTCTACATTGATCTAATAGTGATACACCATTTGTTAATCCACCATTAGTAATACAACTTTTAACAAATGCTTTAATATCAGAAGGAACATTATCTAAACTATCTATTAAGATTGTAAGTGAAATATCTTGCTGTGAAGGAGTTAGCATTGCAAAAATATCACCTTGAGCTCTGAAGTTTGGTTTTACTTTCACTCCCCATGCCGTGAATGATGGAAGAGGAACTCCTAGTCCAATCTTTGCACTTATTACTTGCTCTTTATCGTAATACTTCTCTAATATACCGTTTGCTTCTGATACTTGATTTTCAATTGATTGGGCATCATTAATTTTACTGATTTCAGCAGAATCATCTTGTAGATCTATAATATCTGTAGTGAATTTACCTTGAATATCTATGAAAAAGTCGTGTCCAATTGGTCTTGTCAGTTCTAGTGTATTTAGTCTGTCTTCTGCTAGTTTGGCCCTATTTATGATGTCGTATTTTGCCAAAGCGGCTGTCATTGGTAGGGCCGTAAGCAACATACCCATAATCAAATTCTTCATATTTTATCCTTTTTAGTTGTAAATTCCCTTTTACAATTTTCTCACCTAAGTATTGTAGGCTAATTCGTAAGTTTATCAATGAGTTAAAGCTTTCCTGTCGCTGTCTGGCATTGGGTGAAAATTACATGAACTCCTTGTTTTTATAGGAATATCGTATATATTGCCTCAAGAATATTAAAGGAAATTAATAATGAAAAAGCACCCATTTGAAGAACTTGGAATAGACGAGGATTTTAATCCTTACTATGATGAACAAGACATCAAAGAACCCAATCATGTTCAAACCAAAGTTATTCCAAAAATTATGGAAAACAAATCTATTATTTGTGTTGCTCAAACTGG